>Ga0209633_10002673_pt1 | contig 16989 bp, 13 predicted proteins | sample Cruoilmetagenom1_FD_187290 | JGI IMG/M metagenome (GOLD analysis project Ga0209633, IMG submission 187290) | Oil polluted marine microbial communities from Coal Oil Point, Santa Barbara, California, USA - Sample 1 (SPAdes) (version 2) | ecosystem: Environmental > Aquatic > Marine > Oil seeps ... | reverse complement strand
GTGACGGGTAGAATCTCAATGGCTGATATTTTAGGGCTTCTTTTATTGCGCGGAAAACGAATATTTATCTCGCCATCGTTCACAGTCACTACAAAACTTTTTATTAAAGCGGTATTTACTCCCGGTTCACTTGAAAGGTTTAGATCATCGATTAAAAGTGTTCCTTCAATTTCGGCATCAAAAATGGTTGCGCAGGTAGCGCAGGTTTCTGCAAATAGGAGGCGGACTGCATAGTCACCGTTCGGTACGCTGAAGTTGTATTCAAGTTCTGCGCTAGTAGAGTCTTGCCAGGTTGAATGCCAGCGCTCACTCTTAAATAGTGTATCTTCAACAGTATCCAGGATTTCATTATTCCTGGTATTTGCTTCGCCAAGGTTGAATCCATAATCGGCTGCCCAGAGATGACCTTTTGAGTCAACATAGTCTTCACCACCCGCATTGACTCTGATGATAGGCCCTGCAACAGAAATGGAAAAGTCTTGTAAAGTAGACATTGCTGGTGACACATTATCATCTACTCGTACCGATACACGATGAGCACCTGTTTGTGTGTTCGATGGAGTCCAGGTGATCAGGCCGGTGGCAGTATCGATAACCATGCCGACAGGTGCTCTAGTTAAGGTATAACTCAAGACATCCCCAGAGTTATCATCTGTAGCATTGACATCATAACGATAGGCCTTGTTAACTTCTGCCAAAATTACAGGTGATGATGTGATAACGGGTCTTACGTTAACGACAGGCGCAGTCGTGACCTGGATTGTAAAGACCTGTGTGCTAGATAAGGCAGGAGATGCATTATCATTAACGACGACTGCTATATCATGTGCACCAAGCTGCGAGCTTGATGGAGTCCATAAAATAAATCCGCTGGAGGTGTCAATAGACATTCCAAGAGGTGAAGAAGTCAGGCTATAGGTCAGCGTATCATTTATATTATTATCACTGGCATTAACGTTATAGTTGTACGCAACATCTACTTGTGCAGATGTTACAGCCGATGTTGTGATAACAGGTGCAACGTTTATAACGGGTGTAGGAGTAACTTGGATTGAAAAACTTTGTGTAACAAATAGAGCTGGCGATGCATTATCACTGACACGTACGGTTACATTTTGTGCTCCTGATTGTGTAGATGCAGGAGTCCAGGTGATCATGCCGTTAGAAGAATTGATTAACATGCCTGCAGGGGCTGTTGTCAGCGAATAACTCAAAGTATCGCCTGAATTGGTGTCGGTTGCATTAACATCATAGTTATATGACGTATCTACCTGAGCTGTAGTGATAGCTGCAGAAGAGATGGTCGGTGCGACATTGATGACTGGAGCTGCCGCAACTTGTATGGTGAAGCTTTGAGTTGTCGATAAGTTAGGTGAAGCATTATCACTCACTTGAACAGAAACACTGTGCGTACCTGTTTGAGTAGATGAAGGTGTCCAGGTGATAAGGCCTGTTGATGCATTAATACTCATAGCCTCTGGAGCAGTTATTAAGGCGTAGTTTAAAATATCATCAGAATTTGCGTCCGTTGCATTGACATCATATCGGTAGGCGATGCCTTCTTGCGCTGTTCCGATAGCAACTGTGTTAATGACTGGAGCGACCTGAGCAGGAATATCAGTATTGGTACCCTTGTTGATATTGCCAATTTCTTGTTCCGTTGCGAGAGCCACAGAAATAATCGCGCTATTTAGTGCGTTTTCTGCGTTAGTGGGTAACACGGTTTTAATATCCGAGGGAAATATATTACCATTTAATGTTGAAATTATAGTTTCAATAGTTGAGAGTTCAGTCGATGAATGATAGCGTGCGGCAGCAGCTATCAAGTCCCTTGTTTGGTTGATGAGATCAGTAGTAATCATAACATTGTCGGTTGTCATGCTGGCATCTGGTTGAGTAGTTTTTATAGCATTGTCCATTAATGCAGTAGAGTCAGAATTTTTAACTTTTAATCGATTGCCTAAAACTTCGATCAAGACCTGAGCCGATGTGATTTTAGCAGTAGCCGTTATTCTTGCATTGGCATTCACGCCAACGCCATCGATTTTCCCATCTGCAATGTCATTTGATAGTGCGTTAATAATGTCATCACCATTTAATAGACTTCCTGAGCTAATAATAGTATCACGCGTTCGACGAATCATTTCTCCCATAGCTTCACTGGATTTTACGACACTCGCTACATTTAAAATGGTAATCTGGCTGGATATCGGATCAGGAAAAGTATCGGCATCAAAGCCGAAATTAAATTTTTGTAACAGGATCTGTTTTGCTGTATCAAGATTATTTCTGCTCAGACCTCCTTGCATAGCACGAGACATCTTGACCATGAATGTTGAAAAAGGGTTTACATTAGCGACGAGTTGTTGGGCAGCTAGATTCTGTTTGTCTACTATGGTTGAAATCATTGTAAAGTCTGGACGATCGCCAGTGACTATATCTGTCCCACCTGTAGCAGTGATAATAACTGGGAATAGCGAGTTATCTGGAATGTTGATGTTGTAGGATGCAGTGGCGTCACTAAGTGAGGTTGCAATAATGTCACCATTGTTGTCGGTCACTGTAATCGTAGCATCGATAACGGGGCCGTCTCCTACGCTACCCACTAACTGTATTTGTTGTGGGCCAGCTGTTTCACTACTACCTCCACCACCACATGCAGCGACACCTAGGCAGAGCATAGATATTAATATTTTTTTTATATTATTTTTAGCTTTATGACAAATCAATGCAGAGATATTGCGTAGTGTGCTGTATCGAGTCTCAAGATGCATTTGGTAAACCCCTCAAAAATTACAATGAATAACGCGCTGTTGTAACTCGCGCAGTAATCGTATCGGGATCGACGTAGTTGAAATTCGAGACTTGGATCACGTAAAGGCAGTGATGGGTTGGTTTTTAAATATTGTCGATGCTTATTGTGACGTGGTTCATAAGAACAGCATGAGATAATCTAAGGAACTAATTAAGAAGCAAGTGAAAGTGTTAGATGAAAGTTTTGTAAGTATAAACTTACTAACATGTTGCTGATCAAAGTGTAGGAAGATGTTTAAGTAAAGAGGGGAGGTGTTAAATGTGAGCTGTCAAAATATCAATCGTGATTATCGATTGTCTGGAGGTGGATGTTTTATTATGTTGTCCACTGGCGGAAGAAAGTAGTTTACTTTCTACGCCAGTGGGTAATATGGATATCGATAGGTTTTAAATAGTGCCGCAGATAGGGCTTGAGAAATTAGACTGGGCGCTTGAAGTATACGCACTGACCTGAAAGCAAACTTTATCACCTTGACTGAGTTTCAGATCATCTTGAGCAGATAACGCAATCTTTGGTGCATTAGGGTCGAGTCCCGTCTGGGGAGATAAATCAAAAGCCAGGCTATTGATATTGTTAGTATCGCTGCCAAAATAAATCAAATAACCGATATCATCGTCGTTTATTGTTGGTTGCCAACTGAGATTAATGATTATTTCCTTAGAGCAACTGGAGCATTGAACATTCACGGTTACTGTGGCTACTGAGACGTTACCACCATTAGAAACATTATATGAAAAGCTTTCTTTGCCTGAGTAGGCAGTGTTGGGTTTGTAGGTAATGGTATTGTTTGCCATTACGGTCGCCGTACCATTAGCAGGCTTGGCTTGTATGCTTAACGTGGAAGACTCTGAAATGCCACTATCATTTTTCAGCACGGCAATATTAATCGGGCTGTCCATTTCTGTGCTAACGGTATCAGCTGTGGCGACAACTGTAGGTGTCGGTCCAGTGTTTGATGGATTATCGTTTCCTGGGTTGGCGTCACCCGATCCACCACAGGCAGTTAACAGGGTAATGGACAATGCGGTTAGAGAAATTGCTATAAATTGTCTAGGTGCCTTGGTTCGATTAAACACAGATTTGAACATAGGCATATTTTTTAGTTGAGTGTAGTAAAGCATTCTAGATCTATCTCCGCTTAAAACTGGATATCCTGTCTGAAAAAAACATGCTATATATAACCATGTAATTATTCTCGAACCAGTTCACATAACTACAAACAGCTAAGGCGGCCTGTGCGAGAAACATGCTATGCTTAACAGCATTTTTCAAAATTTAACAGCGTATGCCTGAACATCATGGAATCAGGTTCAAATGAGTGAGTAAATAAAGTATTGAGAAGCTCAGGCTTTGCAGGATCAGGATGGATAAGAATTGTTGTTAATTAGACAAGCTATTTATCATCCTAATCAGGTCTTTTTTATAACTGGCTGATAATTATATAAAAATATAATTCCAAGGTGCTATAAGATAGACTGTAACTCACTGTTGTGGAGTTTGACGGCCAACTGTCAAGAATCTTAACAATTTTTTTGCTTCCCTGTAATTCCCTTTTTTCAAAATTGATAAGTGATGAGTCTATCAGCATGATGTGACATTTGTAAGTAGTTCTTCATAATTTCACCGCGCCATACTATTATATAGTCGGCAGTGCTAGCCCCCTTCTGGCGGTGGCTGACAAGCAATCGTGCGATAACAGAAGATAACCCTGTCTGATTATAGTAAGTGCATGTAAAATAAGGCATAAAAAATGAAAGATTCCTTACCTGCGGCAAGGCCTGGACTCAATATCCGCGTTATTGATGAAGAAGTGGTCATTGTTGATATTGACTCGGGCGATGTACACCAATTGAACCCTACTGCCAGTTTTATCTGGCAGCAATGCGATGGTAAGACTACGTTTGAGCAGATTGTCTCATCTGTGGTGGCTCATTATGAAATCAGTCAGGCACAGGCAGGTCAGGACGTTGCCAGTGTCGTTGATGACCTTCAAAAGCTCAACCTTCTTGTTGTCTAATCCTATCTTAGTTTATTGAAATAAAAGAATATTCTCTAAGTAGAGGGAGAATTAAGCTTTCTTTTCACGGTGAAATAGACGATGGCTTCTCACTAATGAAAGTTCCCATGCATGTCGATAGGGTGATATTAACAAGAGATAACAAAACGTCGGTATTATTGACAATTTATTAAATTTAAAATGACATAAAATATATAAGATATTGATTTTTATATAATAAATAATTATGGTATAGATATTGCTATTTTATAATTAGAAATAAAGATTTTTTCCAGTAGTCGTGTAAACAATTAACCGGTGAAGCCAACGTAGGTGTCTCGCCCGCAAAGTTGAATGAGTAACATTTGGAGTAGAGGTAGTAAAATGAGTGAACATAACGAATCAAGAAGGAAGTTTATCAAGGCAACAGCTTATACGGCACCCGTTATATTGACGCTAAAAGCTGCTCCTACATTTGCAAAGTCTGGCTCTTTGCCTTGCCCTCCAAATGGTCGCCGAAGTCGTCATCAGGGACATAACGGTCGCCATCAGGGGCATAATCGCCAGCACAGCAGACGTTGGTGGTAGCAGGGGTACTGCCACTGTTATAAAAACAGATGGCCAGGAATAAAAAGCCGCGGTTGCTTACAGCCGCGGCTTTTTTATTTATACTCAATCTCAATCGGCTTGTCGTAAAGTCCCTGGCCCCAACATAAGGTTTAATTTTGACCACGCTCTGGTTTAATATTTTTGAAAAGACGATACGCGTAAACTGCAAAGAGGATGAATTAGCGGTCCTGTTGCAGAGTATTTACGGAGAAATGCTGCTAACACAAGAGCCTGAAGACAAGCACACTCCTGATATTGACTACAATATATTCTATCGCAGCCAGGGTGAGAAGACAGTTTGTGTGCATCGTCAAGGACAGGACCCTGAGTATGCACAAGGTTATGGGCATTTTATTTATCTGTTTGAAAAGGACATGACTATCGAGCTGGAGCGGATTCGACATGATCTTTTTTTTCTTCATGCCGCAGCGTTGGAATATCAGGGCGGCATACATTTATTAGTTGCGGAATCCGGTGGCGGCAAATCAACTACCAGCTGGGCGCTCCTTCATCACGGCTTTCGTTATGCCAGTGATGAGCTGGCGCCGTTGCAGCTTGAGTCTATGACAGTGCCTAGGTATCCTCATGCGCTTTGCCTTAAAGCTGAACCACCTGCGCCATACAGCTTGCCGGATGAGACTATTCGCACTGAACGAACCTTGCATGTGCCGGTCAGCGCCATGCCATCGCCAGTGGTGACTGAAACCTTGCCGTTACAATCCATATTTTTTGTAAAATATAATCCAGAGTCTGCAGCACCATCGGTGAAGACAGTAAGCGCCGGACAGGCGGGTGCAAGGGTATATGCAAATGGGTTGAACCAGCTTGCACATCCCGCCAATGGATTGGATGCTGCTATTAAAATAGCCCAGCATAGTCATTGTTACGATTTGCAAAGTGTTAATTTAAAGGCCACTTGCCAAGTGGTCATAGATGTAATAAAAAATATATAAAGATTATTTATTGTTCTCTATTGAAAATTAATCGCTTGAAAAAGCGTGTTGTGCAAAATGATATTTTTCTAACAAAGGTAGTGAAATAATATAAAAAATGTAGGGTCGGTGGGATATTGAATTTCATCATATCGCATTCTGTGGGTGTGACAAGAGAACGTGATATATATAATATGCGATCTGACCATGTATCACAGGTTGATAGAATATAAGGCTGGATTGCCATACATTGTAAATACGTTTTGACGGGCTGGTAATATCTCATACTTATTTGTAATACTTTTTCACCTTGTTTAATTGGTGCGATTATACTTGCGGATTTAAGTATCTCGTCAGGTATAGGTGTTTTCAATATGTCGTAGGAAAATCGTAGAGCTATGTATAACATTTTTTCGCAGTGTGCGTACTTCGCTTGCTGTACCAGTAACTTCCAATCGATGTTGTCATATTTTCTAATGATGCGATCAATATCGCAAATCCATATCAGTTTGCGCCACAAGTCCTTGTTGGCATGCATGCAAAGTATCAGTAGTAGATCCTGTGTCGCTATATGGTTAATATTACTACCCTGCCATTGACAGTTCTGTGCTCGCTTAAATAGAGTGTCCGTTGCCATTAGAAACGGAAAGCGTCGGTTTGACAGCGACCAGTGCAGATCGATATGTATCAGTTGGTCGGGGCTGATAAATGTATGTTCGTGACCTGTGTGGATAAAACTTTGTTCTTGTCTGGTTGTGAGTTCGGGGATGGCTCTGTGGTAGTAGCGTTGTTTTAGTAACTCGCTTGCTTTTTGCACATATTCTTCATTGATTAGTATGTCCAGATCACCAAACTGTCTTTGACTCAGGTCATCGTAAGCATGTAATGTCAAAGAAGGTCCTTTATAAGCCAAAGGGGTAATTTCATGGTCATTAAATAATTTCAGGACCTCAATCAGTTCTGTTGTCAATATGCGATTACGTAATGCGTTGGCTTGGTATCGCTCACGCAACTGATCCAGTATGGTATCTGGTACGGATTGATTATGTTCATTGAGAAAAAGAAATAGTAGAGGTGATAATCCATGTTTTTCAGCTAGATCGAGCAGGTAAGTCCAGTCTATATCATGTTCAGGGATGCGTGGGTCCGGCAAAGTCTTTTTGTCACTATAGCCCATAGACTGTCGAAGCAGAGCGTACTCTGGCTGTTTGAACAGTGTGTTTGTATTAAGGGTAAGGGTATTCGTCATGGGGTATGAAATGTTCTGTTGTTTGCCTCATAATAAGTGAGTCGAGCTATCTATGGTGGCTATAAAAATATAGTTAGGTAATGAGTGCTTGACCATATTTCAGCCAGAATGTATTTTTTCACGTGTACTGTCAAGCCAGGTAAGATGATGAAATGAAAAAACAGGACGGTAAAGAATATAGCGCTCCCTGGGAAAAGGCCTTCGAGCAGCTGCTAACGCCTCTTGAAGAATTTATTCACCGCCAGAGTACCAGCGGTGTCCTGTTGATGATGTGCGCTGTTGCGGCGCTCATAATAGCCAATAGTCATTGGAGTGAAGCCTATCACCATATCCTGCAACTAAAATTTACGATAGGCGTGGAAGGTTTCCAAATATCGAAATCGATCCATCACTGGATTAATGAGGGCTTGATGGCCCTGTTCTTTTTTGTCGTAGGCCTGGAGCTCAAGCGTGAAATACTGGTTGGCGAGCTGGCAGACCGCAAGCAGGCCATGCTCCCGATTGTCGCTGCCATGGGTGGTATGATCATGCCCGCTTTAATATATATTGCAATTAATCCGCAGGGCCATACCTTCGATGGCTGGGGGATACCGATGGCAACCGACATTGCCTTTGCCCTGGGGACATTGGCGTTATTAGGTCATCGTGTCCCCAAAAATTTGTTGACGTTCCTGGTGGCCGTCGCCATTGTCGATGATCTTGGTGCAGTCATCGTCATCGCATTGTTTTATACAGAAACACTTAACCTGATAGCCCTGTTTGTAGCTGCACTGCTCTTTTTTGTACTCATTGTCCTTAATCGTGGAGGTGTTCGCTGGTCATTGCCGTATATTCTGGTAGGTATCATACTCTGGATAGCAATGTTAAAAAGCGGGGTGCATGCTACCCTGGCTGGCATTTTGCTGGCCTTTAGTCTGCCCATGCGACCAAAGTATGACCCGAAACGTTTTGTCTCTCATATTCATGACATGGTTGAACGCATCAAGAGCGCCTATCGCCATGAAGAAAATATACTGCTCAATGATGAGTTACGCTCACGTGTACATGCTCTAGAAGAGGGTGCCCGACTGGTACAGGCACCTGCGCAAATCCTGGAACGCAAGATGCATTTCTCGTCAGCTTATCTGGTCATCCCTATTTTTGCCCTGGCCAATGCCGGAATACCGATCGACTGGTCATCGATTGGTAACATGATGACCCACCCCGTTTCAGTCGGTATTACGGCAGGCCTGGTGCTGGGCAAGCTCCTCGGCATTGTCGGTTTCTCGTGGATAGTCGTCAGGATCGGGCTGGCGAGATTACCCCAGGGGCTCAACTTCAAACACATTATTGGCGCAGGTTTAATGGGCGGAATCGGTTTTACCATGTCGATATTTATTGCCGAACTGGGCTTTACCAACCACCCTGCCGACCTGCTAATGGCCAAAAGCGGCATCCTTGTTGCGTCCGTTGTCGCAGGGCTATCAGGTTATTTATGGCTATACTTTACCTATGAGAAAAAAGTGTCATAAGTCGCGCGTACTATGCATAGTCAACACCTCTCGTCAGGACATAGATCGCAAAGTCAGTATCACTGTCGAGTGTGTTGAACAATTGCCCAGGTATGTCACTCCCGTCTGTTTCGTCTAATTTTGATGGGTGCGTACTTTCCAGTGGCCACCAAATACCCTGACAGGAGACCATGCCGGAGTGGCTGCCGGTAATGAAGGCGCGAGTCCCTTGAAATCACTACGGCCGTAGACCACTTTTCCGTTGACGACGGTGAGTACTGACTCAATAGACTTGATTTGTTCCACGGGAACCTTGAAATAATCATCCGATAATAGTGCAAAGTCAGCATATTGTCCCTTGGATATGCGACCCTTGATAGTCTCCTCATTTGAAAACCATGCACTGCCCAGCGTATATAAACGCAAGGCCTCTGCACGGCTAAGGCGATTATGTTTAGCCAGATGTTGAGTGCCACCGACTGTTTTTCCCGAGACCATCCAATAAAGTGCAGTCCATGGGTTGTAGCTGGAAACACGTGTTCCATCTGTGCCCGCGCCGAGTGGAATACCCAGTTGAATCATCTCCCTTAGAGGGGGTGATGCCATTGCAGACTGTTTGCCATAACGATCGATGAAATATTCACCTGCAAATGCCATGCGACTTTGGATAGCAATGCCGCCACCCAATGCTTTGATACGCTTGATGTTTTCAGTGTTGATCGTTTCCGCATGATCAATTGCCCAGCGTAGACCATCAAAGGGCGTGTCTTTGTTTATTTTTTCAAATACATTAAGGATACGATGGATGGATTCATTGTATGTCGCATGAATTCTGAAAGGCCAGCGCTTGGAGAGTAATAAGCGGGTCACTCGTTCAAGTTCAGCTTCCATATTATTACCCTGGTCGGGGCGAGGTGAAAGAAAATTTTCAAAGTCACCCGCAGACCAGACAAGGAACTCGCCGCCTCCTTCCGTTTCATAACCATGTTCGTGTTCGCTGTGCTGATTATGACCAGGGAAGGTGATTTCCATCCAGTGTTTGAATGACTCTAATTCCTGTCCGGGTTTCTGTGGGAACAAAAAATATGAAATGCGTAGAGGCAGTTCGCCTGACTTTGCCAAGGCCTCGGAGCCTGTGTAGTTGTCCGGAAATACATGCCCTCCACCGCCGGCATCAATCGCGGAAGTCAGGCCAAAGCGATTGAGTTCATGATAAAACTGACGGGTGGAGTTTGTCTGATCAATAGCTGATAGTTGGGGGAGTTGGCTGATTGTTTTGTAAAGAATGGTGGGGCTCGGTTCAGCCAGTAATAACCCGGTTGGTTCACCACTGGGCGACAATTCAATACGACCTCCCAATGGAGCCTTGGAGGTGGATGTGATACCCAGCATCTTGAGTCCGACTTTGTTGATCATGGCCTTGCTGTACAGGAATAGAATAAACACAGGTTTATCTGGTGCAGCGGCATTTATTTCGGCGAGTGTCGGCATACGTTTTTCAGAAAACTGGTAGGGAGACCAGCCACCAATTACCCTGACCCACTGGCCCTTTGGTGTGCGTTGTGCCTGTTGTTTCAGCATGGACAATGCCTGCTTTAATGTTGGCACGCCTTCCCAGCGTAACTCCAGGTTATAGAAACGGCCGCCACGAATAACGTGAAGATGAGAGTCATTCAGTCCAGGTATCATGCGCCTGCCCTTGGCATCTATCAGTTTCGTGGTTGGATTTTTCAAGCTAAGCACGTCATGATTACTGCCGACTTTTAAAAATTTTCCGTTGTGTACAGCAATCGCCTGGGCGTCTGGGTTTGAGGCGTCCTGTGTCGTGATGCTGGCATTGTAAACGATCAAGTCGGCTGCTGGTGTGGATGCCATCGCAATGGAAGGCGATGACAGATTCAATGCCGTGACCAGTATAAAAAGAATAAGCGGGGCGCTATGTAAATGCTTCTTCATGTTGTATCACTCCATAACCAGTAGATAAAACTATCAAGCCTGTCGAGTCATAGCCTGAAAGAGAGAAAGTGGCGGTAAAAAAACGGGACGGGTTGAATGACCAGTCCCGTTGACCGTATTAGTGTGATTTGCCTTCAGTTGATTGGAACATTTCTTTGGCATAGATGATACCGAGTCCGTAACCGCCACCATGTTGTTTGGCTATATCAGTAACGGGCACATAGGTTTCTTGACGAGCCCAGTCACGTTGTAGTTCAAGCATGTATTGCAACCAGGTGATCGGCGTTGCCCCTGCCTGTACCATGCGCTGTACCGCCATATTGTGTGCATCCAGACTAACACCACCAGACGCATCGGTAACAAAGTATACTTCGTAACCTTGTTCTATGGCTGACAATACTGGACCGACGCCACACACTTCAGTCCATAAGGCAGCGATAACAATTTTTTTATTGCCATACTGATTGACCTTGTCAGTAATACGTTTATCTTCCCATGTATTCATCGTAGTGCGGTCGATGGCTTGTTGATTGGGAAATACCGCTTTTAACTCAGGAAATAATGGTCCCGAAAAACTTTTTTCAGCAACCGTCGTAAGGATAGTCGGCACCTTGAACGCCTTGGCTGATTTTGCTAATCCCGTGACATTGTTGCGTAGTTCTACAATGTCGATAGAGGCCGTGGCGAAGGCCATCTGTGGTTGATGGTCTATCAAGATCAAGGTGTGGTTTTTTGGATTGAGTAATTTTTTTCCTGGGACCGGTTTAGCTTCAGCTGCATATGCCTGGCTGGAGATAATCCCTATTAAAAGTAAAAGTGTGATCCATGTTCGTTTGTAATTTAACATTTTTAGATTACCTATATTGAAGTGAATGGTATGTTTATTCATTTGTATGGGTAGCAATGAAGTATGAATATAAATGATTAGTTGTTGATGATAATCATGCTTTCAGTTGCATATTTGTCTATTAAAAAGAAATAATCATTGACCTTTTGATTGACAAAATGTCTTTGCCTAATGAGTACTAAGGCGTGTGAGAAGCATGACTGCGACACTGAAATACTCGGATCGTGTATAGAGTCTAAATTTCAGTCAGATTTAAAACTACTATCAGAATTGATAGTTGACGGAACAAAGTAGAAAGCGAGTGGATAAGGCAGGTTGTAGTGATTAAAAGCGAATAAGCATACTAGAAGAAAAGTTATGAGTTTTTCCAGCGATCGGCGAGCGTTTCATGTTGGACCAGTAGCCCCTGTAACACCGCCTTGGCAGCAGCATGGGTTTTGTTTGAGCAATCGAGTGTCCTGACAGCATTTTTTAAATGAAAATTGACTGTTGACTCTGCAATATTGAGTATTCTGGCAATTTCATAAGCCGTTTTGCCTTCTGCAGTCCATAATAAACATTCTCTTTCACGCATTGATAGAATTGATAGAGGTGGGTGGGTATCGATGGGTGTCTGTTTGATCAGGTAAGCATTGATATCCGCCAGTTTTTCATGCATATAGGGAAGTAAATAATGTAGTGTGGCCAGCACTCTATGTTTGTCCGATTGAGATTTCGCAACATCTGTTCTACCACCGAGGCTGAGGATACTAAAATGACCCGAATGGCCTCTAATTCCTATACTAACGCCCTTTTTCAAACCGAATTGAAAACACTCATCGACAAAAAGCCTGGTGCCAGAGTCTTGATCATTTACCATATCATTCCAATCATAAGGCAGTGTGCTGGCAATGCAGTGTTTGGCGGCTGGGTCGACGAGGACATAGTTATTACGACTATAACGATCCATCCATTCTGTTGGATAATTTCCCAATGTCACGATGTCTAGTCGCGTCATGGCTCTGGGGAAAATCCGTGCATAGGTAAAATAATCAAAATTATAATGATTGGCGATTTTGTCGAGTAAATCATAGGCATCATCAGGACTATTGATATTTTGTATACTTTCTATCAAGGTTTGTGTTGCTATATTATTCATTATCGTATTTTTCTAATTTATGGCGGGTAAGAATAATTGTTGTAATGCAATAGTCGTCTGTACGCTGATATCTGTAGCACATGGATAGAGTATAGTTAAAAATGATTGTGTATAACAATATCATTCAATGGCAGCTGGCTCGGTCGGGCTCGAGCGGGTGTTAATGCCTTGCCGACGACAACAAACATTGTGATAACATGATCTTCAGGTAAATTAATAAGCCCAGCAACAGCATCAAAGTCAAACCCATCCATCGGGCAGGTATCGTATCCCATGGACAAGGCAGCCAACATAATGGTTTGCGCGGCCATCCCGCACGAGCGCATGGCCTCATCGCGCTGATAATGATCACGATTACGGTAGTATGCATCGATAGATGAGAGCATATATTCCTGAACTTCTGTTGGTGCATTGGCCCAGTAACGAGCGGGATTTTTTTTCCATGCTTTATAGTCAGCACATAAAACAATCAATAGCGAGGCATCCGTTACCTGCGCTTGATCAGAGGCTGCTTCACGTATCGAACGTCTTAATGCAGGGTCTTCCGCTAAAACAAAACGATAGTTTTGTTGATTAAATGCAGTTGGTGACAATTTTGCCAGTTGTAATAGCTTGTCTATTTCAACTTGTTCCATCTTATGGTCTGGGTCAAAATGTTTTACCGATCGTCTATTGTTGATAGCGTCAATAATATCCATTGAATTTCCTGTGTAGCGTTTATGTCATAATCGATGATTATAAATAGGTGTCTTAGTCTCATCCTCGTGTTACAAATTATCCAATCCATGCTAGCGATAGTTTAAGTAGCATAGACTAGATAATGATGTGTAAGTTGATACAAACGTGTGACATAAAGACTTAGGCTTTTTAACTAGGTTAGTGTCAAGGTAAATCAAAGATCAGTGCCTCGCATTCACCTTGACCCTCAAACTCAATGGTTTCAATGCTTTTGATGGTTGCTCCATCACCTTCATTAATTTTTTCTCCATTAATAAGCACGCCGCCCGATACGATATGCACATAGACAGTACGTCCATTATTGATGTTTAGTTTGCATGACTCATCATTCGCTAAAACAAGCTGATACAAACAGGCATCCTGATGTATTTTTAATGATTCATCGCGTGCATCAGGTGAGGCAATCAGTTGCAGACCGTTTTTCCGTGCAAACATCTTTTGCTGGTAGCCAGGCTCGATACCGATGACATTAGGTTGAATCCAGATTTGCAAGAACTCAAGGTTGTCTGTCATTGAGGGGTTGTATTCACTATGAGTGACACCAGTGCCTGCACTCATGAGTTGAAACTCACCCGCTGGCAAGCGTTCAATATTGCCCATGCTGTCTTTGTGTTCGATAGTCCCTTTTTTGACGTAGCTGATAATCTCCATGTCCTGATGGGAGTGAGTTGCAAAGCCCTTGCCTGGCGCTACCTTGTCATCATTGATGACACGCAGGGCTGATACGCCCATATAATCCGGGTCATAGTAGCCTGCAAATGAAAAAGTATGGCGGCTTTCCAGCCAGCCATGGTGTGCGGGGCCCCGGTCTTCACTTAGTCTAATGGTAATCATGACGCTATCCTTTTTTTGTTTGTGAAATTTATATCAGGATATAACGCGTTAACAAATACATATATAGTGATTCAATAAACAAATTGTATCCTCAAAATTGACAATTAAATTAGCGACTATGCTCATAATGGCTGCTGTGCATCTTCAGTAATGGTAGATTTTTTGGGTGTATTAAGAAAAACATACAGGACAAGCAATGTCGCGATGATAAGGCTGACACTGATATCAACGAGTAGGTCGCGCAACAAGGCGGTGACAATAAGTAATAGAATCATAAGCAGGGTATTGCGCAGTAAAATTTTTCTGTCATATTTGTTTTGTGATTGTTGTGCTATCAAGAGGATGGGTATTAAATACAATGCCAGGCTGGCAGTGAACAACAGGGTGATCTCAGAGACAGTTAAATGACCTACAATATTTTGTCTTATGGCAGACGCGAATAATGCCAAGCCTATGAAGATGGGTAGATGGCCGTAGATGATGAGCTGTGCTGCACCTAGTTCATGATTAATGATGACACGTTCCATCACCTCAAAATAATGCCACCAAATGGCACTCAGGCTGACAAAACCCAGCAGTGCGATGAGTAAAACCTGGGTTGTCAGTTCCTGCGCTGTAAGAGCGCTTGTTAAGCTTGCTATGGATTCGCCCAGTAATATGATAACCAGCAATCCAAAACGTTCGGGCAGGTGATGCTTATGCACACCCGCTTTTTTCAGGGCCGGGCGACATAAAAAAGGGGTTGTCACATCGACCAGCAGTCCTGCAATCCAGAAAGCATACATCCATGTTGTCGGCAAAAATGCCGATATTACCCATAATGTGACGCCAAGACTGAAGCCTGTAGCCAGACAGGTTGATACCGAGCGCATTTCTTTATTTAATAATGAAACCCTTAAGTACATGATGACCAACAGAGCGCGTATGGAGGCATATATTAATGCGAATACCTGACCATGACCCTGGAAGGCGTCGGTGATATGAACCGCCAGCAGCGTAATTAAAAACATTTGCGCCAGGGTCAGCAGCCGATCCATGGCGCTGTCATCATAAAAACGGGTCGAGTAGAGTGTATGACCTGTCCAGGCCCACCATACTGGAATGAACAGGACAATAAATATCAGAAATTCGGATAGGCCGAGATGGCCATTGTGACCATGGGTCACCAGGTGTGCTAAGCGCGCTATCACGACCACAAAGACCAGGTCGTAAAATAGTTCAAGCCAACTGACCCGATGTTCACCTTGGGTGGATTGCAATAATTTTTTCATTCGTACGTCCCTTGTGTATTTGCTAGCAGTCTTATTACATGCTTGCCTCAATCAGAAAAAATATATCAGGCTGACACTGTACAAAGACAGGCCACTATCATCCCGGTGGTTGTATTGAGACCACAAATTATATATGCTAAATTTCAGATGATAAACAGGCTTATATTAGACTTATAGTTTCTATTTAGTAGACAATATGGATAAACTCAACAGCATGGCCATCTTTACTGAGGTCGTCAAAGCAGAAGGCTTTACGGCTGCAGCGGACAAAATTGGTCTTTCACGCGCCCAGGTCAGTAAGTCGGTCATGCAGCTAGAGCAATATTTGGGTACACGTCTGCTAAACCGTACAACACGGCGTATTAGTCTGACCGAGATCGGCAGTATCTATTTCGAGCGCTGTAATGCGATATTAAGTGATATCGACGAGATGGATAGCTTTGCGAGTGCACAGACCAGTAACCCCAGTGGTACCCTGTCACTCAGTGCGCCGACATCCTTCGGCATTCTACAATTGGGCCAGGCTATCCCTGTGTACACCAAGCAGTATCCCCAGGTGCAGGTATCACTGAATCTGGCAGATCGTTTTATTGATGTGGTTTCGGAAGGGTTTGATGTTGTTATAAGAATTGCCGAGCTGGAAGACTCCAGCCTCATCGCACGTAAAATTGCACCTTGTAAACGTATCTTCTGCGCATCGCCCGAGTATCTTGCGAAGAACGGGGTGCCGAAGGTTCCCCAGGATCTGGCGATACATCATTGCCTGGTTTACTCCAACGAATTAAAGCCGGATGTGTGGACGTTGCATGGTCCAGCGGGGATCGAATCAATCAAGGTGAGTGGCCCGATCTGCGCCGATAATGGTGACGTATTGAAAGAAGCGGCAGTGGCCGGGCTGGGTGTGACCTTGCTGCCAACCTTTATCGTTGGTCCCGACATTGCCTCTGGGCGGCTCAAGCAAGTACTGGTGGATTACTGTCCGCCGGCAATTTCCATCTATGCTATTTTCCCGTCAAGGCGCTACCTGTCGGCAAAGGTCAGGACGTTTGTTGATTTTATTGCTGGCTACTTTGGCAATAATCCGGATTGGGATAGGTTCAGCTAGGGCCTGTTA
>Ga0209633_10002672_pt1 | contig 16990 bp, 14 predicted proteins | sample Cruoilmetagenom1_FD_187290 | JGI IMG/M metagenome (GOLD analysis project Ga0209633, IMG submission 187290) | Oil polluted marine microbial communities from Coal Oil Point, Santa Barbara, California, USA - Sample 1 (SPAdes) (version 2) | ecosystem: Environmental > Aquatic > Marine > Oil seeps ... | reverse complement strand
TCTCTCATTGCAGGGGTGCTGCCCAAGCACTATCCCGCATTACCTCTAGCCGAATCCCAAATAAAACCCCAGGCCAAGCCCTGGACAGCGGCGATATTGTTAATCTTCGTGCTAGCGCTTGCCGCCCGTGATGGCAGTAGTGGCGATACTCCTGTAGCCGATACCACACCTGATGCCTTTAGCTTTACTGATCAAGCCAATGTCGTGGCGGGCACGGTCATCACCTCTGACAGTATTACGGTCACGGGCATCGATGCGGCCACTACGATTAGTGTGACGGACGGCGAATACGCGATTGATGGCGATGCCTTTACCAGCACCGCTGGCACGGTGTCCAATGGCCAGAGCGTCACCGTACGGCATACGTCAACATCGCTTTTTACGGCATTGACGACGACATTTTTAAGCATCGGTGGCGTAAGCGACAGTTTTACCTCAACCACAGGGCCGATAGGTACGGGCTTTAATCAAGCGCGCGGTTTTAATAACGCTGTCTTGAGCCTCAACCCCGCCACGGACGGTAGCGGCGATGTGTATGTGGGTGGAGGCTTCACCACTTACAACGGCAGCGCCAGCAACCGAATCATCCGCCTCAACAGAGATAGCACAGTGGATACCGCGTTTGCGGTGGGTAACGGTTTTAATCGCCCGGTAAACAGCGTCAGCCCCGCCACCGATGGCAGCGGCGATGTGTATGTGGGTGGAGGCTTCACCACTTACAACGGCAGCGCCAGCAACCGAATCATCCGCCTCAACAGCGATGGCTCGATAGATACCGTGTTTGCGATGGGTAACGGTTTTGATGGCACCGTCTACAGCCTCAGTCCCGCCACCGACGGCAGCGGTGATGTGTATGTGGGTGGGAACTTTAGCAGTTACAACGGTACCGCCAGTAGTCGAATCATCCTCCTCAACAGCGATGGTTCGGTGGATACCGCGTTTGCGGTAGGTAGCGGTTTTGACAACAATGTCCAAAGCATCAGCCCCACCAACGACGGCAGCGGCGATGTCTATGTGGGTGGGAACTTTAGCAGTTACAACGGCACTACCAGCAATCGAATCATCCGCCTCAACAGCGATGGCTCGGTGGATACTGCATTTACGAGCGGTTTTAATAGCACCGTCTACAGCCTCAGCCCCACCAACGACGGCAGCGGCAATGTGTATGTGGGTGGGGCCTTCACCACTTACAACGGCAGCGGCAGTGGCAGCACCCGAATCATCCGCCTCAACAGCGATGGCTCGGTGGATACCGCGTTTGCGATAGGCAGCGGTTTTAATGCCCGAGTCAGAAGCATCAGCCCCGCGACGGACGGCAGCGGCGATGTCTATGTGGGGGGGAGCTTCACCACGTACAACGGTAGCGCCAGCAACCGAATCATCCGCCTCAACAGCGATGGCTCGGTGGATACCGCGTTTGTTGTGGGTAGCGGTTTTGATAACGAGGTCTTAAGCCTCAGCCCCGCCGCCGACGGCAGCGGCAATGTCTATGCGGGTGGGTACTTCACCACGTATAACGGCACCGGCAGCAATTATATCATCCGCCTCAACAGCGATAGCTCGGTAGATGCCGGGTTTGCGGTGGGTAGCGGTTTTGATAACGAGGTCTTAAGCCTCAGCCCCGCCACCGACGGCAGCGGCGATGTCTATGTGGGTGGGTTATTCACCACATACAACGGCAGTGCCAGCAACCGCATCATCCGCCTCAACAGCGATGGCTCGGTAGATGCCGGGTTTGCGGTGGGTAGCGGTTTTGATAGCGATGTCCAAAGCCTCAGCACCGCCACGGACGGCAGCGGCGATGTCTATGTGGGGGGGAGCTTCACCACGTACAACGGTAGCGCCAGCAACCGAATCATCCGCCTCAACAGCGATGGCACGGTGGATACCGCGTTTGCGGTGGGCAGCGGTTTTGGTGCTTTTGACGAGATCAAGAGCCTCAGCCCCACCACCGACGGCAGCGGCGATGTCTATGTGGGTGGGGGCTTCACAACATACAACGGCACCAACAGCAACCGCATCATCCGCCTCAACAGCGATGGCACGGTGGATACCGCGTTTGCGGTGGGCGACGGTTTTAATAACGATGTCCACAGCCTCAGCCTCGCCACCGACGGCAGCGGCGATGTCTATGTGGGTGGGATCTTCACCACATACAACGTCACCGGCAGCAATTATATCATCCGCCTTAACAGCGATGGCTCGGTAGATGCCGGGTTTACGGTGGGTAGCGGTTTTGATAACAATGTCCAAAGCATCAGCCCCGCGACGGACGGCAGCGGCGATGTCTATGTGGGCGGAGCCTTCACCACGTACAACGGCACTGGCAGTAGTCGAATCATCCGCCTCAACAGCGATGGCTCGGTGGACAGCGCGTTTGCGGTGGGTAACGGTTTTAATAGCACCGTCTTCAGCCTCAGCCCCGCCACCGACGGCAGCGGCGATGTCTATGTGGGTGGGAACTTCATCACTTACAACGGCACCGGCAGCAACCGAACCATCCGCCTCAACAGCGATGGCTCAGTGGATACCACGTTTGCGATGGGCGACGGTTTTAATGGTAGTGTCCAGAGCATCAGCTCCGCCACCGATGGTAGCGGCGATGTGTTTGTAGGTGGGAGCTTTAGCAGTTATCGCACTACGACCGTTGATAATATTGTGCGCTTAAATCCGGATGGCAGCTTGAATTAAGCATTTTATAAAATGAAGGGCAGCTCAGGCTGCCCTTCAATACAAAAAGAAGTAACAGGACCAGGTTTTACATTTGACATCCCTCGGTTATCAGATAATTAAGGCCTTGATTTAGCCAGACACCCATGGTTTAAAATCCAGTATATATTATAAATAACAACAAGTTAATCTGTTTTCTTAGGGTGGGTGTCCTAATAGTTCTTCAATTTAAAGAAGGTAGGAATAGTGCAAAGAAAACCTAGTATCAAGTTTAAAGTGCAACAAAGACTAAACAGTAGATTATTCCTCGTAACCTGAAGAAATCAAAAATTTATTACTAAATTATGGTAGAAAGTGATGCTTTTATATGAGCTTTAAATGCCAGTTGCTTTTGAGTTTGCCATTGGCTTTTTTTATACAGTAAATATAAACGTTTTCGTGGAAGATTTCGCTCTGGCAAAACTGTGACAAATGTACCATCTTTGATTTCTTGTTGTGTCGAAATATCGAGTAACATACCAATTCCTAAATTTGCGCGCACCGATTGATAAACTCCTTCAATATCGTTACATGTATGTACTGTATTGCTATCAGGGCGAATTTTTTCCTTATTAAAAAACTTCTTTAATTCTTCTGAACTATTAAGTGGAGACATTAAAATAAGCCTGGCATCACCTAAGTCGGAGAACTTTTTTGGTGTACCTACATGCTTTAGATAGCTTGGTGTGGCACATGCCACCAGTTGCGTCTCAATAAGTGGAATAGCAATCATATGGTCACTATCCTGTAATTTACCTAATCGAAAGGCAAAATCTATATTTTCATTATGTAAGTCTTCAAGATGGTCACTGAAACGAATATCAAATTGGATTTGAGGGTATTTAACAGTAAAAGCAGACAAAACAGAAAATATCTTAGAACGACATAAAGCTTTGGATAGCGTTATAGTAATTGTACCGCTAACAGCTTCATGTTCTGCAAGTAGTTCATCTTCAGCTTGAGAGACGGATGAGAGAATACTCTTACACTTCGGATAAAGTCGCTTGCCTGCATCTGTAATTTCAAGTTTCTTATGAGAGCGATGAAAAAGCTGTACTTGCAAACTATATTCAAGCTTTGTTAACTGTTTGCTCACGGCAGGAGCTGAATAGTTTAATTTTAATGATGCTTGAATTATGCTTCCTGTTTCAACTATTGCAACAAAAACACGATAGTGTGTAAATTTAGACATTATCTACCCCTCTTTACGTAAATTAACTATCTATACAAATACTAGATTCCATTTAGTTATGCAAGCATTAATAATGCATCACTTTATATTAACTAATTGGCACTCTATAATTTTCTGTGAGGGTTATTAATAATAGCCTGACTAAGATAATAACCAATTAAGGAATTAATATGATCGAACTTTCTAAAACATCCATCTCCATCGATGCGTCGACTTCTGTTGTCTTTAAATATGTTTCAAACATGGAAAACTATAAACATTGGTTTCCAGGTGTGGTTGATATAAAGTCGGCAAATAGCTTAGATCACGGTGTAATAGGTAAGAAATATGTAGAAAAACTATCTCTGCCAAGTGGTGACTCTGAGTTAATAATTGAAGTTGACCAGTGTGACACTAACCATTTATTCTTAACAAAAGGTGATTTAGCTGGGATATTGCCCCAGATGACTATTACATTCTCTGTCGGCGAAGACAAAAAATGTGAGGTGATTTTACAATATCATAGCCGTAATCCAGAGTTAACAGAAGTCAGTGATATTATTATAGCTTTAAGAGAAGACTTAAATGTTCGTGCAAAAAACGGCTTAGCTAAGCTAAAGGACATTTTGGAACAGAATTAAAAACATAACAAAGCAATTCAACAAGGACGCGGCAAAAACGCCGCGCCTGTTAATTGCAACGTTAGGCCGCCGTAGTTCTGAAGTCGTAGTCGATATTTTGGCTCAACTTTATAATAATTAAGCTGTAATACTGCTGACGATCCGTCGTACCCAGGGAGCCACGATAGCGACCGTCGGAAAAGCAACAGGCCATGTCGTTAAGCAGCTTTTGAGCCATTGCGCAGGAAGCCCCGAATGGATTCCCTGAGAGATTATCAGGACGAAAGCAGAGACGATGCAGACCATGATGGCTGAGAGCAGTGCACTAAAAAGGGTTGGTGCAAAACGTGCGGGAATACGCATTTTAATCTCCTATGTATATTTAACCAATTAGACAATCGTTGTTAGCTGGACTTCATTTCATATTGGGTAAAAATGATGTGTAGCCCAGCCTGTTGCATAGAGGCCTAGACCGAATACAGCATGTGTTATAAGGCTCTGCAGGCGAGCAGTACCAGGGTGTGGCGTTCGGGAGGCGGCAATACCGGCACCCATGCCCGGTTGCATCAATAAGAAAGGTGCCACAACGGTACCAATACCAACAGCGAGGGCGAGGCCAATCGTAGGGTGCTGAATCCATTTGAGCCCCCCAATGCTGATTAGCAAGGCTGCGAATGCGATGCCTATCAGGTAATGGGCTGTCCACCCTACGATACATTCGCCGCGTATCGGAGAAGACGCGGCGATGGATTCATGGCGAAAGCGGCCGCGAGACATATGAGCAATCCAGCGGCCCACTAACCCGTAGTTGGGGGGAGCAATGCCGAACAGCCATTGGCGCACGATTACCCACAAATCCATGACGATCGTAGCGCCAATCCCGATGATTAGGGTAAATATCAGATAATTCATGGTTCTCTCCAGAGGTAGTCTTGATTTGGACGTACGGATAGCGTACAACTTCAAGTCAACTTGAGGTCAAGGGGAAAATGATGGATATCAGCGAAGTCGCCAAGCGTTCCGGTGTTCCGGCTTCGACACTGCGCTTCTATGAGGAAAAGGGGTTAATCACCTCTATCGGTAGACGGGGACTGCACCGACTATTTAACGCCAATGTATTGGAGCGGTTGGCGCTGATCGCACTAGGGCGTGCAGCGGGTTTTTCATTGGATGAAATCTCTCGTATGTTAGGGTCGGACGGACGCCCACAGATTGATCGACAGCTACTGGCGGACAAGGCGGAGGACCTCGATGAGACTATTCGAAAATTGACTGCGATGCGAGATGGTCTTCGACATGCGGTCGCCTGCTCTGCACCAAGTTATATGGAATGCCCATCGTTTCTCCGTCTCTTAGGGTTCGCCGCATCTGGGGTTATTGGTGGAGACGGCAAGAAGAAGTCGACGCAAAAACGGCGCCCTAACAAAGCATTGCACCGGACAAGCCGGTGAACGCGGCGTTAGCTTTACTATGAAAAGAATAACTAAAGACTTTATCACACTAATGAATACCCTATGGTATAGAGACTTTCCATTGAGTGAAAATCACAAAGATATGGGCTCAAGGGCAGAATGGACAACACATATTGGAATTTGTGTACGTACAGCATCTGATTTGATGGGTTTGTTTACTCATTTTGAACAAGGTAACAGAACTGATGCTGTAATACGAAACAACCTTGGCGAGGATATATTCCATATAGAATGGGAATGGAAACAAGCAATAAACCCTACTGTGAATGAAATACAAAAACTAAAAGAAACGCGTAACGATACTATTTTATCCGTGTTTTTTTCTTACTCATGCGTTGAAGACCATAAAAATAATTTAAACACAATAAAGCAACAATGGGGAAAGATGAAATTTCCATTAGTAATTATGTTAGTCACCTATGAAGGCCGAAGTAAACGACATTTTCAAAACCTTGAAACTTATCACTTGCAAAAAGGTATATTAAAGAAAGTGCGGTCGCAGCCAGCACTGCCCTGGTGGGTAGAGGGAAGCAGATGGGAAAGTATAAGCTAACAAACCAATCAAGATCGCACGCAAAAGACGCGTGCTGGGACCGCCAAAATGCGGCGGCCCCTTATTGAAACGTTGGGCACCATAAAATATGGAGTAATGCTATGGCAAATCGTATAGGAGCACTTCTTAACAAACGCTGGAAAATTGGGGCTCGTCATGCGCTCTACCATAAAGATGGAACGTGGTATCACCAATTAACTAATTTTCCAGGAGCACTATGTGATCCATTTGGATATATTCTATTTAGTACTAAAGCAGAATTTAAAACTTGTTCAAATTTGCGTATAGACCAAGACGTCAATGTGGCTGGCCACATTTCACAAATTCCTGGGTATGTACATGTACCAGAAACCGAGGTTTATCATGGTTGAGGTTTTAAAATTGCCCAACAAGCGCATCGTGTGGGACCGCTTCACTGCTCCGCTTCGCTGCGCAGTGAACGGCCCCACATGCAAACGTTCGGTCGTCGTACGACTCAATACTCGGTGAAAACTATGGACAGAGATACCCTGAAGCTGGATTATCTTTCAAAATTACATAGCACTCTACTTGAGACAGGGAGGGCAGTAAATCGGGATATGATCTGGTGCATGTTACTCAGTTTTGTTATCATCATTCTATCATCAGGCTTAGCTGTTGTAGACAGCAAAATCACACTATTGGGCCTGAATCTAGGAGTTCCTACTTGGTTCATACCCTTCTGTACTGGTTGGTTGCTAACTTTTATTTTCGTTCGCATGTTGGGTCTCACATTTCACGATGATAGAATACTGAAAACAATTCTTCGCCTCTATCGTGAGCTCGGATACGATGATACAAGTCTGAAAGCGACTGAACTAAGCCCCCTAGAACATCCAAACATCATGTCTCTCATAGGCAGCAAGGAGAATCTTCCCATTGGGAGAGCATCCAACCTCCTTGCGGTACTCTTTGTAGCAGCTATTTTCCTGTTTCCTTTTATCGCTCAAGTATTCCTTGCTTGCCGTATGTTCATTACACTTGGTCCAAACTGGTGGCTTATCCTTGCGTTTCTATTGATGTTGTCTCTAATGCTCTTTTACTTGTCCGCATTTATACGAGGAATGGTAAGTCTAGGAGGGACCGAACCAAGAATTACAGGCGACGCTTGACAGCGTGCCTGAATACAGTCGTTAGGCATTACAAGGAATGAATTATTAAATGAGTGAACTCGATGTTGTATCTAGTCTGACCAACTCAGAATGGCCTGCATGGGTTCAGGCAATTGGGTCAATTGTGGCAATAATTGGCGCAGCCGCTATAGCTATTTGGCAGTCTAAAAAGCAACATGAAAACTCACTTAATCTTCTAAGCACAGAGCATAGGCTTACTCGCTTAGAAATCTCTAGAGCATTATTATCTTTGAGTACTAATAGTTTGCGTATGCTGAATAATTATTCGAGGCAGCTTCCTGATAGAAGCGCAGTTCATCGTATTGGCGATGGAGAAATCCATCTAGATCTGAATGAATTGAAAGTTGTAGAAGGTGCGGTACAAGCTGTTCCACTACATTCACTTCCGCATCAGCTTGTTAGCCTAACAATGATGGTTGGTTCAACATTACGGCAATTCCGAGAACATGTTGAACTAGCAGTACAGGTACATCGCCAAATGGATGCCGACCAATTTGATGCGTTTTTTACTAATATGTCAGAAATGCAGAATAGCCTAAAGAAAACCTGCGATGATATTCAAGCAGAAATTAAAAAATTACAAGATGTTGCCTAACAAGCGCATCGTGTCAATTACATGGACACCCAACTTAAGAAAACATGCTAACTCATTGTTATTTGTTGATTAGTTTGGGTTTATTAGGGGCGGGTGCCTGGCTGAGATTTAGCCAGACACGCATGGTTTAAAATCCAGTATATTTTATAAATAACAACAAGTTAATCTGTTTTCTTAGGGGGGATGTCCTAATAGCTTTTTGTGGCAGTGTAGTCTTACGAGTCCACTGAACCGGGGGGAGGAGACACATGTCTCTTCCCCCCTTTTTTGGTATCGACTTTTCTTCAGGCCAAGAGTTTTTGGTTAATGGCCAAAGGATTGCTAAGCTCAGGTTTAATGGTGATTCGGTTGTTAATGACTAATCATCAAGCCTGATTTCACCGCAGGCGACCGGCAGGCTGGGGATGTATTGACCGTTGACGGTCATGCCATGCAGGACTACCGCCCGTTTATGCAGCGGCTGTAAGCTGTCCGGATTGATAGTAAAGCTGGCCCGGTATTCCAATTCACCACGGTCATCCACCAGGTCAAAGGGGACCAGGGGTAACAGGATCGGTCCAAAGGCGGGAACGGCTTCCCCAATGGTCAGCACACCATCGCCATTACTGTCCAACTCAAATCCCGGGCAGGTGGCATTCTTGAGCGGTTGATTGAAGCCGTGAATATGTTGCGGATGGGGCTTGCCCACTTCCAGACCGGAGGCTTCAATCGAAACGACCAGGGTATTGCCCTTGATCAGTTTTATCTCAACTTCCCCATAGACGCCGGAATTATTTAATGGCGCAAGTTCAACCTCGTACTCTTTTTCGTACTCTTTCTCGCACTCTTTCCCTTCTTGCTTATCCGCCAGGGCCAGGGGCGCTATCCCTGCCAATAAACATGTATATAAAAACAGCTTGATGGTTAATCGCATCACATTCTCCTTTGGTTTAAGTTGCGAGTCGGGTTTTGTTTTTTTGATAAAACACGTACATGGGGGTTAACAACTGAAAACAGGAATTATTCCGGTCAGGCTGAGTTAATGAACCTTTTTGTTTTCGTCGCAGTCTTTTTGCCGGCCATGGCACTGATGAAGGCCTATTTCTGGCGGCGTTTGCTCAGCATATTGAACCATGGTATTGGCCATAAAGGGTGTGGTTTTTCTGTCGTCATGGGGTGAATATTCTTCCGCTATACGCGCTCCCTGTTTCGTCGTATCCCGGTTATAAAAGCTTCAGATATTCATCATATTTTCGCCGCAAAAAATATCCAGGTTATCGCTATCTTGTGGGTAGGCACTACGCAAACAAACCGCCAACCTGACAAGGAGGATGATCATGAAAATACCCGTGAAATACCACACTTTTAGCGTACAAACCATTAGCGCCATCGCCCTGGTTTGGCTCAATGCCTGGCCGTTGCCGGTTGCCGCCGGATCGAACGATGGGGCGCATCTGGTCCTGCTGGATGCCGTCGACACCTGGCAGGTGAATCGCCTGTACGAGCCCACGCTCCGTCAGCGACAACATGAAGCGCAGGGCGATATCGTGATCTATGACGGGCTGGACGACACCACCGTAGAAAACGTGCTCGACCTGCATTTTGCGCGCATCCAGAACATGATGTTTACCCGGGTTGTCGTCACCGATGAGCTGGGTGATCCACTGCGCGATAAAGAGGGTGAGCTTGTGGTCGAGGATGATGGTTGTTAAGGCAGTCGTCAGACCGATGCCAATCCGACAACAGTTTTGTTGATGTCGTCAGGCTGATCCAGACAGTTGTTATGGTGCATTAGCCTGATAGATGACTGTCTCCGGATGAAAGGCATACCAGACAAACCAGAATGAAATCACACTGGGAATTTCCTTGCCCGTGGCATCCAGCACCCTGCGGCATCAAATTCTATGCGTGAGCGCTGACCTGCAAAACGATCCTGCAACACAGCGGGACCCCGGGAGAGCTCAATAAAGGGATAGTCCGTAGGGTGTAATGAGTAAACGAATTACACCGAATGACGTATCACTCTCCCGGTGCAATTCACCTCATTCATTGCTCCCTACTGGGTGGTTAATCCTTTGTCCAATACCTCTTCACCCACCAACTGATCCGTCAGCCGCAGCCACTCCACCAGCAGTTTGTTAAGCTGCACGGTGCGTTCGGTATGGTTGAAACGGTTTTCGTCGACCCGGTTGACGGCGACGAGGTAGTCGTTGAGGCTGACTTTGCCGAAGGAGTAGTTTTCCGCTTCGTCTTTGAGTATCGATTCGGCCAGTTTGATCTTTTTCTCTGACACGGTGATCAGTTTTTGTTCGCGGCGGATTTGCAGGAAGAGGTTCTTCAGATTGGTATGCAGTTCTTCGTATTTGTTCTGGTTGGATAATACGGTTTTCTTGTGTTCGATTTGGGCGATTTTGTGTTTGGCCGTATCGACGCTGCGGCCGATGGGCCAGCGCAGGGAGATGCCGGCGAAGTAGCTGCGTTCCTGATCGCGAATGCCCCAGTCCTGGCCATCGAGCTGATAACCGAGTAACAGATTGGTGGAGGGCAGCAGATCATCGGCGGTCTTTTTCACTTCCATGGTGCCCTGTTGTTCAAGCAGGCGAAGTATTCTGTAGGTGCGGCTGTTTTGGGTGAATTGTTCATAGTCCTGATCGAACGCAACTCCGCGCGCTGGGCTGTCCGGATTGACCGGTATATAGGGTGTCGCCCTCTTGTGACGAATGGCCTTGAAGATCAGGTTGCTGATGCTGTCATAGATCTCCTGCAGGACAATGGTATTTTCCTTTTTACCGATCAGTAACAATTCCATTTTGTTGACGTCGATAGGCAGGGCGATCTTCTGCCGTTGCCGGTCGAGGATATTGTCCATCAGCTTCTGGTTGGATGTGTATGACGTCTGGCCCACCTTGAGGTTTTCATAGGCGGAATACCAGTTGTAATAGGCGGCGGTGAGACTGGCGAGATAATCCTCGTAGGCTTCGACGATCTGGTAACGGCTGACATCGTTTTCGATACCGATGATTTGATCTCTTAAACGGTAACCCTTACCAAAGGCATTTTTGGCGATGGGTTGCGAGATCAAAAATTGCAGGCTGGAATCATCGGTCTCGGTCAAGGCCGATGAAGACTTGCTGTAGGACAGGGACACATCGGTGCCTGTAGTGGAAAACAATTTGCTGAGCGATAAAGTGCTCTCTGGGTTAGTGCGGTCTTGATCCAGATAAAAGTTATACTGGTGTTTGACCGAGAGGATCACATCACTATCGGGCAGCAGGGCATCACGCCGGTATTGCAAGGGTAACTGGTCGATGAGGATCGCCTCGAAGGCGATGTCATTTTTTGTGGCGCGTTGAATAAAATCCTTGAGTGACAGGCTGGGCAGGGGGCCCTGTGTTACTGCCGGTGCCATTGCTGGTGCAACAAGCAACCATGCTGTGATAAACAACATCGGGTTAGCCAGTTTATTTCTAACTGTCTTCTTCATGCGCTTAGCGGATCTCCGCATGGAAGCGCTGCCGCAGGTCCTGCAGCAGACTGTACAGACAGGGCACCAGTAACAGGGTGATCAACGAACCAAAGAACAGGCCCCAGGCCATGGCCAGCATCATCTCTGCCAGCATGGCATCATAACCGGCAAAGCCATAGGCCGTGGGCAGGACACCGAGTACCGTGGTGAGGGTGGTCAGCATCACGGCCTTGAGACGGGTTTGGGCGACGCGGGCGATCTTTTCATTCACCGGTATTGATGATTGATCATCAAACTCCTGATCCAGTTTGGTCAGCATAATAATGGAATCATTGATCACCACACCGGCCATGCCCAGTGCGCCGATGGCGGCAAAGAAACCAAACAGGGTTTGGCCGTGCAACCAGAAGGCGAGGATCACCCCCACCAGACCAAACGGGATGGCCAGCATGATCAGCAGCGGCCGCGTGAAAGAGTTAAACAACATGGCGAGAATGGCGAAGATCAGGAAAATCACCATGATGATACCGTTACGCAGGTCGGTTTGGGATTCCCGCGTATCGGCGACCTCACCATCAAAGTTCAGACTGGTGGAGGGTTGTTGACTTATGATGTCCCGAAACACGCCGTTTTCCAGGTCCTCGGCAATTTCCAGCGGTGTCTTGTTGGCATCCTTTTTCAGGTCGGCATACACGGTAATGGCGCGCCGGGCATCACGGCGGCTGATCGAGGTCGGTGTTTCTGTTTTATTGATGCTAACCAGGTCACGCAAGGGGGCGAGATAGTTGGCGCGATTTTCCACCGGGATATTCAGGATACTTTCAATATCTTGTTTGGCGCTATCGAGGACCGACAGGCGCACATCGATATGTTCATTGCCATGGGGTAGTTCATAGAGAATATTACCTTCCAGTGAGGCACGGAAGGTCGTGGAGATATCCACCGGACTGATGGACAGACGTTTGACCTTGTCGCGTTGAATATCGATCTTGTATTCCGGCAGTTTTAGCGGCCGGTCGATCTCGGCATTGGCCAGGTCAGGGTGGTTTTGCATGGTGGCCAATAAGCTATCGGCGGCCTGGTCACGCAGGGCATCATCATTTTCCAGCACCAGGACTTCTACGGCTGTGCCCGATGCGTGTCCCCAACGGCTCTTCTGGATGATCAGTTTTTTCAGGCCCTCGACCTTTTCCGCCGCCGGTTTCCACAGGGCCACCAGTTCATCGGCCGAACGTTCGCGTTCTTCTTTCGGTACGATCTCGATGATCATGCGGAAGCTGTTTTCCTTCGCTACCCCGCCATAACGGCTGCGGGCGATCTCGGTGCGAAAACCGATCACCTCCTTGCCGATCCAGGGTTCGATGAGGTTTTCAATCTGCTTGCTGATCATGGCGGTCTCATAGCGATCGGCCTTTTTCCCGGCGGTCCCCTGCAGGACGATCTCTCGTGTCTCGGCATGCGGGAACAAGACAAACTTCATGCTGTAAGTGGCGATCAGCAAGGAACCGACCAGCAAGACACCGAAGGCGGTGAAGATGATGTGTTTATAGTTCAACAGCGTAATCAGCAGCTCACCATAGCGATCTTCGATACGATCAAACCAGTGGGCCTTGTTGTTCACGACCTTTTGAGCATTACCCTGACGCAAGAAGCGCGGCGCCTGAAAATGCAAGTGCCCCGGTAAAATCACCAGCGCCTCCAGCAGGCTGGCCACCAGCATGAGGAAAACAATCGGCGGGATAAAACTGACAAAGGCGCCAAAGCGGCCGGTAAAAAAGAACAAGGGGACAAAGGCGACACAGGTGGTGACGATACTGGCCAGCACCGGCATAAACACCTGTGCCGTGCCCTTGATCGCCGCGTCCTCTGAACTGAGTCCACGCGCACGAAAGCGGCCAATGTTTTCGGCGACGACAATGGCGTCATCGACCACGATACCCATCACGATGATCACCGCTGCCAGGGTAATATTATTAATGGTATAACCCATGGACCAGCTGAAAATCAGTGTCAGACACACGGTGAACGGGATCCCCATGGCGACCCACACACCGGAGCGCTTGTTGAGGAAAAGAAACAGGGTAAACAGGATGAGAGTAAAACCGATGGCGCCGTTGGTGGCGATAATAGAGAGACGATTGCGCACATCATAGGATTCATCATCCAGCACCACCAGTTGGATGTTGGAGTGAAGCAGGTTGTTGGCCTTGAAGTCACTCACCACCTTTTGCACGGCATCGAGTGATTCGATAATGCCGAAGGAGCCGTTTTTCACCACATTGAACATGATCGCCTCATGCCCATTGACCTTGGTGATGCGTTTTTCACGGCGGAAGTCGGTTCTGACTTCGGCGATATCGGCCAGGGCAACGGCCTTGCCCTGAAAACCGGCCTGGACATAGAGCTTGTTGAGTTTTTCCACCGTATCGAGTTGTGCATTGATGGTGACATTGGGTTCATCCTTGATCTGGATGTGACCGGCCGGCTGGCGAATATGATTGTCAGTGACTTCCCGCACCACCTGACTAAGGGGGATCTGGTACTTCACCAGTTGTTGCGGATCGACATTGACCTGTAATTCCTGTTGCAGATAACCGGAACGGTTGATGCTGTTGATCTGCCGCAGATTGATGAGCTGTATCTCCAGCGCGGCAGCATAGCGTTGCAACTCCTGCCGCTGGGTATTATTAAGTAGATGCGCTTGGGTGTGGATCAAGGCGATGTCGATGATCGCCTTTTTGGAACTTTTAAACACCCGCACCGCGGGCTTGTCCCGTACTTCCGGCGGCAGAACCGCCACCAGGGCGGCATTGCGGATCTCGGTGATGGCCTCGTCCTTGTTGGGATAACCCTGTTCCAGTTCAACGGTGACGCTGGTGGTGCCACGGCTGACACTGCTGTACAGGCGATACACCCCATCCACCCCCTTTAGTTCCTCTTCCAGTTCGCGGGTGACGAAGTGCTCCACCTCTTCCGCCGTGGCGCCGGGATAGTTGGCCGAAACCCGGACCATGTCATAGGTGACATCGGGTCGCTCTTCCTTTTTGATCTCTTGCCAGGCCAGCAGACCGCCAACGATAACGGCGATAAACAGCATATTGGTCAACAGGTGGCGGTTGACAAAATACCCAATAAATTTTGTGATCATAATCCCTGTTTACAGCGTGAGCTTTTTTATCCGGTGATGTGCCAGGAAGCCGGGGACCAGACTTGTCTTGCACAAAATACAAGCATGTTAAGCTGAATTATTTCTGACCGCCAGAGGTATTTTCAGCCGGTGTGGCGGTTGCTGAAGGTCGTAAGCCGTCCCTGGGAACTGCCACACCGTTCACGTTGTCATACCCAATCGGTTGGATTGTACTGTTAGGGCGGAGTGACTTGGCTATAATCCCTCCAGGGAAGCTTTGGTCGAATTAGTCAGAGCTTCCGCGGGTGGTGATTTTCTGCTGTTGTGGCGGTCTTGTTGGACGCGATGGCGTAGCGGGCCGCCCGCAGGATTAGGGACTAAAATTTTGGAGTGTGTCTTTTATGTTAAGCCGACGATTTTCCAGTGTGTTTATTTTGGCGTGTTTACTTCCTGCCATGGTGTTTGCCAGTGCCGGCGAGCAGGATTTTCCCACGATTAAGCGCTATGGCCAGTTGGCCAATGCCGCGTATGAAGGAAAAGCGCAGGCCCGGGCGGCATGTGACAAGCAGGGCTACCAACTCAGTCACTACGGCACCGCCGAGGGTGTGGAAGTGGCCTATTTTCTGGCGACAGATGAGGCCAGCAAAACCCAGATCATCGCCGTCCGCGGTACGGCCAATGTGGAGAATGTGATGGTCGATGCCGATTTTAAACTGACCCTGGATGAGCATACGAGCAATATGTTACACAGCGGTTTTGCCCAATCGGCGGCTGCGGTCTACAAGACTCTTAAACCTCTGCTCAAACGCGACTATACCATTAACACCACGGGCCATAGCCTCGGTGGGGCGGTGGCAATGGTGTTGGCCATGTATCTTGACCAGGACGAATACAAGCTTGGACGGGTGATTACCTTTGGCCAGCCCAAGGTAACGAACATCACCGGCGCCCAACGTTACAGTTACATGGAAATTACACGTGTGGTAAACGAAAAGGATGTGGTTCCCCTGGTACCGCCGTTTGACCCAACGGACATCAAGAACGCGGATCTCTACTGGCATGCAGGACAAGAGCTGATCCTGTTGCCGGGCGATGAATACAGTCTGGCCAGCGGCATTCCCAGCATGTTAAGGACAGTACAGTTTTTTAAAGAAACACCGGGTGAACAAAACCTGCAACACCATATGATGACTCTTTATCTTGAGTTGCTGGATAAAAAGATCAGTAGCGGCAAAGAAGTACCCTATAAAACGGGTTTCGCTCTGTATGACATGTTTTAGGGCCTTTTCGCTAATTTAGCTAACGGGCTGATGTTGTGAATTTTTATATTTTCGCATCGGTTTTTCTACTGGTCATGGCGTTGTTGAATATTTACATCTGGCGCCGCTTCCTGCGTCTGTTAACCCATGGTATTGGCCGTTATCTGTTTGTGATTCCCATCATCCTGATGCTGGGTGATATCTTTTTTGTCGTGGATATCGCCACGGGGTTTATTCCGGATTCTCCCGCGTTATATATGATCACCAGCTCTTTTGTCGGCATCACCTTTATGTTGTTCGTGGTGGCCGTGGTCTATGACCTGTCGGTGACCGCTTCCAGACGTGTCCCTTTTGATCAGGCCCGTCGCCACACCCTGAAGATCATGTTTGATGTGACCATGCTGATCATGGCCTTTTCGTATTTGTTACGGGGTTTGAGTCAGGGCATCAAACTGCCGGAGATAAATCGGGTCAGGGTGAAGATAAAGAATTTTCCTGCCAATCCGTTTTCCATCGTACAACTAACCGATGTTCATGTCGGTCGGACCATCAAGCGAGACTTTATTGAGCATCTGGTTAATGAGACCAACCGGCTGCAACCCGATATGGTGGTGATCACCGGTGACCTGTTCGACTTGCATGTGAGCCAGATTGAATATGACCTGTATCCTTTAAAAGACATCAAGGCGCCGAGCTATTTTATTCTCGGCAATCACGAATATTTTCATGGGCCGGGCGAAGCGATCGCCTATATAAAAGAACTGGGCATTAAACCATTGCTAAATGAACATGTGGTGATTGGCGAAGGGAGTAAACGGTTCAGTCTGGTTGGATTAAACGATGTTACAGGAGCCCGCACCGGTATGTTTCCGCCCGATGCGGCGAGTG
>Ga0209633_10002671_pt1 | contig 16996 bp, 15 predicted proteins | sample Cruoilmetagenom1_FD_187290 | JGI IMG/M metagenome (GOLD analysis project Ga0209633, IMG submission 187290) | Oil polluted marine microbial communities from Coal Oil Point, Santa Barbara, California, USA - Sample 1 (SPAdes) (version 2) | ecosystem: Environmental > Aquatic > Marine > Oil seeps ... | reverse complement strand
TTTACCTGTTACAATAGGAACTTTAACGTATTGAATATCAACATCCATAATACTAACAGTTTTTGCGTCTAAACCGGTTCTGGTATATTCACTTTGTTTGTCCCAAACTTCCAACTCAATAACTACTTCTAACCTTTTCTGAAATCGTATGGCTCTAATTCCAAACATACTTCTAACATCAAGAATGCCTATTCCCCTAATTTCCATAAAATGTTTTACCAGCTCGGTACCCGAGCCCATAATAATTCCCTCACCCTTTTTAGTGAGTATAACCACATCATCAGCTACAAGTCTATGCCCTCTTTCTACCAGATCCAGCGCGACCTCACTTTTTCCAATACCTGATTTTCCTATTATCAACATTCCAATTCCATATACGTCAACAAACGAACCATGCACTGAAAGTCTTGGAGCAAAATGGTCATCTAAGAAATCACTTACAAGGTAAACCAGTTTTGTGGTACTTAAGCTTGATCTAAAGATAGGAATGCCATATTCAATTGCTAATTCAAGTATATCATCGGGTGGATTATTATAGTCCGTGAAAATTACACAGGGAATATTAAAACTTAATAATTTTTCAACGGCTTGTTTCCTTTTTTCAGTGGTTAATTTTTTAAGGTATTGAATCTCAGTATTGCCACAAATTTGAACTCTTTTATAAGAAAATAAATCCACAAATCCGGCAAGCGCTAAACCTGGTCTATGCAAATTTTGTTCAACAATCGGTCTGTCCAATGATACTTCTTTATTCAGAAGTTCTATATTAAACCTTTCTTTGGTAGAATGGTAAAAGAAATCTACCGTAATACTTTCTTTTCTAAATATATTTTTATTGGAAATATTCATTATCTGGATTTAGCAAGTCTTTTGGATTTAAGTGTCCTGAGTTGTTTTTCTAATTTGGTTATTGTTTTTGAGAGGGCTAAACTATATTCCTCGCTTGTTTCTTCAGCAGAAAATGTTTTTCCAGGAACCTTTAAATTGATTTCTACTGTTTTTAAGCTATCTTTTAAATGAGTATAACTTAAAATTACATTTGCATCCAAAATATCGTCATTAAATTTTTCTAGCGAGCTTAATTGCTGTTTTATTTCGTTTTTAAGGGAATCTTTAGCTTTAAATTTTCGTGATGTTATTTGTATATTCATAATAACTCCTTAAGATTTTGGATGAGCATTTTTGTAAGCTTTTTTTAATCTCTCTACACTTACATGAGTATAAATTTGAGTTGTTGATAAATTCTCATGTCCTAAAATTTCTTTAACTCCTAATAGATCCGCACCCTTATCAAGCATGTGTGTTGCAGCAGCATGTCTTAGAACGTGGGGACTCTTTTTTGAAACATCGCTAACCAGTGATAAATATTTTCGGACTAATCTACTCACTAATCTGGGATAGATTCTTTTATTATTTTTTGTAACAAATAGGGCTTTTGAATAATTTTCTTTCGTAATTTTATGTTTAGATAGGAATTCTTTATAAACGGCTATTGATTTCTCTCCAAAGGGTACTATTCTAGTTTTATTACCCTTACCTAAAACTCTAATACTTTTGCGGTCCAGATCAATATCTCCATTATTAAGATTACAAACCTCTGATACCCTTAATGCGCATCCGTATAGAAGCTCAAAAATTAATTTTTGCTGTGTATTATCTCTCCCTTCTTCATCTAATAATTTAAGAATTTTTTCGAAAGAGTCAAGCGTAATAATTTCAGGAAGGCTTCTAATTGTTTTTGGATTACTAATATTTGCTAAAGGATTTTCCAATATTATTTCTTGCTTTTGGAGAAAATTAAAATAACCTCTCAATACAGATAATTTCCGAGAAATTGATGTTCTTGTAAGATTTTGTTCATTTAGTTTAACAATAAAGTGTCTTATTATTTTTTCTGTTATTGAATTATGCTTTGTTATTTTTTTAGTAATTAGAAAATCTGAGAATTGTTGCAGATCTTTTGTGTAGGACTGTAGTGTATTTTTTGAGACACGTTTAACGCCATCTAACTCAGATAGATAATTTTTAATTGTATCATTAAAAATTGTATTTGTCATTAAACTGAAAACCTCAAACTTATTTGTTTCTTAATTTTCTGAAACCGCTTCTTTTGGTTTATTCCAGCTTACATAATCGCATTTTGGATAATTACTGCAACCGTAGAAAAATCTTCCGTTTTTTGATCTTCTTGTTACAACTTCACCTTCACTGCATGTAGGGCACTTAATACCAAGTGTAATTTGTTTCGTAAAATTACAATCCGGGTAATTTTCACAGCCAATAAATTTCCCAAATCTTCCTGCCCTGATCAAAGTTTTATTTCCACATTCCGGACAATTTTCTCCGGTATATTCCGGTTCACTAGTTTTCATCTCGGTTGTAGATTTTATATTCTTGCAATCAGGATAACCTGAACATGCAAAATATTTCCCAAATCTACCAATTTTTAACTCCATTTCCGAACCGCACTTTTCACATATAATTTTTTCCAAAGTACTTTCTACTTCGACCAATCTCTTTGAAAACGGAATATAAAAATCATCTAAAACCTGTTTATAGTCATTATCACCTGATGCAACTAAGTCCAATTCTTCTTCCATTTTAGCAGTAAAGTTAACATCTAAAATTTTAGGAAAGTTTTTCACAAGAACTGTATTTACTTTTTTACCTAATTCGGTTGGTAATAATTTTTTTTCTTGCTGCTCAATGTAATATCTATCCTGTATGGTTCCAATTATTGAAGCATATGTACTCGGTCTACCAATGCCGTTACTTTCTAGTTCTTTAATTAAAGAGCTTTCCGTAAACCTTGGCAAAGGTTTGGTAAATTGCTGGTTTTTTTCGATCTCTTTTAACGATAACTTTTGATTATTGGTTAATCCGACCGGAATTTGGCTAATATCATTACCATTATTGCCGTTTTCTTTAACTTCGTTATAAACTTTTAAGAATCCTTCAAAAGTAATTACCGATCCCGATGCTTTTAATATATTATCCCCGGCCTTAACGGAAACATTGGTAGACTCTACATCAGCCGATTCCATTTGACATGCAACAAATCTTTGCCAAATTAATTGATATAATCTCAACTGATCTTTTTCTAAAAATTCTTTTACTTGATCAGGAGGATGAATTAGTGATGTTGGTCTAATGGCTTCGTGAGCATCTTGAACATTTTTCTTATTTTTCTTTTCATATGATCTCGGGTCTTTGGGCAAATAATTTTTTCCATAATTATTTTCAATGAAATCCCTAGTATTTTGAACTATATCCGTACTTAACCTTGTAGAATCCGTACGCATATAAGTTATTAAGCCGGTAATTTCACCTTTTCCTAATTTAATGCCCTCATATAAACTTTGTGCTACTCTCATTGTTTTACGAGGCCTGAAGCTTAGTCTTCTTGAAGCTTCGGCTTGGAGAGTACTTGTAATAAATGGAGCAGGAGGATTTCTTTTCGATTTTTTCTTTGTTATTTCGGAAATACTATAATCATTGGTATTCTGAATATCTTTCAGAATTTTTTCCGCTTCTTCTTCATTTGGTATCGCAAAATTCTTATCTAAAAATTCTCCCCAGTCTTTATCACCCATTTCAGGTTTTGGTTGAATCTTTAATTGCTTCCCATTTCTTTCCGCTAATTTTACGGTTAGTACATCACCATCATCCGTCAAAAATTCGGCACTAATTACCCAATATTCTGTTGGTATAAAGTTTTCAATAATTTCTTCTCTTTCACAAATCAATCTTAGTGCAACTGATTGCACACGCCCTGCTGATAAAGAATTACCTGATGCCTCTAAAATAGCTCTCCATAAAAGCGGACTAATTTTATAACCAATAATTCTATCCATCACCCTTCTGGCCCGTTGAGACTGGACAAGGCCGTTATCGATTTCCAATGGAGCTTTCATTGCCTTTTTTACAGCATCTTTCGTGATTTCATTAAAAAGTACTCTATAAATATGTGCTTTCGTTTTTCCTTCTAAAATTTCAACAACATCTTGAGCAATAGCCTCCCCTTCACGGTCGGGATCAGTAGCAACAAATATTTTTTCAGATTTCGAGGCTAATTTCCTAATTTTTTTTATTAAATCACCTTTTCCGCGGATGTTTAATAATTGGACTTTAAATCCGTCATCAACATCAATACCGAGTTTTGTTTTAGGTAAATTCTTTATATGTCCAACAGTAGATTCCACAACATAAGTTCTACCTAAATATTTATTAATAGTCTTTGCTTTTGATGGGGATTCCACCAAAACAAGATTCTTTGCCATTCAAGCTATCCTTAATTTATTGTATCTGATGAGTAAAGAAGGACTCTGCTGCCAGGAAGTATCTCCGAATCAAAATCAACTAATGAGAAAAGTATAATCCAATTAATATCATCTTTAGATACCTTTTCTTCCGGGAACATGGTCATTTGTTCGATAAGCAATTCTACATCGAGTGGATCTAAGAGACCTACGTTGACCAAATGTTGAATATAATTATTGTTATCGGAACCAATTATATTTATTTCATCATTGGTTAAAACTCTAAAACTTTTCGAATTTGAGTTTCCTTCTTTTTGGAGTTCTAATCTATTTGTAAGAAATTTATCAAAAACCAAACCTAATGCTGCACTAACAGTTTGTTCGTCAAAATCTTTACTTAACTTTAAGTCTTTAGTTACTTCTTCCAATGAATAATTGTCTTTTAATCCTTCTAATATTTTTGCAAGAACTTCAACAATTTTAGCAGTCATATTTTATCAGCATATTTTGTTTATAGAATATTGGTATTTATTAACTAATTTATTTTCTATACGTTTCATTTTTTTTTTATCTGTTTGAGTTAAATCATCATATCCTAGTAAATGAAGAAACCCATGAACAACTAATCTAACTAATTCTATATTAATATCCACCTTATATTTTTTCGCATTAAAGGAGGCATCATCCAAAGATATAAAAATTTCACCCTCTAAAGTATAATTTTCTCCGGAATAATTAAAGGTAATAATATCTGTGGAATAATTATGCCCTAGGTACTTATTATTAATGGGAATTATCTCTTCACAAGTAATAAAATTAATTGAAACTGACACCACATCAAAATTTAGTTCTTGTTTTAATTTATAAACTAAATTATGTACGGCCGCTTTATTGATCTTTTTTTCTATGGAAGAAACGCTTAGATTCTTTATCAATAAACTACTTATCCAATAATGAATTAATGGTAATTTGAGTATACTTTTTATACCTATTTGAAGATTCCTCAAAATCATCAAGTTCGGCTTTTGTTAAATCTCTAACTATTTTGCCCGGAACTCCAGCAACTAATTTACCTGAAGGAACAATAAAACCAGGTTTTACAACTGTCCCGGCAGCAACCAAAGATTTTTCTTCTACAATAGCTCCATCAAGTACAATAGCTCCAATACCTATTAAACATAAATCGTGAATAGTACAGCCATGTAATTTTACGCTATGGCCAATCGTGACTTTATTCCCAATATTTAAAGGGAATCGATTATTTGTGACATGCAGCATGCTTAAATCCTGAACATTTGTATCTTTCCCAATTTTAACATAATGCACATCGCCTCTTATTACACTATTATACCATATACTGGAATTTTCCCCTATTTCTACATCACCAACTATTTTTACACCTGATGCCAAAAAAACCGTTTCATCTATTTTGGGAAATAAATTTTGATAACTAAATAGTTTTTGTTCTTTTACTTCTTCTAAATTTTTTAAATCCATATTTCTAATTTAATGTTACGTTTTTAATCAGTAAATTTTTGGCCTTGTTAAACTGTTCATCCTCTCTCAATAAAACCGAAAACCAACCATCACTTTTCCAAAAGTTTCTTGCTACGTGAGCTTTAAGTCTTAATTTAATATAGTCTTTATCTTTCCTAAATTCATCAGGCACATATTCTACATTATTTTTTTTCGCAAAACTAATAAAAGATTTGATATCTTTTTCAGTAAATGAAAATTCTTCTATAAACTCTTTTAGCTTGTGATTATAAAGAGCAAGTATTTTAGCTCCATTTTTATCAAGATATTGCCTTACAAATTTGTAATATAAATCTTTACTCCTAAGCAAAATTGAATAGTAAGTTAACTCATTATTTTTTACAATATAATCAGGTGTAATTCCGCCATTTGCTTTAATTTTTCTGCCATTATTTGTTTTATAAACAATAGCAGTAGAATCAAATTCAGCGTTATGATTTATATTATCTCCTTCTTTTTCATCTAATGAACGAACAACTCCAAAATAATCAGCTTCGTTCTCATAATCCCTTTGAATTTCTCTCCCTGAAGGTGTATGATATTTCGAGATAGTTATACGTACAGCTGAATTGTCGTCTAGTATAAACGGTCTTTGGACTAAACCCTTCCCAAAGGTAGTTTCTCCAACAATAAGTCCTCTATCCCAATCCTGAATGGCCCCTGTAACAATTTCACTTGCTGATGCAGTGCCTTTATTTACTAATATTGCAAGAGGTATTTTTTCGTAAGGATAAACGTTCTCCGCTCTATATTCATCATCAACATCCGAAGTTCTGCCTTTGGTATAAACAATTAATTTATTTCCATCAATGAATAGATCAGCAATCTGGAATGCTTGATCCATATAACCGCCCGGATTATTTCTTAAATCCAAGATGAGTTTTTTCATCCCAAATTCGTTTAATTGTCTTAACGCATCTTTCATTTCATTAATTGAAGATTCGGCAAATTTAGATAGTGCAATGTACGCGATGCTATCAGAAACCATTAAAGCAGCATCAACAGTAAATAGTGGTATTTGATCTCTTATAATTGTGAAATCCAATGTTTGATTTAAAAACGGTCTGTAAACTTTTAGTGAAACAATTGTTCCCTTGTCGCCTCTCAAATTACTTACTACATCTTCATTAGTAAATCCAATTGAAGATTTGCCGTCAATTTCAACTATTTTATCACCTGGCATTATTCCAACAGCTTCACTTGGACCGCCGGAAACAGCAGCAACAACAGTTAGAGAATCATTCATTATTTGAAACTCGATCCCTACACCATCAAATTTTCCTCTAAATTGTTCGGCAATACCGACTTGTTTATTTGCGGAAATATAAATAGAATGAGGGTCCAATTCTTCCAACATACCATTAATTGCTTTTTCAACCAATTCTTCTCTATTAACTTTTTCAAAATAATATTTATCTGTGTACTCTAAAACATCGTTAAACTTATCTGTTCCCGAATAATTTGCATCACGTGGTAATATATCCGGCAATTTTATTCCGATAACTACTCCAATAAGCAATGCGAATGGAACAATGAATAGGTAAATTTTTGAACTGAACATTAATGTTCTCTCTATAATTTAGTATAAAGAGAAAAGGTAGTGAATAATTCTTCTGAATGTTGTGATCTTGATAATGAGTTATTATTATAATTCAGGTTAATAGAAAATATCCAGTTTTTAATCGGTTCTATAATAGTTTCTATTTTATATTCTCTAAATACTTCCCTTTCTCCACCTAAAAAGTATACTTCTTCAGAATCACTTGGTCTATGACCTTGAAGTATATTGCCGCCATAATTAGTTATTAGTTTTCCATCTATATCAATAACATTTGCGCCATGGTGTGTATAAGCAAATCCTGAAACAATACTAACTCTATGATGTGGTCTATAATAAATTAGTATCCTCGACGAACTAGAGTTAGGTTCCAGTGTAGAGCCTAAACTGTAATTCAAACTAGTAAAATTATTATCGTAAATTCTATGTGTAAATACATAAGGATCTACTTTGATATATTGAATTTCAAAATCCAGTGGCAGATATTTGTAAAGCAGACTTGAATACATACCAATATTTATTAAAGTTTGATTTCCGTACCAGCCTTGTCCAAACTTCCCAAAATCAATATCATCAATAAGGACATTAGAATAAAATTTTAATCCTTCTATTGAATTATTTTGAATATCAAAAAACAAAAATGTGTTATCCCTATCCTGATTAGCGTGTTCGGCACTTTTATAAAAATTAAAGGGATTCAAATATGAAAAATCCAGATTTCTATTTGCGTAGACAATCATTTCGCCCAGACCAATTTGTAAATGTTTTGAAAAGTTTAATCCGAAACGATGATATGCCAAATATTTATCACTAACTTTATTTACGGAACCCTGTTCTGAATCGTAAGTAATAGTTTGGTTGCCTAATAATTTTCCATGAAAAAACGAAAACGAAAATATTTTATATTGTAAATCCAATCCAATATATTCCATTCTTGGAGCATTATTACTTAAAAATACTTTATGATTTCCATGACCAATTAGTTTACGATCATTCCCAATTTTTAGTTTCAAATAATCATTTTCGTACATTAAAAATGCAGAAGTTTCATCAAAATAATTTTCGCCAAGTTCTGAACCGGTGGTGCGGTTAAATTTGTAATTATATTTGAGTGAGGAAAACTTTTGAGTTAAATCTTTATCTCCAAAAAATGATCCGTTTGTTGTCGTTAAACTAAATCCTATATTATTGAAGAAAGATGTTCTTATTTCTCCTCCAAAACGATAAAGTGTTGAATTAGAATTTTTGTGCAGCTCAATATCCGATTGATGTAAATAATCAAGTTTACCAACAAAATTAATAAAAATTGAAAAATCGCTGGAATCGGAATATGCATATAAATATTTTTCTTTCTCACTATCTAAATATCCAAAATCAAAATTAGGATACAATGATTCGGACATTGATAGTGAGGATTTAATATCTAATTCGAATTCATTCAAAAAATAGGATAGTTTTTTTCTATCGATCTTATCAAGCTTATGTTGAACATTTAACAAATTGCTCAAATAATTCTTTATACTTTTTCTTGATTTAGGGATTTCGAACGAATTATAATCTGATAAGAAACCAAGTATGTTCATTCTATCCAAGTAATGATAAATTTCATCTTCAACAGGAACATATCCAACCTGTCCATAAGTGTTAAACTGCAAAAGATTGAACAGTATCAGAGAAAAAAGAATAATTCTTAAACTCATTTTTTTCATCTTACCTGTGTCCATTCAGTTGATTTGGATGACTTGGCAAACATTATATATATGCTATTAATGAGCCAAGTGAAAAATATTCTAAAGTGACCTAATTTCCTGTATCTTCTTGGGGACTCATATACTACCAAATTTCTGGCAAATAATATTTTTCCTTTTTTTCGTATTCTTCTAAAAAGATCAAAATCTTCACCTGCCGCTAAGTTTTCATCATACCCGGAAAACTCTTTAAAAACACTTTTTTTCACAATATGACATTCGCCTCTGCCCATGCCTAATCCAATAATATTCAAAAAATGGAAATAGTAGTTATAAAAAGTTTGAAAGATACGATCTATAAAAATCTGCTCATTTGGGAAGATTTTCACACAACAAGTCATTGCGAGATATTTACTATTTCTAAATCTTAATTCAATTGTTTTAAAAAAATCTGAAATATTATCTAATATTATATCGCCATTAAAAAATATTAGCACCTCTCCTGAAGCAGCATTTCCCCCAACATTTCTGCCCATAGATATATTCTGTTTTTCACCCGAATTATTTTCAATTATTTTATCGGCATATTCCTTTGCAATAGTGATAGTCTCATCTGTACTCCCGCCATCGGAAATTATTATTTCATAATCTATTTTTGTTCTAACCTTATTATCATTAATTACTTTTAATAATTGCGGTAATAATTTTTCTTCATTCAGAGTTGGAATAATAATACTGTATGTCACGAAAATTCCTTAATAAACAAAAACAAACGCAGCGGCATCTGGTGAAATTCTGATGCCAGGCATTGGAAAATGAATAAAGTTAAGTGTATTCTTTACGAACTGCCAAATAGGTCCATGTAATGGTAAGGTTTCAGCATCAAAATCTAAAGCAATAAATATGTCTCTTTTACCTCCTCCGGAACCATCCCAATCTCTTAATCCCATTCCAACAGATAACATCAAAAATGATGGCCAATACTCAGAAATGGTTTTTGGCAATAATTCCTTCATACGAAAAGCTAACCAATATTTTTGTCCGGCATAATCATCAATAATATTACCCTCATGTTCTCCATTCCTGTACTCTTTTGAAGGATAATAGCTTGCCCTTGGTTGAATATGCTTTAGTGTGGGATAATAATATTGACCAACAGTATACAGAGCACCCAGAAAGTCTGCTCCCAAATCCCCTGGACTAAATCCCCAATTGGGGCCATAACCGTCTTGGATTTCAACAAAAGTTTCAAAAGTAAAAGCACCTATAGCTCCATAAATAGCTGACATTTCAAGATCAACATTTGAAGCTTCAAAACCCGCAGACAATCCATGGGCAATTAATGCCGTACCATAAAAGTGTCCTAATTTGTCTAGCCAAAGTGCATATTCCCAATCATTTTCAAATTTAAATGTAGACCCTTGATCCTGCCACCATGCGTTGGCCTGATAAATTTGTACACCTATTCCAACACCAAGTGTAAGACCGCCTACACCGGCTAATAAAGTATAGTCGATATCGGTTTTGAGAGGATCAATTTGTTGACTTGGTATTTTACTCATTAAGCTGAGTGGTATTTTCGGAATAAACTCTTTGTTATCCAAACTTACATCAGATGAATCTTGAGCATAACAATTAAAAACCATAACAAAAGTGAACAACGTTGATATAATTATATTTCGTATTGACGAATTCATAAAGAACAACCAATAATTAATTCTCAGGTCTCATTTGAGGGAATAAAATTACATCTCTAATTGAAGACTGATTTGTAAATAACATTACTAACCGGTCAATTCCAACTCCCAAACCGGCAGTTGGCGGCATTCCAAATTCTAATGCTCTTACATAATCTTCATCTATCTGATGAGCTTCCTCATCTCCCTCATCTTTGAATCTGGACTGTTCAATAAATCTTTCTTTTTGATCAATAGGATCGTTTAATTCACTAAATGCATTGCAAATTTCTCTTCCCAGAACAAATCCTTCAAATCTTTCTACAACTCCTTCTCTGCTTCTATGTTTTTTAGCAAGCGGTGATAGTTCTACAGGATAATCAGTAACAAAAGTGGGCTGAATTAATTTAGGTTCCACGACAATTGAAAACAATTCATCAATAAGTTTCCCCTTACTTTCTCCACCGCTTAATTTTGCACCTCTTTTTTCAACTTCTTTATACAAATCTTCTTTAGAGATCTCCAATACATTAATCTTAGTTTCCTTTTCTAATTCATCAATCATCGAAATTCTATTCCATGGCGGAGTGAAATCAATGTCCGTACCTTCAATGTTCAATTTTGAAGAACCAACAACTTCATTTGCTATATGAGATACCATCTGCTCAACAAATTTCATCATCCATTCATAATCTTTAAATGCAACATATAGTTCCATCATCGTAAATTCCGGATTATGAGTTTTATCCATTCCCTCGTTTCTAAAATCTTTTGCAATTTCATATACTCTATCAAATCCGCCGACAATTAATCTTTTCAGATAAAGTTCGTCTGCAATTCTCATATATAACTTTATATCCAGTGCATTATGATGTGTTATAAATGGTTTTGCAGCAGCTCCTCCATATAATGATTGTAAAATTGGAGTTTCGACCTCTAAAAATTCATTTTTATCCAAAAAATTTCTCATTGATGAAACTATTTTAGATCTTTTAACAAAAACATCTTTTATGTGAGGATTAACAATTAGGTCAACATATCTTTGGCGATACCGTAATTCTTTATCAGCAAATTGATCGAAAACTTTTTTATTACCATCTTCATCAACGACCTCTTTTGCAATTGGAATTGGGCGTAAAGATTTAGCCAATAATTTTAATGATGTTGTGTGAACCGATATTTCTTCCGTTCTAGTCTTAAAAACATAACCATCAATTCCAATGATATCTCCAATATCTAATAACTTAAACATTGCATACTGTTCGCCAATTTCATCACGTTTTAAATAAATTTGAATTCTTCCATCTTTATCCTGAATTTGAGCAAATGAGGCCTTTCCCATTTTTCTAATTGCCATTAATCTTCCGGCAATTTTTACATTTTTACCATCATATTTATCGTAATTATTTTTAATTTCAGTCGAATAGGAATCAACCTCAAATTCGTATTCAAACGGTAAAATTCCTTTATTTTTTATTTCTTCTAGTTCTTCGTGTCTTCTTGCAATAAGTGAATTGAGATCTTTTTCAACAGATTGATTTTCCAACATTCCTCCGTACAGATAGTTTTGAGCTGTTAAGCTCACTTATTTATTTTTCTTAATTGTTTAATTTCTTTAATGGAAATAGTTCGGTATGAACCCTTTGTCAAATTCTTAAGAGTCATTTCTCCAAATCTAATTCTACTTAATTCTCTAACTCTATAGCCAACCGAATCAAACATTCTTTTAACAAAATGATTTCTTCCTTCGACCGTAACAACATTTACAACTGTAAAATTATTTCTTTTTGGAAAAGAAATTTGAGTGAATTTACTTTTTCTCCCGTCCAAATAAACAGATTTAAGTAATTTAATTTTATCCTCTTTCTCTAAAGGTTTATCCAAAATAACTTCATATTCGCGTTCGATACCATTTTTAGGATGGGTAAGAAAATTTGAAAACTCGCCATCATTTGTTAGTACCAAAACACCTGTTGTATTAAAATCGAGTCTTCCAACAGGAAATATTTTTTCCCTTGTCTTTATTAATTCTGTTACTATTGTCCTATTTTTTTCATCTGAAGTTGATGTAATTACTCCTTTGGGTTTATTTAATAGAAAATAAACTTTTTTTTGCGCTTTCAGCTTTTCACCATCTATAAAGATTTGATCAATATCAGGATCTACTTTTGCACCCAATTCTATAATCAAATTTCCGTTAACGGATACTCTGCCATCAGCAATTAAAGAATCCGATTTTCTTCTGGAAGCTACTCCACATTCGGAAAGATATTTATTTAATCGAACTTTCATGATCACCACTATTTATTACATCTTTTTCTAATTCTTCCTCAACTTCATTCATCATAATTTTTCTTTTTTGTTCAATAAAATCTTCATCTTTCATTATTTCTTCAATTTCTCTTGGTTTTGGTAAATCTGTAATTTTATTTATTCCAAAGTATTTTAAAAATTCCGTTGTTGTACCGTAAATTAAAGGCCTGCCCATTGTATCGGCACGTCCCTTGATAGTAATTAAGGTTTTTTCAAGTAGTGTATTAATCATGTAATCGGAATTTACGCCACGGATATTTTCAATTTCCGGTTTTGTAATAGGCTGCTTATATGCAATTATTGCTAAGGTCTCAAGTGCGGCCTGACTAAGTCTGCGTTTTGTTTTTTCAGAGGACAAAAATCCTACATATTTAGCATATTCCGGTTTTGTTCCAAAAATATATCCTTCTGCTATTGATATAATTTTAAATGAAGCCTCATTATCAATATACTTTTCGTTAAGTTCGGCAACACTTTTTTCGATATCGGATGGAGTTATGCTGGTATCACTTCCATCAATCTCTTTAACTGCTTTTATTATTTCATTTGCAGTTATTGGTTCATCGGAAGCAAAAATTAGCGATTCTATTATAGATTTATAAATATTATCCATGCTGCAAATCATAAATTTCGAAATCATTAAAATTTGGTGATTCTTTTAAACCAATTTCACCCATTTTTATTAGTTCCAGTAAAGCTATAAACGTAACTACTATTCTAATTTTCTCAGTTATACCTTTTACAAGATTGATAAAATTCACTCTTCCGAACTCTTTTACTTTAGCCATTATAAAATCAATTTGTTCATCAATTGTAACATTTGCTTTTTCAACCTCATGAACAATTTCCTTCGGTTTTTCCATTAGTGCTGTTTGGAATGCTTTGATCAAATCGAAAATGGAAATATTTTTTAACAACGTATCTAGCTCAGGTTGTTTTTCAATTTCATCTTTATCAAAATTTCCTCTATATGTAACCTTACGCTGATTGGTTTCTAAATACGAAAATTCATCAGACATTTCTTTATATCTTTTATACTCAATTAGTGCGGAAACTAAATCTGCACGTGGATCAATTTCCGCTCCTTTATCGTCAATTTCTTTAGGGAGCAGCATTCTTACTTTAATTTGCATTAATGTTGCAGCCATCAATAAAAAATCACCGGCAACTTCTAAATCCAGCTTTTCAAGTAAATTCAAGTAGTCAATAAATTCTTTTGTGATTCTTGAAATCGGGATATCATATATATCAAGTTCGTCTCTTCTAATGAAAAAGAGCAATAAATCCAGCGGTCCCTCAAAAGTATTTAATTTAATTTTATACAAAACTTAACCTATTTTCATTACACTTCTAACTTCTTGCATTGTTTGATTTGCAATGTTTTGTGCTTTTTTTTCACCTTCACTCAGTACATTTTTTACTTGATCAAGATCATTTTCGTAATATTTTCTTTTGGATATTATTGGTTCTAGAAATTCATTTATGCTTTGCGAACATTTTGATTTACAATCAACACACCCAAGTTCACCAGATTTGCATCCGCTTTCGATTTCATCAAGCTCGCTAGGATTAAATTTTTTATGATAACTAAATACCAAACAAACATCAGGATTACCAGGATCATTTTTTCTAATTTTTTGGGGATCTGTTTTAGCTTTTTTTAGTTTTTGGTTTACTATTTCCGGTTCATCCGAAAGTAAAATTGTATTATTCAATGATTTACTCATTTTTGAATCACCGTCTAACCCAACTAAACGCGAAAATTTAGTAAGTAACGGCTTAGGCTCTCTAAATACAAATCCGTATTGTTTATTAAACTTCCTTGCTATTTCTCTTGTTATTTCAACATGCGGCACTTGATCTTCACCTACGGGTACTGCTTCACCTTTGTATAAAAGAATATCAGCCGATTGAAGTATCGGGTAACCCAAATGTCCGAAAATTATATTTTCTATATTTAGATCCCGTACCTGATCTTTCAATGTAGGATTACGTTCCAACCTTGCTTTGGTAACCAACATAGAAAAAATTAAAAAAAGTTCGTTATGTTCCTTAATTTGTGATTGTCTAAAAAAAGGACTCTTTTCGGGATTTAAGCCAACTGCTAACCAATCAATGATCATTTCCAATGTATTGTTATAAATATTCTCCGTATCCAAACTTGTAGTCAAAACATGCAGATCAGCAATAAGATGATAACTATCAAAATCATCTTCCAGTTTTATCCAGTTTTCTAAAGCACCGACATAGTGACCAAGATGCAGTTTCCCGGTTGGTCTCATTCCGCTTAAAATTCTTCTTTTTTCAGCCATAATATCCAGTAGTAATTAATAATAAGTTTAAACAACACTAAAATTACAAAAATTAAGGAATTAAAATGGGGTTAAAATAAAAGATAGCTTGATCACATAATTCTTAAAATTATTTGACCAGGCATATTTAGGCAGAAAAAAAAATTATAAGGGGGCTTCAGAAAAAATTTAAATACTGTCATTGCGAGATTCTTTTTTGAAGCAATCTGTAAAATTTAGATTGTTTCATCTCAAAACATAATGTTCGCAAAATAATATTATATTTTATCTGATTAAAAAAAGAATCCGGTGGTTGCTTAGTAGTCAACTCTACCTGTCGGTAAACAGGCTTGCCTCTATACTTCCCAAATACATTTGGGAAACTCGGCAACCATTGGTGTATTGTTGCAATGGTTGCAATTGATAAAGGAATCTCGGATATAAATTGAATTTTGAGATCCCCTTCCCCACTGTGTCGCGGGCAAGGTTTACCCGCCAAAAATACCCGACAGAAAGAAGTCGGGTAAGTAGCGGGGCAACTCAAGAATGATATATGTTTTTAATTTTTTTTAAGTTTCATAAAGATTAAGGGCACTTTTTTCAGAACCTCTGCTTAATTACCGGTTTTTGAAAATTTTTGTGAATAAAACTCTCTTTTTAATTGTATCATTTCTTCTTTTAATTCACCAATTACCTCTTGCTGCCCTTTAATTATTGCTTGCTGCTCTTGTACTGCTTTAACCAATGGAACAACAAACTCTGCATAACGTAAGGAGTACATGGCATTTTCATTTTCAGGCACTTCTACCCCACTGAAATCAAAACCCACTCTTTTTGCCAACTCTTCCACCTCTTGAGCTATAAAACCGGTATTACGGGTACCCGCCTTTTTTGATCGTGAAGTTATTACATTTGAGTTTGGTTCTTTAAGGGTTTTTGAACCATTTTCGTCTAATTTAACATCTTCTCGGAGATCATTAGTTAGCAAATTCATGTCTAAATTGTAAGTAATGGGTCTTAATCCCATAATAAATTCTAAACCGGACACATCTTCTTTAATATTTCGTTTATATCTGCCGTCTGATAAATTAGACCAAGCTGCATACCCTCCAATACTTGTAACCGAGCTGTTACCAATTCTAACTTGATTATCTGCACTTACTCTTGCACTATTACCAATTGCTGTTGTATTTGATAAATTTGTATAACTGTAATTGGGTCCGGAAAAATATCCGATAGCTGTATTGTAATTTCCTGTTTTGTTATATTGAAGTGCATTATTTCCGTTGGCAGTATTATAACTACCGGTTGTGTTTTCAGGAAGTGCATAAACTCCGGCTGCATTATTATAAACTCCGGTTGTGTTATTATAAAGTGCACTAATTCCTGTTGCATTATTATAACTACCGGTTGTGTTATTATAAAGTGCGCTCGTACCAACGGCAGTATTATAATTACTAGTACCATCATCATTTATACCGGCACCGTTACCTAAAAATAAACTGCTTCCATCATATATTGCATCCGTTAAATCGTTTATTTCTGCTGCTCCACCCAAACCCACCAAGGTTCCGTTCCAGTATAAACTTCCACTTAAGTTGTAGAGTTTACCGGTTGAAGTATCAATGGAGCTTAATGAGGGTAGTGTAATTGAACCTGTTGTGCCTTCATCATT
>Ga0209633_10002670_pt1 | contig 16997 bp, 9 predicted proteins | sample Cruoilmetagenom1_FD_187290 | JGI IMG/M metagenome (GOLD analysis project Ga0209633, IMG submission 187290) | Oil polluted marine microbial communities from Coal Oil Point, Santa Barbara, California, USA - Sample 1 (SPAdes) (version 2) | ecosystem: Environmental > Aquatic > Marine > Oil seeps ... | reverse complement strand
TAGTATCAATTATAAACTGGCTGAATAAAGGAGCCACTTTTGCCGAGAACTCTTTATTGGGATGAGGGTCTTTTGCACTGGTGGCATACTCGGCTTTCATGTAGAGTTCTCCTTCGGTTTCATAGTGATAGAAATCCCAGATATAAATATTGTCTCCTTCTTCGTTCCATTCACCGATCACCCATTCATAAAACTCGCGGGTTCGTAAGGCTTTTTCCTCAGTTGTGGCATTCTTGACCAGTGCAGCTGGTGTCCAAACGATGAATTTGCAGTCTTCGAACTCATGCATCTTCTGTTTCAATGCCTCATACTGCAATTTGTAGTTTTCAATCCTTTTTTCGTCCGAATCGATATCCGGTTTACCTGTATCCTCCAGAATATTACTCACAGGAAAGCAGTGTTTAAAAATAATCACATCATAGTTGGCGCTAAACATTTCAAGGTTCGGGTTATCCATATTTGAATCGCCTCCAGCATTCTTTACCCAGAGATTGTAATAATCGTACGGATAGTTCTTCCAACCATATGCTTCCCGTGTGGGAAATGCACGTTCGCTGATCTGATATTTTGTATTATTTTTTTTGTTGTAATTCAGGATGTACTTTTCTACATCTCCTTTTCTGGTAAGCTTGTATAGATACCTGTTTGCTTTTCCCTTCCAGATAGCATTCCCCGTGCTGTGATGGAGAAAGATGATCCGGGTACTTTCATTGTCCTTGTTTGATTGACAGCCTAGCAGTACAGCCATAAACAGAAATATAATGAGTTTTTTCATGTTCGTTCCATATAATTATTACATCTATTGATCCGTGAAAGTTACGCATATTTTTAGATTTGGGACAAGCAAGGGGAGCTGTATAGACTGACTTCCTGCCAAATTCAGGAGGGTTGCATAGACAGGACCAAAGAAGCCCGGATTTGACTAAGCAATAAATCTCAGGTGCAAATGTTCTGATTCTTTAGGTGAATAAGCCTCTTTTATAGATAAAGCATATATTTTTTTACGGGCCTGTCTCACCAATCATTTTAATCTTCGAATCACTTGTGGCTCGGCATTAGTCAAATAGAACTACGGGTATAGCCTTATGGTGGATCTAATTGATAACTTAGTCCATTGGAATTCACAGGTGGAAGATCTCAGGCAAGTATGATAGTAACAAGATGTGGAGTTAATTCACCTGATATGCCCAGCTCAAGCCGGAGTAACATTTTAGTACAATTTAGAAGACGAAAGACACCAATTTTATATACTATATTTATAAGACAAGGAATTAATACAATAATTAAAACTGAGGAAAAATGAAAAAAAATCTACTACAAAACACCTTAATCGGGGTTTTATTTTTGCTGGGAAGCCTTGCTTCTGCTCAAGGGCCTACGGTGCATACCGTATCTATGGATGCATCATCGCCTGATTACTCAACCAATGATGATCTGACGGCCAACTATACTGTGTCAGGAACGGTTGAGACCATCAACTCCTGGTACGTTGATGGTGTCCCTCTTGCCAGGATTTACTTTCCTTTTGAGGCCGGCGGCACCGATCCTGACATTGCTTTGCTGGATTATTCCGGAAGGCATAACGATTTAACTACTTCTGGAGATCCCGCATCAACCCCTGTCTGGAACGCTACGGCAGGACATAACGGAACAGGATCCTTTATCTTTGACGGCAACGATTACCTGGATGCGGGTCCTAATTTCCCCCGGAATTCCTCGTATACAATAACAGCCTGGGTCAATATCTCAGTTGCGGACGGATACAAGAATATCATTAGCGGATATCTCAATGCAGACAACAACCATGGATTTAAAGTAAATCCGAACGGAAAGTTAACTGCGGGACATAGTTTCGGCTCCTACTATGTTAGTTCTCCAGATTCCTTGTTTAATGATGTTTGGTATCATACGGCGGTTACTTTTGATTTTGAAAGCGGATTGATGGTCCTTTACTTAGATGGAGTTGAAGTGGCCAGGGATATTGTGCCTGAAAGTAACAGATCAGTGACAGATAACGGCCTGTTGGTTGGATCAAAGACCTATGATTTTTTCTGGAACGGAATGATTGATGATGCCGCTGTTTATTCGCGTGCTTTGACTCCTGAGCAAATTCAGGCTGTCTATACCAATAGAATGGACCTGATTCTTTCCAAGGAAACACGTGGTGGCGAAGAATGGCGGGTACGTGTTACACCCTTTTCCGAAACAGAAGTCGGATCGTCACGGATGACACCTGATCAGACCCTCCAGGCAGCAGCGGTTGTGGGTGCAGTGTCTTTAGCTGCCTCATCGCCGGGAAGTCTGAGTACCGATGATCTGACAGCCAGCTTTACATCCAATGCCTCCGTGACAGAAACGGCTACAGCATGGTTCCGTGACGGAAATCCTGACGCTTTATTATATCTTCCCTTTGAGGGAATTGATGAAGCGCTGAACGACTACTCGGGAAGTGGCAACGATGCTACCATGGTCGGAAATATGCTGGATGATCCTGTTTGGAATGCCACAGCCGGACATAATGGTAGCGGTACGTTTGTGTATGACGGGAATGATCAATTGATAGCGGGAGATATTTTCCCACTCAACTCTTCCTATACTAAAACAGCCTGGATCTATAACACAGGTATTTTCTTTGGGAATATAATGAGTTCGGATCTGCACGACGTTAACAACCATTCCTTTAGAGTAAGTGTTGACGGACACGTGACTGCCGGACATGATTTTGGAAACGCCACAGTGCGTGATCCGAATGCCATGAGCCTGGATACCTGGTATTTTGTGGCGGTCACCTATGATTATACCACAGGAGTGATGACCCTTTACAGGGATGGACTGGAAGTGCATCAGGCTACAGTTGATGTAGCATACCGCGATGTGGTTGATCCATCACTGCTGATTGGTTCCATGAATTATCAGTATAACTGGACCGGTAGTATTGATGAAGCCAAATTATATGATCGCGAATTATCTCCACATCAGATTTTTATGATGTTTAGCGGAGACAATGAGATTGCATCGGAGGAGACTATCGGAGGTGAGGAATGGTATGCAGAAGTGACTCCTTTCTCGACCACCGATGCCGGAGCTACCACTGCATCAAATTCATTGGATATTCATTCGGTTGTTGTTTCGACTATTGCCGATCAGACAGTTACGGAAGGTTCTGCATTCAGCACCTTTGATCTGGATGATGATGTAACTGTTTATGAATTTACCGAGGGTGACCTGGTCTGGACCTCTTCAGGAAGCACAGACCTGGTTGTGGGTATTGATTTAGTGACCCATGTGGCTACAATAACTATTCCGGATGTGGATTGGTATGGTTCAGAAACCATCAGGTTTGTTGCGACAAATCCAAATGGAGATGCAGACTCTACCGAAGCTACATTTACCGTTCAGAATGTAAATGATGCTCCTGTTCTTTCCATAATTGGAGGTCAGATGACAGACGAGGATGTTACCCTCACCGGACTCCTGGTTGAGTTTACAGATGCTGATCCATCTGATTCACATACCATTTCGGTACTTTCCAGTGATCCGAATGTAAGCGCGGTTGTGAGTGGAAATATCAGCGGCAGCACCTATGACCTGGTACCTGTAGCCAACTGGAACGGTAGCACACAGATCACTGTAACGGTTACAGATGACGGTACCGGTACGCTTTCAGATGTAGAGATCTATACCTTGTTGGTCAACCCGATCAACGATACTCCTGTTCTCGCGGCCCAGAGCGATCAATCTGTTGATGAGGACAATACTATTGTGGGACTTTCTGTGGTCTTTACTGACCCAGATGTTTCTGACTTGCATACTATTTCAGTTAGTTCTGATGATCCCAATGTTACGATTGCTAATCTGAGCGGACATATCAGTGGAAGCTTATATGACCTGGTACCTGCAGCGGACTGGAACGGAACTGCCGAGATCACCGTGTCTGTTATCGACAATGGTACCGGTTCACTTTCCGACGATGAGACCTTTACATTTACAGTGAACTCCATCAACGATGAGCCAGTATTAACTGACATTGGAGCTCAATCAACCGATGAGGACATAAATCTTACTGGCCTCCCGGTGGTGTTTACTGATTCCGATGGGTCTGACACACATGCCATTACCGTGGTTTCCAGCGATGCTAATGTATCGATGTCAAACCTCAGTGGCAGTATCAGCGGTTCTACTTATGACCTGGTACCGGCTGCCAACTGGAATGGAACGGCACAGATCACCGTAAGGGTTACAGATGATGGTACGGGAGCACTCTCAGACTTTGAGACCTATACCTTCACAGTCAATGCCATCGATGATGCACCGGAAATTGCTGAAATTGGAGACCAGAATGTGGATGAGGACAACATGCTTAGCGGTGTCCCGGTAAACTTTACTGATCTTGAGTCTTCTGATACCCATACCATAAGTGTGGTTTCTGCAGAATCTAATGTAGTGGTGGCAAATCTCAATGGCAATACCAGTGGTAGCACTTATGCTCTGATTCCTGCTGCAAACTGGAATGGTACTGCACAGATCACGGTAACAGTATCACAAGATGGCTCTGCGCTCTTAGATACAGAGGTCTATACCCTTAATGTTAATCCTGTCAATGATGCCCCGGACACAATTCGCTTGTCGAATAATACTGTAGACGAGAAAGTTGCACTGGAAACCGTTGTTGGTCTGTTTAGCACCCATGATATAGATGTGGGCGACACCCATACCTATACCTTTGTCCTTGACGGAGGAGTTAATGATGTAGATAATGATGCATTCATTATTGTTGGGGATACGCTAAAAACCAATGCGGAAATTGACTATGAATTACAAAGCTCTTACTCAATTCTTGTACAATCCGATGATGGTGCAGGTGGAACAAGCAGTCAGAACTTCATAATTACAGTTAATGATATAGATGAGACTGGTGTTGAGGATTTCTATAACAATCCATCATTCAATATGTATCCCGTACCGGCCATTGAAAGGGTTACGGTAGAGGTTGATAATCCTGATAACAAGGAACTGCGCCTTGAAATCTACTCCAATACAGGAAGGCTTGTACATGCTGAACCGATTTACAGCAAGAATGTAGTCGACCTGACTGGATTCTCCAATGGAATGTACGTTGTTAGAATTACTGGAGATAGTGTTTACGGAACCAGGAAGTTAATTGTTAAAGATTAAAAAGAGTAGTAGTAGAGGTCTTCGGTAGCAAGCGAAGATTCCTCAGCAGATCCGGCAGGGTATTCATTTACCTTGCCGGATTATTGTTTATACAATCTGGACCCAACATCATTCGATTTTGATAAATCTTTATTTTTTATATACCAACGTATGTATTATTAGTGTGAAAGAGAGTTATCTTTCTTTGGGGATTACAGCTGCTATCAGCCTGGTTCGAACCCTTCAGATTCACACAAATCACACACAATCTCATGTTGGTCAAATAGCCCCTCTTTGAGCTGAAATCCGGGTGCAAATTTCATAACTTCGAATAACATTTCTCGTTTTGAGAATAAAAAGGAATTCTGGTCCCATTGTGACCGAATCGAGAATAGATGAAAGCCTTATACTCACATTTTTTTGATTTCCTGAGCCTTAAAGCAAGGGCTTTTTTCAGGAAGCACTCTCTGCCACGGTGGATGGTGTTTACATTCGATGTTAGTGTTGTTTTTGTTACTTTTTTGTTTGCCTATGTATTAAGGCTCAATTTTGATATTAGCCAGATCGACCTGGAAATGGCGCTGCGGCAGGTCCTGGTGGTTGTGGGTGTGTTCAGTGTATTTGAATTCTCATTCAGGGCATTTGCCGGTTTGATCCGCCATACCACCATCAGGGATATCTTCATTGTCTTATTGACAACCACCTTGACTCTTGCTGTTTTGCTTTTTTTCACCCTGGTTGCAATGATATCCGAATGGAAGGCAGTGTTCGATATTCCAGGATCGATCCTGATGATCCATTATGTAACTCTCAACGCTTTTCTGATAATCTCCAGGATTTCGGTTAAGATGTTTTATGAAATGATAGCTGTGCGGCCGGCAAATAAGAAGAATGTAATAATTTATGGTGCCGGAGCCATGGGGGTAGTTGTGAACAGGGTGATCAGCAGTGATGCAGAGAACGACTATCATATTGTGGCATTTCTGGATGGGGATAAGAAGTTGCAGAAAAAAAATCTGAGTGGAGTACCGGTATTTAATCCTGATAGGCTCACGGAGATCTTTCTGGAGAAGAATAAGGTAAAGACCATGATCTTTGCCATAAACGATATTGAGCAATCCAAGAAAACCAAAATCTATCGTACTGCAGTGGACATGGGGCTTGAGGTGCTACAGATTCCTGTTGTATCAGACTGGCTCAATGGTTCTTTTGAAGTAAAACAGCTTAAGAAGATCAGGGTACAGGACTTGCTCAGCAGGGATCCCATCCAGTTAAATATGAAGAGGATTGCGGACGGACTTCGTGACCGGACTATCCTGGTAACCGGTGCAGCTGGTTCCATTGGCTCAGAAATAGTCAGGCAGCTAACCAGGTTTAATGTAGCAAAGCTGGTTCTGGTTGATAATGCTGAGACCCCTATGTTTAACCTGGAGAATGAACTCCTGGAGCAATTTGCCCATGCTCCGGTTCGGACCATCCTTGCGGATGTGACCGACCAAACCAGGATGGAGCGGGTTTTCAGGGAGTACCAACCTGATTTCGTTTTCCATGCGGCAGCTTACAAACATGTGCCCCTTATGGAGCAGAATCCCTATGAGGCAGTGCGGGTCAATGTGGGGGGGACAACCATCCTCACCAACCTGGCGGTCAAATACGGGGTGGAGAAATTTGTAATGGTCTCTACAGACAAGGCAGTGAACCCAACCAATGTGATGGGGGCTTCAAAGCGTACCTGTGAGCAGATCCTTCGTTCCAGATCCAGTTTGGCAGGGAACAAGACACAGTTTGTTATTACCAGGTTTGGCAATGTGCTGGGTTCCAACGGTTCAGTAATCCCCATATTCAGGAGGCAGATTGAGGAAGGTGGCCCTGTTACAGTAACACATCCTGACATTACCCGTTATTTCATGACCATACCAGAAGCCTGTCAGTTGGTTCTTGAGGCCGGATTTATGGGATCGGGAGGAGAGATCTTTGTATTTGACATGGGCGAACCTGTGAAGATTGTTGATCTCGCGCGACAAATGATAAAGTTATCCGGGTATGAGCCTGATAAGGACATTAAGATAGAATTCACCGGATTACGTCCTGGCGAAAAGCTGTATGAAGAGTTACTGACCGACCAGGAAAAGACTCTGCCAACTTACAATAAGAAGGTGAAGATAGCTGAGGTGGCGGACTTCGACCATGTAGCAACCCTGGCCAAAACGGTTTCACTGCTACAATCCTGTTACAGACTATCCGAGGAAGAGCTGGTTAAAAAACTGTCTGCCATTGTACCGGAATATAATTTCAATAACAGCAAGTTTACCCCGGAGCAGACTACAGGAGAAACGGATAAGGAAGGTTCAGTGGAGCTGGAGGTCTATCCTGACTGATACTAATCAGGCTTTCGCATTCACCTCTCATTCTTTAATAAACTTATACCTGACAGATTCTTTTGGTGTGTCAAGTACCAGCATGTATACACCCTTATGCAAGATGCTCACATCCACTTTGCCTGTCTCAAGGCTTCCGTGAATCATATGCCGTCCGGTAATATCAATGACCTTAAAAGTCTCCATATTCCGCCCATCAGCATCAGTTGAAAGGGTATTCCCCCTTACATAGAGGACATGCTTAACCGGATTTGGATAGATTTGAAAGACTGTGGCTTCTTCATGTTCTGAATGCGTGTACAGATCGTCGTAGAAGGTGTACCAGCTTGCTTCAAAGATGCCCTGAAGAGAAAGGTCTTCCGTATACGCTTCTACCCGGAACAGGCAGCTATCCCCGTTTACGAAGGGGTGATTGCTCCAGTAAAAGATGGTGTCAGTCTCTCCCTGCGAAATGGGGATCCACCCTACCCCCTCATCGGTGCTGTATGACAGGTCATACAGCAGGGGACGACCCTCGTCGGGATTTGCAAGTTCCCATTGAATGGGAAAATCTTCATTCCACCGCTTCCCGGGGCGAATAATCTTTAGCTGTGGCACTTCATAGGTTTTTACCAGCTCGGCAAAACCCAGACCTGTAACCGGACTGCCATTAACGGTTCCTGTAGCAGAAACCGGTCCCTCAAAGAAGTTAAATGGAATAAGCACCTCCGAATTGTGATGTGTGGTGGAAAAATTCAGGTCCAGTTGATTCGTTTCCGAGCGCAATCTCCAGCTCTGGGAGTAGTTGTTTTCCGAGTTGGGAATCTTTGCCCAGGCGAGCCGCTCCAGCTCAAAATCATGGGATGTGTATTGCTCATCCTCATTAACATAGGCCGAGAGATGTTTATAGGCCGGATCGTCAGGCAGCTGCTTCTCAGGGGTAAACAGATTCCAGATATTCAGATCCATCCCGTTTGAGAGCTGGAGGTAGAACCATTCATAGGCTTCTTCTGTATTTGGGTTGAAGCTGCCATACTGTCGGTCGATCCATGCTGTACCTGTAACCTCTTCACTGCTTCCTTCAAATATCAGTGTGCCCGTTACCTGCATATCTGTTAGCGAGTAATAGTAGGTATAACTGGTCGAGCCCTGGTCGAAAAGACCATCATCACCGGGTATTAGCGGGCGCTTTTTAGAAGCCACTGATAGTGCAATGGAAGCTGGTGCAGAATAGGCCGAGAGCTCATATTCAAAAGGAATCAGTGTGCCATTGACTTCCTCCTTATGAAACCAGAATTCACTTACATCGTTTAGCAGAAGTGCATCGATATGCATCTTACTTGTGTCCCGATCAAGGTAATTCAGCAACATTGTTTCGGTATGAAATTCGCCGCTAAGATCGTTCCCCACATTCAGGATCCGGAAGCCATCGTAGCTTATGCCAAAGGTATCTCCCGGGTAGTAAAAGTAGGTGAGCATAAAACTATAGGGTGTGCCGGATGTAGTTCCGTCCAGATGTCCGGCTATATACCACCACTCGATGACCTCATCAGGATGCCATCCTTCATCAACAGGGAAGGAGACCAAACTCCCCTCAGGGGTATAAGGATAGGATTTCCAATCCTGGGACTTTAGTTGGAAGGAACATAAAAGCAGCAGCAGGATCGTCGGCAGGAATATGTTTCTGAACCTGGACAAAATAGAGGTTAATTAACACCCGACACAACCACCGTCCTGCTTGAGGTGCTTATTGTGACAGCGGATCTCATCATGCTTGACACAGGAAATCCCTTCCTTGTGCATGGCGCGATTATGCCCTACCCGGTATTCCGGGAACTTACCTTTTTTCTTAATTAGTATATTTAGCATCATCCCCACCATGGATAGGCTGAGGAGAACTACGCTTATTAAAAGGATCTTTAAAAACATCTGAACAATAAAGAAATTTACTTGTCTGAATGAGTACTAATAATACTACAAAGATAGTAAACTACCCGATATGTCAGAAAACTCATTTATGTTAAGCAGGGATGAAGTTTTAGCGGATTTCAGACTGGCCCTGCTAAGTAGGGAAATTGCCCTTCTGGCCCGCCGGGAAGTGCTGTCCGGGAAAGCCAAATTCGGAATTTTTGGAGATGGAAAGGAAGTGGCACAGATTGCTCTTGCGCGGACTTTCAAAAACGGTGACTGGCGTTCAGGATATTACCGCGACCACACATTTATGATGGCCACGGGCACTACCAATGCGGAGCAGTTCTTCTACCAGGTCTATGGGCATACCGATGAGAATCTTAACCCGGGTAGTGCGGGCAGGAACTTCAATAACCATTTTGCCAGCCGCAGTGTCAATGCTGATGGAAGCTGGAACAAGCTGGCTAATATGAAGAACAGCTGTGCGGATCTCTCACCCACGGCCGGACAAATGCCCAGGCTGGTGGGACTTGGCTATGCCTCCAAACTTTTCAGAGAAAACCCTGAGGTGGCAAAAATGACACAATTTTCCAATGGAGGCAACGAAGTGGCATTTGGAACCATCGGGGATGCAGCTACTGCAGAGGGTCATTTCTTTGAGGCCATGAATGCGGCAGCCGTACTCCAGATACCGGTGGCGATGACCGTCTGGGATGATGGCTACGGGATTTCTGTGACCAAGGACAAGCAAATTGTTAAGGAGAGTGTCTCCCGTGCCCTTGAAGGTTTCCGGAAGGAGGAGGAAAGCAATGGCATGCTGATATATCATGTTATGGGCTGGGACTACCCGACTATGGTTCGGGTATTTGCTGAAGGGGTGAAGCGATGCCGGGAAGAACATGTGCCGGTTCTGTTTCATGTGGATGAGATGGTACAGCCCATGGGACACAGTACTTCTGGAAGCCATGAGCGCTATAAAAGTAAGGAGCGGCTGGAATGGGAAGCAGCCTATGATCCGCTTCTGAAGATGGAGCAGTGGATCTTGGAGAGCAAATTTGTGTCAGAAGCAGATTTGACAGGGATGAAAAAGGAGGCTGAAGAGGAGGCCAGAAAGGCCCGTGATATAGCCTGGAAGAACTACGCGGAGCCCATTAACAGGGAGCGTGAAGCCTTCCTCAAAATCATTGATAACAGAAGCTGTAATTGTTCAAATGAGGGTGTGGATAAACTGGGCATTCTGAGCCGGGACCTGAAGCGGATCGTCTATCCCGTCCGACGGGATATACAGGGAACAGCCAAGCGGATTATGAGGCATCTCTGCATCGATTGTCCGGTTCGTGCTGATCTGCAATCTTCTATTTCCCAGTGGCTTGAGGTTTATAAGGAAGATAACAGGCAAAGATATAGCACCCATCTCTATTCAGAAACCGATCGTTCTCCCTTACGGGTGAATCCTGTGGCTCCTGAATATGATGAAGAGCCTGAACGAATCACAGGCAGGGAGTTGATAAGAAATAACTTCGATGCACTTCTTTCAGACGATCCAAGGATAGTAATTTTTGGAGAGGATGCAGGAAAAATCGGGGATGTGAACAAGAGCCTGGAAGGCCTACAGGCCAAATATGGAGACCTGCGTGTGACAGATACCGGAATACGTGAGTCAACCATCATCGGTCAGGGCGTAGGAATGGCACTTCGGGGATTTCGCCCCATCGCGGAGATTCAGTATTTTGATTACATACTCTATGCCCTGGAGACCATCAGTGATGACCTGGCAACACTCCACTGGCGGACAAAGGGAGCTCAGATTGCTCCTCTGATAATTCGTACGCGTGGACACAGACTGGAGGGAATCTGGCACTCAGGCTCCCCGCTTAGCATGGTGATCAACTCCATCAGGGGAGTTCATGTCTGTGTACCCCGGAACATGACACAGGCAGCCGGGATGTATAATACCCTGCTGCAGGGAGAGGACCCTGCCCTGGTCATTGAACCCCTTAAGGTATATGGGCTTCGGGAAGATCGCCCAAGTAATCTGGGACAGTTTCGTGTTCCCCTGGGCGTTCCGGAGCTAATGGTGGGAGGAAGAGACATAACAGTGCTTACCTACGGGGCATGTGTGCGAATCGCTGAGAAGGCGGCGGAACAGCTTGCTGAATTCGATATCCATATGGAACTTATCGATGTACAGACACTGCTTCCCTTTGACGTGGATCATATGATTGTAGAGTCGGTGAAAAAGACCGGGAGGGTGCTCTTCTTTGATGAGGATGTACCGGGGGGTGCCACTGCCTATATGATGCAGAAGGTGCTGGAAGAACAAAAGGCTTACTTCTATCTGGATTCAGAACCAAGAACTGTCACCGCCCGTGAGCACCGTCCGGCCTATAGCTCTGACGGGGACTATTTCTCCAATCCCAATGCAGAGGATCTTTTTGAAGCAATTTATGGGATCATGAATGAATCGGATCCTTCAAAATATCCCGGAATCTATTGACCAATAAGTCTGCTTAACTGACCGAGATACAGCTGAGGTCCATAAAATTACCTTAAGCTATCAGGGCTTATTATCTCAGTAAATACTAGTTTATCAAGCAAATAGATCAGTTTGTCAATCTCCTGTTTTTTTACTGGAAATCCATGCAGATATTTCGTAATTTGATTTATTATTTACAAAAATCATCTTACCTAAACATGTTGAAATCATGAAAAAAACAAGCCTATTGTTTCTCGGATTATTGACACTGGTATTTTTTACTTCCTGTGAAAAGAACGACCGTATTAAACCCCTGAAACCGGAGAAAGCGGTGAAAACAGTTAAGATGCAACTCGTTGATATGGCTGAGTTCCCAACGGATGGATGTGGTAGTCAGACCTATGATCTTATTGCCGGAAAATACAATTATGCGGGTTCGGTGGAAACTATCTTATCATCTGATGGAATGATCCTCTTTGTTAAATATAAGGCTTTTGACAATTGTGAGATTACAGAGGCTCACCTCTTTGTGGGACATAGCGCTGAAGTGATTCCGGCAGGTAAGAGTGGAAATCCCAAAATAGGACATTTCCCTTATGCCTGGGAAGGAGCCGGCGAGGATGAAGTGATCTTTAGCATCCCCGTGGGAAGTCTGGATCTGATTGATGATTGTTTTAAGATTGCAGCCCATGCTGTAGTGATCTGTGATGGCAAGGAGGAGACTGCCTGGGCCCGGGGATCCGATCTGGTATTTTCGCTCAAAGTATATGTGGGTGAAGATGAATCAGAACGGGCTATCACGGCTACAGGCCCTATTACGGGAAATGACTGGTTAAGTCATATGAGGTATTATCCTCTGGCTGAAGCCCTGGCAGGTCCCATTACCCTGGTATCCATTGAAGATGGAACCACTCCCATGGGTACCGCAGAAGTTGTGCCCGATGGTGCTGGTAATCATGAGCTGATAATTACTGCCAATAGTGGTGAAATTTTAAAAACATACATCTTTATCGGTCCGGAGGAAGCTTTTAATCTCGATATCCAGTTTGGATGGACCCTAATCGATAACTGGAATGATCCTGTAAATCCCTTAGCCATCCCTGTATCCATTTCTGATGTGTTGAGTGGTCAGGAATTTGATGGTTCCAGATGGGGATGGTACGTAGATTACTGTCCCAGCCTTTGCCTGAATGATTAGCGATCTTACTTATACATGTTTCTTAAGGCCGCCTCATATGATTGTGAGGCGGTTTTTTTTCTCCACTATGCTGAATTTCTGATAAATAGAGCTGATAGAATGACAGACGACTATCTGAGAGTGACCAATCTACCGAATTTGCATTTCCCAGAGAAAAGGGCAGGAGTATCCATTGGTAGAGCCAAGGGCCCCATTCATCATATAATAAGCAGGTTATTAGGAAGATATAGGCTTTGATTCGTAAATTAACTCTGGTTTTAAGCGCATTAAAACCATAATTCACGGAGGGGGTTGTTCCAGATCGGGGCAGCCCCCTCTCTTTCTCAGAAACACTTACTATACCGCTGCTGAAATTAGCGACGCTGAGCTCGCAAGCTCGGTTCTTCGCTTCGCTCATATTTATAGGCGATTTATATAGCAAGTGTTTCTTCAGTATTAGGAAACCTATACTAATAGGGAATAAGCACGTGGTGATAAAATATCCCTTAGTACAGGAGTTATGCTTAGTAGTCTTTTCGTTCCTCGTCGGTGATGGTCTTCGCCTGGTCGGACTCATCATCGCCATAGCGGCGGATCTTGTAGTTGAGGTAGGCAAAGAGGATGCTGAAAAGCGGACTCAGTATGTTGAAGAAAGCAAAAGGAACATATTCCATGGTGGGAACGCCCAGAACCCTCGACTGGGTGGCACCACAGGTATTCCATGGTACAAGTACCGAGGTGATGGTCCCGCCATCCTCCAGAGTACGGCTCAGTACCTCGGGCTTCAATCCTCGCTTCTTATAGGAATTGGCGAACATTCTTCCGGGTACCACAATGGCAATGTACTGGTCCGATGCTGTTATATTAAAGAAGATGCTGGTGGCAATGGTAGTGGTAACCAGCGAGCCGGTTGACTGTGCCCATCGGATTACCGAAGAGGTTATTTTCACCAGCAATCCGGCCGATTCCATGGTGCCCCCGAATACCATGGCCGAGAGAATGAGCCAGATGGTGTTAAGCATCCCCCGCATACCGGTGCTTGAAAGCAGCTCATTTACCATCTCGTTGGGTGTGGTAATGGCCACATCTCCAAATATCGATTGCATGACCGAGAGGTAGGATGATTTGAAAAAACTGGTGGTGGTTCCGTCCAGTCCCAGTGCCACCTCACGCACCAGGTGTGGTTGGAAGATAATGGCAAACATACCGCCGATCAGGGATCCGGCCAGCAAAGCAGGCAGGGGAGGTACCTTTTTAACAATAATGATAACCAGAAAAGCCGGGACCAGCATTAGCCAGGGACTAACATTAAACTTGGAGCTGATGGCCTCAAGCACAAGTTCAATATCTCCTGGTGTGGACTCAAATTTATAGGTAAAACCGATTATCAGGAAGATGACCAGGGTCACGGACATGGCTGGTACTGTAGTAATGGTCATATACCGGATATGGGTAAACAGATCGGTTCCTGCCATGGCAGGGGCCAGATTAGTGGTATCGGAGAGGGGAGACATCTTATCGCCGAAATAGGCTCCGGAGATAACTGCCCCTGCAATTAATCCCTCACTGATACCCAGTGCCTGACCCACTCCGATCAGGGCAATCCCTATGGTGGCCACGGTGGACCAGGAGGAGCCGGTGGCCAGCGATACCATCCCTGCAATAATCACCGTTGCAAAAAGGAAAATTTTAGGATGGAAGACCTGAAGTCCGTAATAGATCAGTGTGGGAACCACTCCGCTCAGCAGCCATGTACCTGCCAGTGCACCGATCATAAGCAGGATCAGGATGGACGGCATAGCCGACCCGATGCTCTTGACCATACTCTCACGGATATGGGACCATTTTACCCCCAGGGTAATGGCTACAATTCCTGCCACGGCAGAAGCCAGGATCAAGGCAAACTGGTTGGCTCCATCCAGGGTATGATCACCGAAATAATTTACATTCAGAATCAGTAAAGCAATCAGCACAACAATGGGGATCAGGGCCTGAAGAAGGTTGGGTTTCCTGGGTTCTTTGGGATTCATGAGCATTGCGGCATAAGTCGCCAAGATACTATTTTTCTTTCATGTTCGTTTTATTTGAAATAAAATTGGCGTAACTTGGCCTGTTGACAATTGTTGAAAAAATGGAGCTGAATATCGATTTTTTCCATATTGTAAATGATAATGTGGCAGAAAAGGGAAATATCCTGATATCTGAACCCTTTCTGGGCGATAATTACTTTCGCCGTTCGGTGGTATATATGACCGAGAACAATGAAGAAGGTTCCCTGGGTTTTGTATTAAATAAGCCGATTGGTGTCAGCATTAACGATATCGTGGATGATTTTCCCGAATGTGACTTCACGATATCGGTGGGCGGACCAGTTAGCAGCAATACCGTACACTACATTCATACTCTTGGGGCCCGGGTACCCGACAGTGTGCTGGTGGCCGATGGCATCTTCTGGGGAGGCGATTTTGATCTTATCAAAGAGCTGATTACTGAGGGATCGGTAAAACCCCACGAACTACGGTTCTTCCTTGGCTATGCCGGCTGGTCGCCTGATCAACTGGATGGAGAAATGCAGGAGCATGCCTGGCTGGTGGGACGGATACCCCCCCGCATGGTTATGCAGGCTGTGGACCCTGAGTTCTGGAAAAAGACACTTGCCAGCTATAACAACAAGTACCGCGCCTGGGCGAATTTCCCCGAGGACCCCGGCCTTAACTAGCCCATTTTTCTATCGAATTTTGTAATAGCGCCTACGAAGCCATTCCCTGAAAATGGGATCGGTGAAAACAGTTTCCAACCTGCCGATTCGAATGATCTCCTTTTTCTCAAGACTTGTCTTAATCCGGACAACATTGCTGCTTGATCCCAGCTCATGCTCATCCCTGATGTACCTGGAATACAGTTTCTGATTTCCACCTGCCAGGGCCTTGAGAAAGCTTAATTGTTTTTGGGTCAGGCCTTCTACGATCTTGTAGTAGCGATTTTCAAAATGAAGAATAAGATTAGTCAGGGACTTTTCCACAACTTCTGCGGTACAGGTATCACGCGTCAATATCAAAGCATGCCAGGCCAGCAGTTTCAGGTAGTAAGGGTGATTGTCCACTGCATAAGACATTTGAACGGAAGTATTATGCCCTATTCTTTTCTTATGATCATGGAATAATTTTCTGATACTGGCCGACCTGTGTTTCTTAGGATCATGCCTTAGTTCATATAGCTGGCCCAATCCAGACAGGGGACCGGGATAGCGAATCAGATCCCTTAGGAATAGGGTATTATTACCGTAAAAGCAGTAAACACAATTCTTTTGATTTTTTAGATATAATCTCATAGTTCTGAGAAAGGGAATTGTATCCTTAAATCGGTGAAACAGGTGATAATTGGCCAGGAAGACTGCAATCTTGATTTTTTTTCTTTTAGCGATGAGTTCTGGTAGTCTTAGCGTATCCATGCTACTTTTGTCTATCTCCAAACAGGAAGTCTCGTCTGGAAATCTATGCAAAAGGGCAGAGAAAAAGAGCTCCAGAAAAGATGCTGAAGAATGTGCTGGCCTGATATCCATAAAGCAGGTATGAATTTCCGGATTCTTCTCCGCCAATTGAAATCCCAGTTCATTTGCAAATTCCATTATTCCCCATCCCTGACTTGCGGTGAGAAATAGATGCTTTTGGGAATTTAACTTCAAAAGTAGCTTTTCAAAAAGCCAGTCCGGTTCAATCTTACATACAGAATCCATTTGCTCAAGTGATAAAATCGGGGTATTCATTTGTGAGGTTTTACGAAGTCACAACTGTGTGACTATTTCTTGATGTGGTGACCCGGGAAATATCTGCCACTTATTTGCGAAAACTATATATCATTAGATATAAGGAAGATAAGCGGAACTTTCAGGCACCTTGAAATTGCAAGGAAGTCACAAAAA
>Ga0209633_10002669_pt1 | contig 16997 bp, 13 predicted proteins | sample Cruoilmetagenom1_FD_187290 | JGI IMG/M metagenome (GOLD analysis project Ga0209633, IMG submission 187290) | Oil polluted marine microbial communities from Coal Oil Point, Santa Barbara, California, USA - Sample 1 (SPAdes) (version 2) | ecosystem: Environmental > Aquatic > Marine > Oil seeps ... | reverse complement strand
CCTGAGTCCTTTTTGTAGTCCTGACTCCATGATAAATACAGCAGTGGCACCGCTACCGGAAATAAAATCGCAGCCCCTGGGATCCAGCTGTGGTATGGGAAGTGTGAAAACACCCTGGTAGGCCGGGGTCATTACACCTATACAATTAGGACCAATCAGAGCGGCATCATGCTTCCTGCAAACCTCCACAATTTCCTTCTCAATCTCAGCTCCTTCACTATTCTCTTCACTGAATCCGGCCGAAACAATGACAAAAGCCCGGGTACCTTTGGTCTCTGCCAGTTCTCTTACAACTGCTGTACAAAGGGTCGCAGGAATTGCAAGGAAGGCCAGCTCGCTCATGGGAAGGTCGCTGATCTCCCTGTATGAAGGCAGACCCTGAATCTCATCCTCCCTGGGATTTAGCGCACAAAGGCTCCCTTTGAATGTTCCGGTACGGATATTATAGAAGAGTTTTCCTCCGGGTTTGGAAATATTATTGGAGGCTCCTACAACGACAATGCTCTCAGGATTAATAAGTTGGCGATTAATCATTCGAATCAGTTTAACAGATTCAAAGATAACAAAGCAGATTTGTGTGATCGCCAGATCGGAAGTGTCTTAGAACACTGCCCAACAACAGGAATAAAAAAAATAAGGCAAGTTGCTGTTCTTCCTAAAACCCTCAAAAGATTCGCAACTTGCCTTGCACCCCAACAATTACTTTTCAGCTATATAAACCAATAACAGGGAGATTTGTTTCTTATCAATTGAAATTTAACAAATGGAAGATGTTTTTTAACATTTAACCAGCCAGTACCGATTTCACTTTTACTCCAGGCAGCCTTCCAAGCTTTCCAGTGAGCGATCCGATCAGATCTGTATTCCCATCAAGAACAAGGGAGATTACACTTGTTGAACGTTCCCTTAAAGGAATGCCCTGACGTCCAAGGATCATATCGGCATGTTCAGAAATGATGTTGTTGATCCGGTGAATATCACCATCCTCTCCAACAAGGATTATTACTGCCCCGATACGTTGTTCCATACAACGAATATACTAATAAATGAGTTCCCTTACGGCATCAAGCATCTGAGCAAGCTCATGATGTTCTGAGCCATCCAGCCTGAGATGAAAACGGACAATTCGCTCTCCCGATACGGTAGATTTTTCCGGATCAAGAGGAAAAAGCAGAAGCCGTTCTTCTCCTACCTGAAAAAATGCCTTTTCATACCCATCCTCACTGAGATACGAGGCAGCATACCCACCGGTGGGAGGAAGCAGCTTCAGAGGATCCTCCACTCGGATTTGTATACCTGGATAAGCGTACTGCATTTCCTGCTCTGGCAAGGGCCCAATACATCCACTGATCATATAGTAATGTTCAAGGTAGGCATTTGCCCTCTGGATATTTCCCTCTTTCAGGGCTTTCCTGATCCGGGTGCTGCTCACTGTCTCATTCTCGATCTCCTGTTCGGGGATCTCTTCCACCCGGAAAGCAAATCTCTCCCTGGCTTCATAAAGAGAGGAAAAACTACCCTCCCTCCTGTGCCCAAAAAAGTGATTAAAGCCAACGACAATAGTATGGGCATGAAGAAAGCCCACCAGGTAATGCTCCACAAAATCATCTGAACTGGTCCGCGCAAAATCCATAGTGAATTCCAGAATCACAAGGTGATCCAGACCCGTTCCTTCCAGCAACTTAATTTTCTCCTCCTGTGAATTAATCAATTTCAGATCCTTACCGCTCGAATCCGGATAAAGTACCATTCGGGGATGTGGATGAAAAGTGATCAGCACCGAGGAGCCATCTACCTGCCTGGCAAGGTCGTTCAAACGTCCGATAATAACCCGGTGGCCGACATGTACTCCATCGAATGAACCAACAGTGACTACCGGTGAGGGGATCTCCGGCAACTTATCCATGGACTGATGTACCTGCATATTATTCCCGGGAACTCTTCACGAAATAGGCTACTTTTTCGAGTGAAGTAATCATATCATACTCATCCAGGTAGACCTCATCGGGTACATTCAGGGGTACCGTTGTGAAATTCATAAAACCCTTTATGCCAGCTTCCACCAGTTGAGCAGTCACCTCGGCGGCAGAGTCGGCTGGAACTGTCATAATAGCGATGGAGATCTGATGATCTTCAACCACCTCTTTCAGTCTGCTGAGCGGATAGCATTTTACGCCCGAAATCACCCTGTCTATCTTAGTGGTATCCACATCAAAAGTAGCGATGATATTGAGCTTGGAACGTTTCCCAACAAAATATGTAGTTACCGCTCTTCCTAGATTTCCTATACCGATAACGGCTACATTCAGACCCTTCTCCAAATCAAGTATATCTCCAATAACATCAACCAGCTCCCGCACATCATAGCCTTTTCGTTGCATGCTCGAATAGCCGATAAACATAATATCACGACGGACCTGGACCGCAGTATTATGATGAAGTTCAGCTAATTCATGAGAAAAAATATGTGTTTTCCCTTCCTCCAGGCATTGAAGCAGAGACCTACGGTATTCACTCAAACGCTCAACGGTACGTTCCGGCAGGGTCATAAAAAAATCATTGTTCTGATGCAATACTACGAAATATTGTTAATTAAATCACAGTTTCGGCTTAAGAATTCCATTGACCTCCCTCAAGCTTTAAGACACTGGAAGAATTACACTGAATTCGCTTCCCTTTTCGGGCATGCTCTTCACATGGATATGTCCCCCGTACAGTTCAGCAATCTTACTGACAATTGAAAGACCCAGTCCCGAACCGTCAATCCCTTTGGTCCGGCTGTTCTTAATACGAACAAACTCTTTAAACAACTGCGAGATCTCCTCCTCACTCATTCCAATTCCACTATCCTCTACCCGGATCTCAAGGCCCTGGTCCACTTGATGAATTGAGACCTCCACAGAACCACCCTCATGACTATATTTCACTGCATTGGACAGCAAATTGTTAAGCATAATATCCAGGTCCAATGGGTCCGCATTGTAGTAGGTTTCCTCACCGGTGTAGCGAAGGGAAATATTTCGCTGTATGGCCAGAGGCTTGATTGTAGAAAGAGCCATTTGTGCACGTTCACTCAGGTTCACATGCTCAATTCTTTCATCTTTTCGCTCCAGTCTGATTTTAGTAAAATCCAGCAGGTCCATAATCAGTGTACGCATCCCATCCACCCTTTGAAGCGAACGGTCCAGAACCGCATCATATTCCTGCAGACTTTCTCCCAGCTCCCGGTCTTTAATCATCTGCAGATAACCCTCAAGTGCATTAATGGGAGATTTGAGCTCATGACTCAGGACAGAGAGAAACTGATAACGAATCTTTTTCCCCTCCTCCTTCATGGTTCTTCTGATCTTCTTCAGGAAATACTGTTTGGTGATCAGATCGATACTAGCTTTTAATTCAGCCGGAGTAAATGGTTTTGGAATAAAATCCCAGGCCCCGTCACCGGTGGCTTTAGCTGCAATCTCTAAAGATGCATAGGAGGTAATCATAGCTACCATGATGTCCATCTTCCTCTGCCTGATAATCTCCAGTACCTCCATCCCATCCATTCCAGGCAGCTTGTTATCAAGCAATAGGATTTCAGGTGGTGACTCCTCCAGCATAGCCATGGCCTCCTCCCCGCTTGCTGCCTCCCTGCAATCGAAGATATAATCATCGTCCATGAAAGGGAAAGAAACGCGATGCCCGGCAAGAATCCTCTTAATCCCCGAGCGAATACCTGGTTCATCGTCAACCACCAGGATAGATAAAGTCTTCATAAGCTAATCTAAATATAAGTTGACCAGCATTCTTAATTGTTCCATTCTGAAGCCTTTCTCCAGATAGTGATCTGCTTTAATCCATGATATACTACCCGGGCTATTTATATCGAAAGTGATACCCCTTTCAGCAGCCACTGCCGTAGAAATAATCACCGGTACTTCCGGCCGGCACTTTTTGATCCTGTAGGATAGAATAAAACCACTATCCTCCTCCTCCATCATCAGGTCGAGAATGGCAAGGTCGGGACAAGCACCCTCCAGGTAACGCTCAGCTTCTTCCCTCGATTCAACAGCCACTACCTCATATCCCCAACGCTCCAGGTGATGCTTAACCTGAAAAATCACATCCGGATCATCATCTGCTAATAAAATGGTCTTCTTTAACTTTTCATTCATCTCTTCAATATTTTCTAGGCACATTTCTATCAGGAACCTGAACTATTTTTCTTGGAAGCTTTATAATGAATTCTGTTCCCCTGGGTCCCTTTTCAGACTCCGCATTGGACTTCACATCGATTTGACCCCGGTGCATCTTGATAATCCCGTAGCATGTGGCCAGTCCAAGACCCGTCCCTTTTCCAATTCCTTTAGTTGTGTAGAAGGGTTCAAATACCTTTTCCAGGTCTCCGGGAGCAATTCCGGAACCCTCATCCCTTATTCTGATAATCACCCAATCATTTTTATCAGTGAGATCTACCCTGAGAGCACCTCCCTGTGGCATAGCCTCCATTCCGTTCTTCAGGAGGTTAGAAATTACCTGCACCATCTGCTCCCTGTCCATCTCGGCGTAAGGATTGGTGAGTGTATTCTCCACGGAATAAGATACTTCAGGGGGAATAATCAAGGATGCACTGCTTAATCTCATCAATTCTTCCAGGTGGGTTCTGGAGTATTTCACCTGGTTCTTTCGTGCAAAATTCAATAAGCCGCCCACAATGGTCTTACACCTACCTGCCTGCTCCACAATTAATTCCAGGTCTTCCTTTAACTGCTGATTATTACCACTCTCCTCCAGAAGCAGGTTGCTATACATGATTACAACACCAAGCGGATTATTCAGTTCATGAGCAATCCCCGCGGAAAGCTGTCCCATATGTGCAAGTTTTTCACTCTGCCGAAGGGCCTGTTCCACGGAGAGCAACTTGTGATTAGAGTCAGCCAGTTTATGAATGGTCTGATGCAGCGTGTCAATGGAATAGGGAAGACACATCTCCACCTCGGCCAGTCCCTGGGTAATAGCCCTGGCATGACTAAGGCAGGTATCATAACCACAAGCACCGCAATCCAGATGATCCTGTTGAGAGAATTTGCCCATTTGGTGAAGCACTTTTTCAATATCCTCATCCTCACCTTCCCTGATGCGTTGATCGTTCCTGCTAAAGGAGCGACTCAGGTCCAGCCTGGCATGATTCACTTTTATCCCATGCTCCTCTCCTTCAACTTCCTGAAGTCTTTCATGTAAGTGCTTTAGCACCTGGCTTCGGCGAACAAATTTCTTCCCATTGGGACTGGTTCCCGGTCCCATGATGCAACCTTCACAACAGAGAAGCTCCAGTTGCATGGAACCCAGAGTGCCCGAAGCATACTCACTAATTGCTTCCTGGAAATGAACCCTGCCTTCTGCAACAATGACCCGCTGATCCACATGAAAACCATCCAGATTCATAGATTGCAGCATTCCTCTGCTCACAGGGAATCCAGCACCTTTCATAGCCAGGGGTGGTGTAAATACTGCATTCTCCACATTGGAAACCCTGATCCTTTTTGAAGTGAACATACTCCTTAACTCAGAAAAAGTAATCACCTCATCCACCTCATCCGATTCCTCCTTTTTGGCCACGCAGGGTCCAATAAACACAATTTTTGCCTTACTGTGCTTTACCTCTCGGATATACCTTGCTGTGGCCACCATGGGACTTACAATTGGTGTCAATGACCCAATCAGGTCGGGATGGTATTTCTGAACAAAGGAGACTATGGCCGGACAATCAGAATTGATATATCCTCTTCCAGGATTTCCATTTATTAGTTTTTCATAGGCTTCAGCAACAAGATCGGCTCCCATGCCCACCTCATACAGCTCATGGAATCCCAGCTTTTTTAACATCCCTGCAAAAAGACCCATATCCGGAATCTCTTCAAACTCTGCCACATAACTTGGTGCCACCAGGGCAATAACTTCCTGCTTACCTTGCAACAGGGCGTTCACCCGGTCAATGGAACGCTCGTAAACTTTTGCTCCCTGGGAGCAGACTATGGTGCAGTTCCCACATGCAATACATCGCTCAGTTACTACCTCGGCCTGACCGTCCACTATCCGGATGGCCTTTACCGGGCACTCCCTTACACAGGTATAACAAACCCGGCACAGATCCTTGACGGTATAAACCAATCCTCTCTTCTTCAACTCCTGTCCCATTTACAACAAAACCTCCCTTTTTAAATAGGTGGTATAGAACAGGTCCTGGCTCAGTTGCCCGCCAGCATCCTTCAGCATTTCCCTGTATATATCCTTAATAAGCGGATCGCCGTGAGCAACATGCATGTTGCTCACGTTATCTATGTCATAGACTGCCTTTGACCTCAAACGTATAAGCTTCTCTTCAGCAGGAATGGGTTGCCCTCCACCATTGATGCATCCATCCGGACAGGCCATTACTTCCAGAATATCCAGCTTTTTCCTTCCCGAGATAAGTTCCTTAATCACCGCCACTGCATTGTTAAGCCCACTGACTGTACCCATCCTGATTTCAGTTTTCCTGGCTTTCACTGTCATTTCCCGATAGGGTTTATGAATCCGGAACCTGTGTAACTTTGATGCGGGTATCTCGGTCCCCGTAGTTTGGGCATAAATGGTACGAACAGTGGCCTCAGCCTCACCACCAGCTACACCACAGAGCTTACCCGCAGAACCTGTGGAATAAAATGGTGCATCTGGCAACTCTGGCTCCAGGCGTTCCAGGTCGAGTCCGCTGAGTTTAATCATTCTGGCCAGTTCACGGGTGGTCAGAACCAGGTCGATAACAGGGATCCCTGAACGTGTCATCTCCATCCGTCTTGCTTCGGTTTTGGCAGCCGAACAGGAGGAAATTACCACAGAAACAATCTCTTTTCCTTCCTCTTTCACAGCCCTGGAAAACCACTCCCTGATCAGCGCACCGGCCATTTGTTGAGGCGATTTCAAAGGGGATAGAAAGGGCAATAGTCCGGGATAATACTGCTCCGCATAATGTATCCATGCAGGACAGGATGAGGTGATCAGGGGAAGATCCTGGCCATCCTTCTTTCGATCCTGATATATCCTGGCCTGCTCCATAATCATCAGATCTGCTCCAAATGAGGTTTCAAAAACCTTGTCGAAACCATATCTGCGCAATACAGCATTGATGATCCCGCTTAAATCTGTACCTGGCTTATAGCCCAACAACTCGGCCACAGAGACGGCCACGGCCGAACTATACTGGGCCACCACCAGTTTTCCGGGAGCATGTATATGTGCTTCCAGTTCGGGAAATTGAACATGTTCAATAAGGGCACCGGTTGGACAGGCTACCAGACACTGACCGCAGGAGGTACAGTTTGAATAATTGAGTGGCTTTGCCAGAGTTGTGGATATTTTCAATTCATTTCCCCTGTGCGCAAAATCCAATGATGAGGTAGCCATTATCTCCTCACATATTCTTACACAGCGCCCGCAGAGTATGCATTTGGATGGGTCTCTGATAATTGCAGGACTCGACTTATCAATTTTATGCGGACTCTTCTTTCCGGGAATACGCCGCTCCCTGATGTTCAAATCTTCCGAGAGAGATTGTAACTCACAGGAACCATTTCGCTCGCAGTAAAGACAATCGTCAGGATGGTTGGAAAGTAGCAATTCCACATTGGTTTTACGTGCTCGTAATACCCTGGGAGAATGGGTCATGATCTTCATGGGGCCCTCAATGGGAAAGGAACAGGAAGGGACGAGATTCTCACTTCCCTCCACCTCAACCACACACATTCTGCAAGCTCCTGAAGGAGACAGGTCCTTCATACTGCAAATGGTAGGCACGTGCATACCATGACGATTCAGGGCAGAGAGAATGGTTTCTCCCTTCTCTGCTTCAATACTCCTACCGTTTACCTCCAGCCTTACTCCCATTACTCTCTATTTATAATAAACTGCTGTAAACTTGCATACCTCATGGCAGATACCACACCCTATACACTTTTCCTGAACAATAAAGTAGGGGTGCCTGGCCGTACCGATGATTGCTTCGGCCGGACACCTTTTAGCACAGATGGAGCATCCGGTACAAAGGTCCACATCAATGAACCAGCTACGTAATTCAGTGCAGGAATTGGAGGGACAGCGCCTGTCAAAAATATGCTCCTCATATTCGTGCCTGAAATATTTAAGTGAACTGAGTACCGGGTTGGGTGCGTTCTGACCGAGACCGCAGAGGGAGGTATCCTTCATTACTTCAGCAAGTGTTTCAAGCTGCATCACACCCTTGAACCTCTCCAGGGTCGTGTGACCCTCCTCATCTGCAGGTTTCCGGGTGATACTCCCCAGGATTTCAGCCATACGCCTGGTCCCCTCCCTGCAGGGGATGCATTTGCCACAACTCTGCTTATTCATATACTCCATGAAGTAGCTGACTGTATTTACTACGCAGCTCAGATCGTCCATCACAAAAATTCCACCTGATCCCATTATCAGTCCTTTTTCCTTCAGAGTTTCATAGGTCACAGGAATATCCATCAGCTCCACAGGTACCATACATCCCGACGGCCCCCCCACATGAAGGGCTTTCAATTCCCGCCCTTTACCCACACCACCAATAATTTTATTGACTATGGTATCGAATGAGGTGCCCAATGGCACTTCAACCAATCCTGTCAGCGTCACACGACCCGAAATGCTAAATATCTTGGTACCCGGACACTCAGCAGTGCCTATCCCTTTAAACCAGTCAGGACCATTCCTTATGATGCCGGGCAAATTGGAAAGGGTCTCCACATTATTAACTACGGTTGGTCTCCCCAGATAACCGGAAGTGGATGGATAAGGTGGTTTAGAGGAGGGCATTCCCCTTCGGCCTTCAAGGCTGGCAATCAAGGCCGTTTCCTCGCCACATACAAATGCTCCGGGGCCTTTTCGCAGGGAAATCTGAAGATTATAACCACTGTCCAGGATATTGTCGCCCAGCAGACCCATCTCCCTTAAAACCTTGATGGCATTGTTAATGCGTCTTATGGCATTTTTGTATTCGCTGCGAATATAAATATAGGCCCTGTTGGAACCGATGGCATAAGCAGCAATTGAGATGCCCTCGAGTAAACGAAAGGGATCTCCCTCCATCAGTGTACGATCCATAAAGGCTCCGGGATCGCTCTCCTCGGCATTACAAACAAGAAATTTTTGATCGGAGGGTGTCAGAAAAGCTGCCTTCCATTTCTCACCTGTAGAATACCCTCCGCCCGACCGGCCCCTCAGTCCACTGTCAATCACCAGGTCACAAACCTCGCTGAATGTATAAGAGCGAATGGTAAGCAGAAAGGCCCTGTAACCACCACCGGCAATATACTCTTCAATAGAAAATGGATCAATGATGCCGCAGGACTCCATAACAATGCGGCTCTGCAAGGCAAAGTAAGGAATATCTTCCAGGGACGGGACATCCTTCCAGGGCTCCTGTCCTTCACGTAAAAGCTGACCAATAACATGCTGATCAGGGACTTCCTGGTGAAATATGTCATCCAGCAGTGAGGGAACTTTTTCCGGAGTTATTCGACTAAAGAAGATGCGGGTTCGTCCCGGTAACTGAACCGAAATCACAGGATCTTCCGAACTTAATCCGATACTTCCGGTTTCGGCCAGGTCAATATCAATTGATCGCTCTGCAGCGTATTGCTCAATTGCCTTCCAGGTCTTCATGGATCCTGCTACAATACCTGAAGTAGAGCTATTCACCATCACAAGAGCTTTGGTGACCCGAATCTTCTTGAGTGAGGCTGACTGTCCGAGTTCGTCAGGACCTAGCTCAGAGGGATTCTGCTGTGCCAGTTTTATTAATACCTCCTTATCTGTCTGCATCTTCCCTGTATTGCTTGATAATCTCCCTGACTTCCTTTACTGAAATCCCGGAATGATATTCACCGTTCACAGCCATAACCGGCGACTGTCCGCATGCGCCAATGCAGGACTGTACCTCCAGACTAAACATACCATCGCGAGTGGTCTCGCCATCCTTAATTTCCAGAAGTTTCGCTAATTCAGTCAACAACTCCCCTGAACCACTCATATGACATGAGGTACCGTTACAAAGAACCACATGGTAATAGCCTCTTGGCGTAAAGGAGAACTGATTATAGAAGGTGGCCAGACCGTATATTTTACTGGTGGGTAGTGACAGATGAGCTCCAATCCCTGAAATGGCCTCTTCAGAAATATAACCAAATTCATCCTGAACAGCTTGAAGAAGCGGGATAAGCGCATTCCTCTTAATCTGAGGAAATCGCTTAAGAATCACTTCAATTCGTGATTTTTCGTCTCCCATAAAATTATATAAGTATCAACTTATTTGTGCAAAATTTCTGTTAATTTCACAGAACGCTCAAAGATATTGATTATGTTTGTTATTTGAAAAACAGTAATCAATTTGAACAGATTATAAATTACTTCAGCTGACCTGTTTTTATTACCTTTATTGCTCGATCGAAATGACACTTTTAAAAAAGGAAATAAAGATATGCCTGGGTAGCTCCTGCTTTAGCCGCGGAAATAAAATGACCCTTCAACTGGTACAGAAATACCTGAAAGACCACCAGCTGGAAAGGGATGTCATACTGAAAGGAAGCCACTGCTTCAGCAACTGCAGCGCTGGTCCTTCAATGAAGATCGGGAATAAGGTATATGAACAGGTAAGTAGTGAGACAGTCCTGGAGATCCTTGAAGCCGAATTTGGAGAGATGTAAATATGCCCTGATGAAAGCCCTCCTGAAAATAAACAGTGAAACTTGCATTGCATGTTATGCATGTGTAAGAGCCTGCCCTGTAAAAGCAATCAGGGTACAGACCGAGAAAGTAAAACCCGAGATCATTCCTGAAAGATGTATTGGCTGTGGATCTTGTGTGGCCGTCTGTGGACCGGGTGCCATTGAGGTCAGGAACTCCAAAGATGAGCTAAAAAAGATTCTTGAATCCGGACGTAAGGTAGCTGCACTGGTTGATCCTTCCATTGCCGGGGAGTTTCCCGATATTACAGACTACCGGAAATTTGTACAGATGCTGCGTACACTGGGCTTTCATTTTATCCACGAAGTAGCTTTTGGTGTTGATCTGGTGGCACGGGAGTACGGAAAACTATTCAAGAAGAGCAAGGGAAAGTACTACCTGATGTCAAACGACCCGGTTACAGTCTCCTTTATTGAGAAATACAGACCCGGGCTTGTGCCTAACCTGGCACCCATCATCCCCCCCGTAGCTGCAACAGCCAGGGTGGTCAGGAAGATTGCCGGCGAAGAGGTAGGCCTGGTTCATATCAGCCCCCTGATAGCCAGTAAAGATGAGATCAGGCGCTTTGAAGGAGATAGCCGGATTGATCTGGCCATCACCTTTGTAGAGCTCCGAGAGCTTTTCATAGAGGCCAACATACACGAAACAGATCTTGAGTACAGTGATTTTGATGCACCACTGGGCTACAAGGGTTCTTTTTTCCCTGTAGCCAGGGGAATCATCCAGGCAGCCGATATTGAGGAAGAGCTTCATCTCACCCCTGTAATAACCGTGGAAGGTGAGGGAATGATTGATGCCATTGATGAATTTGAGGAGAATATCGGAACCATTAAACACCATTTCAACCTCTTTTACAAGGAGTTTATTATGGGAAGGGGAACCAGTGCCGGCGGAAAAAGGTTCCTTAGACAGAGTCAGCTTATAAAATATGTGGAAAAAAGGTTTAAAACACTGGATATAAAAGCCTGGTCGGCCAGTATGGATGATTTTAAAGTGCTGGATCTGAGCTGCACATTCAGAAGCAATGATCAAAGCCTTCCTGTCCCCTCAGAAAAACAGCTGAACAAGATACTTAAAGAGATAGATCAGTCGAATCCTTCTGAAATAGGCTGCGGTGCATGCGGATATGCAAGCTGTACTGACTTTGCCGTTGCCATTGCACAGGGTCTGGCCATTCCGGAAATGTGCAATACATATGCATCCATGAACAGGCAGGAACATATCCAATCGCTGAAGATCAGCAATGAAAAACTCGCACAGGCCCAGGACCTGCTTAAAAAATCGGAACGACTGGCTCAAAAAGAGAAGGAGGCTGCCAGGGAAGCCTCTGAAATAGTCCGCCGCATGCTTCATAAACTACCTTCCATGGTGGTTATCTGTGATATGAATCTGAAGATAATTCAGACCAATGACAGCTTTATTTCTATGCTTGGAGAGGATGCCAGGGAGATCAATGAGGTGGTACCCGGACTGGCCGGTGCTGATTTAAAGACCCTCCTTCCCTACAATTTTTACAACCTCTTTACCTATGTTCTTGCTCAAAATGAATCCATCACAAACAGAGATATTCATCACGAAGGCAAGATGCTGAATGTAAGTGTATTTGTCATCGAAAAAGACAAGATTGTAGGAGCAGTGATCCGGGATATGTCGGCTCCCGAGGTTCAAAAAGAGGAAGTGATAAAACGACTTAATGAAGTGATTGACAAGAACCTGGGCCTTGCACAGCAGATTGGCTTTATTCTGGGTGAAGGGACTTCAGAAGCTGAGCGGATGCTCAATTCAATAATTGAATCGTATAAGCCCGGGAAGGACCTGAAAGATCGATGAGTGGTAAGTTTTATATCGAGGCTGCCTGCAATCAGCGCAACTTCGGCAATGAGCGTATTTGTGGAGATGTGTTTCTCAGCCGTAAGGTAAAGGAGGAAAACCGCACCATCGTGATCCTGTCCGATGGTATGGGACATGGAGTCAAAGCCAATGTCCTGGCCACCTTAACTGCCACCATGGCTGTAAACTTCACCATAGAGCATAAAGCAGTTGAGAAAATTGCTGAGATCATCATGAATACACTGCCAGTATGCAGCGAACGTCAGATGAGCTATTCCACTTTTACAATAGTAGATATCGAGCACGAAGGTCTAATCAATATCCTGGAGTTTGATAATCCCCAGACCATCGTCCTTAGAGACAACAAACCCTTTGATCCGGGTTGGAAAACTCTTGTCCTGGATAGTGAGAAAAATGCCGGGAAGGAGATTCTCTCCTGCCAGTTCGAGCCCAGGAAAGAAGACAGGCTCATCTTCTGTAGCGATGGCATTGCGCAGTCCGGACTTGGAACGGACAAATATCCTCTGGGATGGGGAAGAGACAATATGCAGGAATATGCAATAAAACTGGTTAAGAACAGTCCCAAGATATCAGCCTCCAAGCTGGCCTTAAAAATGGTGAACATGGCTCATCAAAATGATGGCTACAGTTCCAAGGATGACACCAGCTGTGCCAGCATCTATTTTCGAAAGCCCCGAAAGATGATGATCATCACCGGCCCTCCTTATGAAAAGGAAAATGACCGGGAACTTGGTAATACTGTGAAGGCTTTCAAGGGAAAAAAAGTTGTATGCGGAGCCACCACTGCTGATATCATTGCCCGTGAAATGGATGTGGAGATAGAGGACAGCCTTGTGTTCGAAGACCCCGAGCTGCCACCTGTTTCACATATGGAGGGGATTGATCTTGTTACCGAAGGCATTCTGACCATCACCAAGGTAACACGGATACTCAAGGATTTCTCTCCTTCCTATACCCTGGGAAAGGGACCAGCCGACAGGATTGTAAAATTGGTTCAGCAGAGTGATGAGATCCATTTTATCATTGGAACCCGTGTAAATATTGCACACCAGGATCCAAATCTTCCCATCGACCTGGAAATTAGAAGAACAGTGGTGAAGCGAATGGCCAGAATGCTGGAGGAGAAATTCCTGAAGGAAGTCACTATCAGGTATATCTGATTTGATTTAAAGACTTTTTAAACAAATACCCCTATCTGTGTGTATTATTTCTTGGCACACTTATTGACATAAGGGTGAGATCAGTTCCGGAAATGTGGAGCTGACAGATTGACTGAAGAAAGTGAATTAACAAGGAAGTGAGACGCTGATGATCCCTATTGACGAAGAAACTGAATATATCCCCTTACTCTCCCAGGAAGAGGAGGAAGATCTGAAAAATGTGAATATACCTGATGTACTGCCCATCCTCCCATTGCGCAACACGGTCCTGTTTCCGGGAGTAGTGATTCCCATCACAGTAGGAAGGAATAAATCTTTAAAGCTGGTTCAGGAGGTATATAAAAAGAATAAAATACTCGGTGCAATAGCTCAGAAAGATGGAACCATCGAGGATCCTGAACTTGATGATCTTTATCGAATCGGAACCGTGGCCCAGATCCTGAAGATCCTGGAGATGCCCGATGGATCCACCTCGGTGATTATCCAGGGGAGGAAACGTTTTAAACTCAATGACCTGCTTACGGAGAAACCATATCACGTTGCCAGAATTACCCCGCTGGAGGATGACGAAGACGAACCTGCCGGCGAAGCCAAGGCTGTGGCAGCTGCACTGAAGGAGCTATCCATTAAAATCATTAAGCTCTCTTCCAATATCCCCACCGAAGCTACTTTTGCTGTTAAGAACATTGAGAGCCCCTCTTTCCTGGTCAACTTTCTGGCTTCAAATAGTGAACTTTCTCTGAAACAAAAACAGGATCTTCTGGAAACCAACGCTGTGTCAAAGAGGGGGTTCACTCTGCTGGAGAGTCTTTCCAATGAGGTTCAGATGCTGGAACTTAAAAACGACATCCAGACTAAAGTAAAAAACGACCTGGACCAGCAACAAAGAGAATTCCTGCTGCACCAGCAGATGAAAACCATACAAGATGAGCTGGGTGGATCACCACAGGACCAGGAGGTGCTTGACTTCAAAGAAAAAGGAAAAAAGAAAAAATGGAACAAGGAAGTGGCAGCTGCTTTTGAGAAAGAGCTGGACAAACTTCTTCGTTTGAATCCCGCCACTGGGGAATATTCTGTACAGGTCAACTACATCCAGACCCTGATTGAGCTTCCCTGGAACGAATACACCAAGGACAATTTTAATCTGAAACGTGCCAGCCGAATCCTTGATAAGGATCATTTCGGACTGGAAAAAGTGAAGGACAGAATTCTGGAACACCTTGCAGTGCTAAAGTTAAAAGGGGACCTGAAGTCACCCATCCTTTGCCTGGTAGGGCCCCCGGGTGTTGGAAAAACCTCCCTGGGTAAATCTATTGCGTCGGCCCTGAACAGAAAATATGTCAGAATGTCATTGGGCGGACTCCATGATGAGGCTGAAATCAGGGGCCACAGGAAAACCTATATAGGTGCCATGCCGGGAAGGGTGATTCAGAATCTGAAAAAAGTTAAGTCCTCAAATCCCGTATTTGTACTGGATGAAATAGACAAGGTGGGCAGAGGGGTCCAGGGCAATCCGGAATCTGCTCTTCTGGAAGTATTGGATCCGGAACAGAACAGCGCCTTCCATGATAACTTCCTGGAGCTGGATTACGATCTTTCGAAGGTAATGTTTGTGGCCACAGCAAATACCACAGCAGGAATTAATCCTGCTCTACTTGACAGAATGGAGATTATCGATCTGTCGGGCTACATAGTGGAGGAGAAGATCCAAATTGCAAAAAGACACCTTATACCTGACCAGATTGAAAATCACGGATTAACACGCAAACAATTCTCAATCTCTTCAAAAGTACTGGAACAGATCATTGAAGGCTATACAAGGGAATCAGGTGTGAGACAACTGGACAAACAGATTGCCAAGTTGGTACGCGTAATGGCCAGACATATTGCATTTGAAGAAAGCTATGATAGTAAACTCTCCAGCAAAACAGCCGTCGAAGTCCTGGGACCACCACGATTTATCCGGGACAAATATGATGGGAACAGACATGCGGGGGTAGTGACCGGACTGGCATGGACAGCTACAGGTGGTGAGATCCTGTTTGTAGAGACTTCCCTGAGCCAGGGAGAGGGAAAACTCACCCTGACAGGAAATCTGGGCGATGTAATGAAAGAGTCAGCTATCCTGGCCCTGGAGTATTTGAAATCACATGCATCGAAATTCTCCCTCGATCCTGCAATCTTTAAAAAATACAACGTTCACGTCCATGTCCCTGAAGGAGCCATTCCAAAGGACGGACCCTCTGCTGGTGTAGCCATGATGACTTCCATCACCTCTGCTTTTACCCAGAGGAAAGTAAGAGAGAATTGCGCCATGACCGGGGAAATAACCCTCAGGGGAAAGGTGCTTCCCGTGGGGGGCATCAAGGAAAAAATCCTCGCCGCCAAAAGAGCAGGCATAAGGGATATTGCTATCTCACTTGAGAATAGAAAAGATGTGGAGGAGATCAATGAAATCTACAGGAAAGGACTGAATTTCAACTATGTGAACAATATATCAGGACTGATGGATTTTGTCCTTCTACCCGATCTGGTTGATCAGGCAATGGAAATCGTCTAGCAGATTAAAAGCTTGGCAGTTTCAATACCATGCGCTTTCTTGATTCTGACAAAGTAAATGCCACAGGGCAATCCTTTATCTTCCAGATCAGAAATGGCAAAATTATCTTTTTCCTCGGATCTCAGTTTATAAACGGGCATCCCCTCAAGGTTAAATACTTCTACCATGGTAATTCAGCTTAGGTTAGGTGAAAGTTGACTCAATCGCCTCACTAAAATATGGCTAGAATGATCCATTACAAAGAGAATTCGGACTTATTGTGTGAACAGTGGGTTCTGAGCTTTGAATCACTTATTATCCCGTATAAAGCACTTAGCGGATAAATGTCGCTTCCAGCATTCTGACCTTCTGAGCCGGGATTTTAATGCTGCATGATTCGCCTGCATATTCCAGGATACAGGAGCAGCTCTTCCGGTCAACTCTGCTCAGATATCTGAGATTCAGCAAGTAGGACCGGCTGGCACGGAAAAATGATTTACCTTCAAAAATATGCTCAATGGCTCCCAGGTTCTGAGTAATAATTTCAGAGTTTCCATGGGTCTGCTGTATTAGGGTATAATTGCCATCGGCCTGACAATAAACTACTTCTGAAGGATCGATTAGGATATATCCTGATCGGGTATTTAACTTGATTTTAGTAGGACCATTATCCCGCAAAGCAG
>Ga0209633_10002668_pt1 | contig 17005 bp, 12 predicted proteins | sample Cruoilmetagenom1_FD_187290 | JGI IMG/M metagenome (GOLD analysis project Ga0209633, IMG submission 187290) | Oil polluted marine microbial communities from Coal Oil Point, Santa Barbara, California, USA - Sample 1 (SPAdes) (version 2) | ecosystem: Environmental > Aquatic > Marine > Oil seeps ... | reverse complement strand
CGGCCTTATTTAAGGAACGGGGACGAAATAACTTCCCCGTTCCTTATCTCTGAATTTCAGAGATTTTCCTCTGGTTTTCGACAGCTTTTCAGCTCTGAACACTTTCTAATATGTTGATCAGACTGAAAATAGTCGTATGCAAGAACCTAACCGGACACTACTGAAAATTCCTTGATAATTGTAACCACATACTCCAGTTGATCATCTGTCAGTTCCGGATAAACAGGGAGTGCCAGGGTATGGTCGGCTGCATATTCTGATTCAGGGAAATCTCCTTTTTTGTAATTCAGATATGCAAAACATTTTTGCAGATGCATAGGGACAGGATAATAAATTTCTGTTCCTATATCTGCTTTTTGCAGGTATTGCCGCAGTTCGTCTCTTTTCTTGTTCAGGCTTATAACAAACTGATTATATATATGCCTGTTTTCTTTCTCAACCGGCAGTTTAATAATGCTGCCCATGTCCGCTTCTGCAAAAAGTTCCCTGTACTTGCTTGCGTTTTGCTGCCTGGCTTTTGTCCATTGGTCAAGATACTTTAGTTTTATGGAGATTACCGCAGCCTGAATTGCATCAAGCCTGAAATTTCCTCCAAGCAAATTATGATAATATTTAGGATCAGAACCGTGGCCTCTGAGTGTGCATAGCTTATGATGGAGTTCTTCGGAATTTGTAGTTACCATTCCACCATCACCAAAAGCGCCAAGATTCTTGGAAGGAAAAAAGGAAAAACACCCCATGTCGCCTATAGATCCGGCACGAGTCCCTTTATACTCAGCACCTATGGCCTGAGCAGCATCTTCAATAATGACAAGATTATATTTGCTGCTGATTTGCAAAATCTCATCCATTTCCGCGCACTGCCCATAAAGGTGAACAGGAATTATGGCTTTTAAAGAGGCTTTTTCTGAATCATCAAGCTCTGCAAGTTTTTTTTTGATGCTTTTTGGAGATATATTATAGGTATCAGGGTCGATATCTGCAAATAAAATTCTTGCTCCTGTTCGAGCTATGGAACCTGCTGTTGCAAAAAAAGTGTAAGGTGTTGTAATAACTATATCACCTTGTTTTATATCAGCAGCCATAAGCGAAACAAGCAGTGCATCAGTGCCGGAGGATACACCTATTGCAAAACCGGTTTGGCAATAAGCTGCTATATCTTTTTCAAGCGATTCAACATGAGGTCCAAGTATAAAATACTGGCTTTCAATTAATTCGTGTAAGGATTCAAGAATTTCATTCTTTATGGTTTGATATTGATTTTTTAAATCGAGCAGCGGTACTTTCATATCTATTAATTATCCAATCTCCACCTGAATAACACAGAGCGGCTTTGAGTTATTATTTAATATTTTTATAGTATCTTTATCAGAAAGCGTAAGAGATTCACCTTTTTTATATGTTTGGCTGTTATTCGCACAAGAGATTACCATACAGCCTTTAATTACAGTAAAATTCGTTATACCTGTATTAGCAAATTCCATATTTTTTCCAGGATAAAGAAGAAGCTTTTTTACTTTATATCCTTTTTTTTGTTCCAGACTGGTTACGGTGCCCCATGGATGATGGACAAATTTATGCTGATGATATTCCAACCGTCCTTTTTCCTTAAGTTTTGTTACAATAGATTTAACATCACGACTACTATCAAGATTGGATATAAATACGGAATCCGAGGTTTCAATTATAGCAATATTTTCAAGATTACTAACAGCAATAAGCCTTTCATGACCCATGATAAAACATTTTTCAGTATTACGTGCAATTACATCTCCATTTATTACATTATCATTATGGTCTTTTTCAAGAAAGTCATAAAGTGACTTCCAGGAACCTATATCGCTCCATCCGAAATCCGAAGGAAGTACAACGCCTTTCCCGGTCTTCTCCAGGATAGCATAATCTATTGAAATATTTTCTAATCGTTCATAATCTGTTTTAGTAATCGGCTTATTTTTATGGAATATTTCTTCCATTGTTCGCAAAAGAGCGGGTTGACAGGTTTTAAATTCTTCAATAAGGATAGATGCCTTAAAGGCAAACATACCGCTGTTCCAGAAAAAAATACCTGTTTTTAAATATTTTTCAGCGGTAATCCTGTCCGGTTTTTCAACAAAACGTTTGATTTTTCGAGCGTCATCATGGAGCATAGCCGATTCTGAACCTTCGATATATCCATATCCTGTTTCCGGACAATGGGGCGTTATACCAAAAGTCACAATATAACCCTCTTCAGCCAGTTGTATAGCTGATTTGATTTTGTTATGAAACCCGTTTAAATCTTTGATAACATGATCGGCCGGAAAAATCAGCAAAACAGCATCATCTTCTGTTGACAAAACATCAAAAGCGGCCAGCAAAATCGCAGGGGCCGTGTTTCTTCCGCAAGGCTCCGAAATAACTTTCCCATCAGACTTTAGGCCAGCTTCTTCCATCTGTTTTGCAATTTCGTGCTCATGCTTTCGACCGCAGACTATTTTAATTTTTTCTTTGTCCACTACCGGCAACAGTCTTTTTATTGTGCTTTGAACCAGGGAATCTTCGCCTGTAAATCTAACGAGTTGTTTGGGGTGAAGCTCTCTGGAAACAGGCCATAAACGTGTTCCGGTACCCCCTGCCAGTAAAATTGCATAAGTGCTTATCCCTCCGGAATTATAATCAGGCATTACTATATCTCCTTTTTTGATTATTCCCCCGGTAACCATTCTTTTTCGGAACTAACTTTGCCGGGCTGCATACGGTTTTAACAGAATCATACCCTGTCAGCAAATTAACCTCTCTATTTAATGCTTTGCAGACTCTTACCTGCAAATGGTTGGAAATAGAAAAAATGGTATCGGTTTTTTTATCATCAACAAGATGTATAAAACCATTGCATGTACCGGGATATCTTTTAAAAATTTCTCTGAGTTTAACAAGAAGATTTTTTTCTGTTTTGTTAAGCCGTAAATTAAAATGAATGCTTGCTGTCCATGTTTCCTCAGCCTGATCCATTGATATAATAGTGTCAGCAAGAATTTTTATGCTCTTTTCATCCTTTTCTACCTGCCCCTGAATAAAGACTGGCGTATCAATGACTAAAAGATCGCATGCTGCTGCATAAACTGTTGAAAAAACGGTTATTTCAATTGAACCGAGTATATCTTCCGCTTCTATAAATGCCATCAATTCGTTTTTTTTTGTTCTTATGGTTTTTATTTTAGATATTATTCCACCTATTCTGACAGCAGAACCTTCTTTTTTTTCTTTAATCGAAACTGTATCTGCATCTGTAAACTTGTCTATAATTTCCTGATATTTAGATAAGGGGTGGCCTGATATATAAAAACCGAGAGCTTCTTTTTCAAGCGTTAAAAGCTGTTTGTCATCCCATTCTTCTATTGTTGGAAGTTTAGGGCTGTTAATGGCCTTACCCGCCTGACCGCCCATATCAAAGAGGCTCATCTGTCGGTCGGCTTTTTCTTTTTGTACCCGTTGGCCATAAGCAAGAGCATCTTCCAGACCAGCAGACATGCTGCTTCGAAAATCTCCCATAGAATCAAAAGTTCCGCAGTTAATAAGACTTTCCAAAACCCTTTTGTTAACTTTTTTTAAGGCAACCCGTTCACATAAATCAAAAATTGAGACAAACGGTCCTTGTTCGCGTGTTTTACATATGGATTCAATTGCTCCTTCGCCAACATTTTTTACTGCAACAAGTCCAAATCGAATTTCACCGTTCTTGATTATAAAATCACGGTTACTTTCATTGATATCCGGCGGCAGCACTTTAATTCCCTGGCTTCGGCATTCATCAATATATTTTACAACATGATCAATATTATGCATTTCGCTGGTAAGGAGTGCAGCCATCAGTTCCACAGGATAGTGAGCTTTAAGAAAGGCGGTCTGAAATGCTATTAAAGCATAAGCTGCGCTATGGGATTTATTAAACCCGTAGCCTCCAAATTTTTCGATTAAATCAAAAAGCATCCCTGCCTTGCCTGGATTCAGCTTATTCTTTTCAGCTCCTTTCATAAAGCGTTCTCTATGCTTTGCAAGGATTTCAGGAATTTTTTTCCCCATGGCTTTTCTTAAATCATCAGCTTCAGCCATCGAATAATCAGCCAGAACACTGGCAATTTTCATGACCTGTTCCTGATAAACTATTACGCCATAGGTCTCTTTGAGGATCGGCTCCAGTTGTGGAAGAAGATATTCAACTGATTTTCTGCCATGCTTTCTTTCCACAAAATCAGTTACCATACCACTTTCAAGAGGACCTGGCCTGTAAAGAGCAACAAGTGCGATAACATCCTCAAAGCACTCAGGCTTTAGTCTGACAAGAAGCTCTCTCATACCGGAGCTTTCTAATTGAAAGACTCCTTTGGTCTCACCGGATGAAAGAAGACGATATGTATCCTGATCTTCAAGATCAAGATCCAAAACATCAGGAGCTGTTTTTCCCTGCTGCTTAATCAGGGAAATTGTATCTGCAATTACTGTAAGGTTTCTAAGTCCTAAAAAATCGAATTTAACAAGCCCGATTTTTTCGACATATTTCATACTGAACTGGGTTACAACTTCGCCTTTTTTTCCTCTGTAAAGAGGAAGGTATTCAACCAGCGGCTTATCTGCTATAACAACTCCTGCTGCATGAGTTGAAGCGTGTCTGGTCAGCCCTTCAAGTACGCGGCAGATCTGTATGAGATCGTTTATTTCAGGTTGACTTTCGGCAAGCGCTGTAATTTTGGGTTCCTGTTCCAGAGCATCTTTTAAACTTATATTCAAAACATCAGGCACCATTTTTGCGATTGAGTCAACTTCTCTTAATGGTATGCCAAGGCCGCGGCCGACATCCCTGATTACTGCTCTGGTTTTCAGCTTGCCAAAAGTAATAATTTGAGCTACATAGTCACCTCCGCCATATTTTTCGACAACATACTGAAAAACTTTTTCCCGGCCGTTAATGCAGATATCAACATCTATATCCGGCATGCTTTTACGGGCAGGATTAAGGAAACGCTCAAATATAAGGCCGTATTTCAATGGATCCAGGTCTGTAATTCCCATTGAATAGGCAACCAGGCTTCCTGCGGCTGACCCTCTGCCAGGTCCTATCGGAATATTATTATTTTTGGCATAATTTATAAAATCTGCGACAATTAAAAAATATCCTGGAAATCCCATATCATTGATAACCGAAATTTCATATTCGAGTCTTTGCTCATAAACTGTTTTATCAAGATCAGGATTTTTTTTTAAAATCATTTCCCATCGCTGCTTATAACCCTCTTTTACCTTTTGCTTAAAAACTTCATTTACAGTCTGCTCTGAAGAAGTAACAAATTTTGGGAAATGATATGTTTTGAAATCAAATTCTATATTATTACATCTATTGGCAATTTCAATGGTATGTTCAATAGCGCCTGGAAAATCATTAAAAGAAGCAATCATTTCCTGTTGAGATTTAAAATAGAGCTGATCAGTGCTGAAACGGAATCTGTCTTTATCATTTACTGTATGTCCTGTTTGAATGCATAAGAGGACTTCATGCGCTCGTGAATCTTCCCTGTTTAGATAATGGCAGTCGTTTGTGGCGACTAATGGCATGGAGAGCCTTTGGCTCATCTCCAGCAGAACCTGGTTCACTCTATCCTGAAGCTCAATGCCGTTTTCCTGTACTTCAAGATAGAAATTGTCTTCACCAAAGATTTTACTGAAAAAAATAGCGGCTTCATCTGCCTTTTCTATTTGATTCTTCTTGATCAATCTGGGAATTTCACCATGAAGACAAGCAGAGAGTCCAATCAGTCCGCCTGAGTACTTTTGCAAAACTTCCTTGTCTATACGGGGTTTATAGTAAAACCCTTTAAGCTGGGCTATAGAGGCAAGTTTGCACAGGTTTTTGTAGCCTTCATTATTTTTGGCAAGCAAAACCAGGTGCGACAATTCCTTGCTGTCTTGCGCTGTTTTGTCTGTCAAAGATCTTGGGGCAACATAACATTCACATCCTATAACAGGATTAATGCCTGTGTTTATTGCTTTTTCATAGAGCTCAACAACTCCGAACATAGTCCCATGGTCTGTTATCGCAACAGATTCCATTCCAAATTTTTTGACGCGGTTTAACAGAGCATCAATGGTAATGGCACCATCTAAAAGACTATATTGCGTATGAACATGAAGATGAGCAAATTGTGATCTATTTTCGGACATATTTTTATCAATCCATACGATAGTTAGGAGCTTCTTTAGTAATGATTACATCATGAACATGACTTTCACGCAAACCGGCAGCGGTTATCTTGATAAATCTGGCTTTTTCTCTTAATTCTTCAATAGATCTGCAGCCAACATAACCCATGCCTGCTTTTAATCCACCAATAAGCTGTAGAATATTTGCTGCAAGAGGGCCTGTGTGAGGAACTCTGCCAACAATACCTTCGGGTACAAGTTTCTCATCCTCAACTATATCGCTTTGATAATACCTGTCTCGGCTTCCTTTTTTCATCGCCTCCAAAGACCCCATACCTCTATAAACTTTGTAGCTGCGACCCTGGAAACGCACCATTTCTCCAGGACTTTCCTCTGTTCCAGCGAATAACCCGCCTAACATTACAGTCTGGGCTCCTGCGCCGATTGCCTTTGTGATATCTCCTGAATACTTTATGCCTCCGTCTGCCATTAACGGAATTCCTGTTTTGGCAGATATGGATCTGCAATTCATAATTGCAGTTACCTGAGGCATACCAATACCTGCAACAATGCGGGTCGTACAGATTGATCCAGGCCCAATGCCTATTTTTACACCATTTACACCGGCTTTAATCAGGTCTTCCGCACCTTTTGCAGTGCCGACATTTCCGGCAATCAATTCAATTTCCGGAAAAGAGTTTTTTAATTTAAGGACAGCATCAATAACATTTTTGGAATGACCGTGTGAAGTATCAATTACAATAACATCGGCATTTGCCCGCAAAAGAGCTTCGGCCCGTTCTTCCATATCATCGCCAACACCTATTGCCGCACCTGCTCGCAGCCTGCCCAGGGAATCTTTGCATGAATTGGGATATTTTTTTATTTTTTCAATATCTTTAATTGTTATCATTCCTGACAGGTAACCATTTTTATCTGTTACCAAAAGCTTTTCTATTTTATGCTGATGAAGTATTTTTTTTGAATTATCAAGAGATATCCCCTCCTGAACTGTAACAAGATTATCTTTGGTCATAATTTCAGAGGCTTTTTTTGAAACATCGGTTTCAAACCTGAGATCTCTGTTTGTTACAATTCCTACAAGCTGCTTACCCTTTGTTACCGGAACTCCTGAAATTTTATAGCGCTTCATAATGTCCAGGATTTCACCGACTTTTTGATCAGGACGAATAGTAACAGGATCAACAATCATACCGCTTTCTGATTTCTTGACTTTGTGAACCTCACCGACCTGACTTTTTATGCTCATGTTACGGTGTATAAAACCGATACCACCTTCACGCGCAATAGTAATGCATGTGCGTGCTTCAGTCACCGTATCCATTGCTGCACTGACAATTGGTATGTTTAACGAAATATTATTGGTTAATCTTGTGCTTACATTAACATCTTTGGGCACAACATCCGAATAAGCAGGAATTAATAAAACATCATCAAAAGAATATGCTTCCTCAGGCGGAATTTTTAGCATAATATGTCTCCTTATCTGTTGAAATAGATCTGTTGAACTATATCTGCGGAAAATCCAGGCATCCTTTATTTTGTCCCCGTTCCTAAGGATACCAAAATTTATTTTATTTATGTCACTTATTGTTTGCATAAAACAATAATAAATGGTGAAATAACAAAATGACTAATCTTTAGCAAACAATTACTACTTTTAATCCCATACTCATGCTGCTGCCTGGGCAATGAATAACCTGGAACCATTTTATTCGCTATGCTTATTAAATTAAATTCTGAAAATCCTCCGGAACGTTTAATCAAAAAAGCCGTTGACATTCTAAAGAAGGGTGGCATTATCTCTTATCCTACAGATACATATTATGGAATAGGATGTGATATAATGAACAAAAAAGCAATAGAGAGGATATATCAGATAAAACAGCGCAACAAGAATCAACCATTCAGTTTTATTTGTTCAGGTCTTAAAAACATCAGCCATTATGCAAAAGTATCTAACTATGCATACAAAACCATGAAACGTCTTTTACCGGGCCCTTATACATTTATTCTGGAAGGTTCAAAAATTGTGCCAAAAATTATGCTGACCAAGCGCAAGACAGCAGGTATACGAGTTCCGGATAACAATATATGCATTGCCCTGGTTAATGAACTTGGCAATCCTGTTTTATCCACAAGCGCAACCACGCATGACAATACAATACTGAACGATCCTTCTTTTATTCAGGATTATTACGATACAAGAATTGATTTGGTAATAGACGGCGGCCATATCCTCGGAAAGCCATCAAGTGTAGTCTCTTTAATAGATGATATACCGGAAGTTATAAGAGAGGGGGCAGGTGATGTTAGTATTTTTATTGCATAATGAAATCAGCGTATAAATATCTTTGTGAAGCTATGCTGAAAATTTTATTAAGAGCAGATTCTGTAAGATACTGTAAAAAAGGAAGTCGTTTATCTTTTATATAAACGCTTGTTATTTTACCCTTTATGCCTCCCATTCGGCCTGCCCATTCAACAGCATCTTCAAGGTTGCCTATCCGATCTATAAGACCTAATCTTTTTGCTTCTTCACCCGAAAATATCCTCCCATCTGCAATAGCTTCTACTTCTATAGGATTCATTTTTCTTCCCGCTGCTATTGCGTTGATGAATTGCCTATGTATTTGATCTGATAAATTTTGAAGAATCTGTCTTTCTTTTTCAGTCATTTTACGTACAGGCGAACCTATATCTTTGTACTTGCCACTCTTTACAACCACAGGAATTAACCCAATTTTTTCCAGGAGTTCCTGAAAGTTTGTAAATCCCATAACAACACCTATACTTCCGGTTATTGTTCCGGGATTGGCAACTATACCATCTGCCCCTACAGCTACATAATATCCACCTGAAGCTGCCACTGACCCCAGAGAGGCAACGACTTTCTTTTTAAGGGATGTCTTTTTAATCGCCCTTAAAATTTCCTGTGACGGTCCTACGCTTCCGCCTGGAGAATCAATTCTTACAACAATAGCCTTTATTGAATCATCAGTACGAAAGCGTTTAAGTTTATCAAGAATATCTTTCGAATCATTGATAACACCGCTTATTTCAATTATACCTACTTTTTGCCCACTTAATTTGTTTAAGCCTGAATAATCAGCATCTTTTCCCGATAAAGAGAACAGAATGGAAATTCCGATTACTGAAGCGCCAAATATGACTGCCATCATCAGTAAAAAAAACAAATATGGGTGTCTACGGGAAAACATTTTTTATTACTCTGTCTCTTCCCCTTCATCTGTTTGGCCGTCATCTGTTTGGCCGTCATTCAATTTTTCTTGAAGATTATCGCGAAGCATTTCACCAAAGGGAGATGTCGGGGGACGCAAATTGTTTACATATTCGCTAAGAAGTTCCTGATCATCTTCAATTGCAAGCCGTTTTATTGAAAGGGCAATTCTTCTTTCATCTTTGTTGATATTCATTACTTTCGAGGTTATAACATCACCAATCTTAAATTTTTCAACAGGAGTCTTGATTTTTTCCTTACTGATTTCAGAAACGTGAACAAGTCCTTCAATACCTTCTTCAAGTTCCACAAAAATTCCGAAATCCGTCACATTGGTTATGGTTCCTGTTATCTCTTTTCCCACCTCATAACGTTTTTCAGCAGATTCCCATGGATCTTCCTGTATCTGTTTTATTCCCAAAGAGAATCTTTCGTTATCTTTTTCAATATCAAGCACAACCGCATGTATCATATCCCCTTTTTTATAGATTTCAGATGGGTGTTTGATACGCTTTGTCCAGGAAATATCAGATATATGAACCAGACCGTCAATGCCTTCATCAATGCCGATAAAAAGACCGAAATCTGTGATGTTTTTAATTTTACCTTCAATTGTAGTTCCAACAGGGTATTTTTCACTTATCAAATCCCAGGGATTAGGAGCAACCTGCTTTATACCGAGAGAGATGCGCCTGCTTTCCGGCTGCAGGTTCAGTACTACCGCTTCAACCTCTTCACCCACATTAACAATTTTGGAAGGATGATGTATTTTACGTGTCCATGACATTTCAGAAACATGAATCAGTCCCTCTACCCCTTCTTCCAGTTCAACAAATGCACCATAATCTGTCAAGCTGACGATTTTCCCTGTTATACGTGATCCTGCAGGATATTTTTCAGCAGCTGACAGCCACGGGTCTTCAGTAAGCTGTTTCATGCCTAAAGAGACCCTCTCTTTCTCAATATCAAAATTCAGAATTTTTACATTTATTTTATCGCCTACCGTGAATAGCTCTGAGGGATGTTTTACCCTTCCCCATGAAATGTCTGTTATATGAAGAAGACCATCAACACCGCCAAGGTCAACAAAAACTCCATATTCGGTAATATTTTTTACTATTCCTTCAACAACCTTACCTTCATAAATTGACTCCAAAGTTGTAGTACGTTCTTTGTCTCTTTCTGCTTCCAGTATAACCCGTCTTGACAGGACAATGTTACTTCGTTTTTGATTGTATTTTAAAATTTTAAATGTAAATGTTTTTCCTACCATTTCGTCCAGATTACGTATAGGACGCAGGTCAGCCTGTGACCCGGGTAAAAAGGCCTGTACCCCGATTTCAACTGCAAAGCCGCCTTTAACCCTGTTTAGAACAACGCCTTCAATAGTTTCTTCATTATCATATTTTGCTTTAATGGCTTCCCAAACTTTGACCTTAGCTGCTTTTTCCTTGGAAAGGACAACGCGTTCTTCTTCATCATCCCACCACTCAACCATTACGTCAACAGTATCCCCGACCTCAGCGACAATCTGACCCTCATCATTTTTGAATTCATGTATCCGTATCTGCCCTTCTGACTTATAGCCGATATCTACCAGCACATAATCTTTGTCTACGGAAATAATCTTGCCTGGAACGACTTCTCCATCTGCAAAACGTTTAAAACTTTCCTCGTACATGCTCATCAGACTTTCCATGGTTTCGTCCTGATCTTCATCAATATTCTGATCATCCATGGTTTTTTCCTGATCTTGAGTAACATCTTGTTCGCCATCGGCAGCTTGAGCTTTTTTTGCAAGTTCTTCATCCAAAGATGTATCGGATAGATTGTTCTGATCTGATTGTTCGGTTAAATTATTATTTTCAATGGTTGACATGAAATACAGTACCCCCTAAGGATTTATTAGCTTTTTTTGATTATATTAACGATTATAGTTAATACAACTCTTATTTATATCAGACTCATTTTTAAAAAACAATAATTAATTGTGGTATTTTATAAAAAGATAGTCTATAGATTTTTAGATAAGGAACGGGGAAGTTATTTCGTCCTCGTCCCTAAACACCGTTCCTGTATATTATTACAGGTTGATGTGCGACATCATAAACCTTAACACTTCATCTATAGAAAGAGCTGTGGAATCTATTACTACAGCATCATCTGCCGGTTTTAAAGGAGCTATTGCTCTTGATCTATCCTTTTTGTCTCTCTCATCAATATCTCGTTTAACATCTTCTACTGTTAGAGCATTACTGGAAGATAATTCCTTGTGCCGTCTAATAGCTCTTGTCCTGCTGTCCGCGTCAAGAAAAAATTTTATATCCGCGTCAGGAAAGATCACTGTTCCCATATCCCTGCCTTCAAATACAGCTTTTTTCTTTTTGCCAAGATCTTTTTGAATTCCTGAAAGGGACTCTCTTACAACAGGCCTGGCAGATGCGGCAGAAGCAAACATCGTTATTTGCGGAGTTCTGATTTTATCGGTAATATCTGTATCGGATGATAACAGGTGGAGTACATTTTTAACAAAAACAAATTTCAGATCAATTTTGTCACAAAGATACTTTAGACCGAGATCGTCATCATGGTCAATCCCTGCTGATATCGCTTCAAAAGCGATGGCTCTGTACAAAGCTCCTGTGTCAATATACCTATAACCAAGACGATCCGCAAGCATTTTGCTAATTGTTGTTTTACCGGCTCCGGCAGGGCCGTCAATGGTGATTAGCAGGCTCTTTTGTTTACAAACGGGCTTAGGGCTCGCACAAAAACAACTTGACATTTTAAGTGCCAACTTATTGTTGAGCGAACCCTTATTTTGCATAATATTTTTTAAAGCTGAAATAAATCTGCTATTTTCTTCCGGCAGCCCCACATTAATTCTTATATATTCAGGATATCCGTATGATTTCATTGACCGGACAATCACACCCATACTTAGCATTTTTTCAAAAACTTCATTCGCATCCCGGCCCACATCAATCAAGATAAAATTTGCCTGTGTCGGAAAGGCTTTAAAACCCATCCCGGCAAGCGCCTCAAACAAATAATCAAGGCCATTATGTACAAGTTCGACCGTCCTTGTTAAAAAAGGTTCATCATCCAAAGCTGCCAATGCTCCTGCCTGAGCCAATCTATTGGCGTTAAAAGGCTGTCTGACCCTGTGCAGCAATTCAGCAATGTTTTTTGGCATTATACCATATCCTATTCTAAGTCCTGCCAGACCATAAACTTTAGAAAATGTACGAAGAACAACAACAGCTTTGCCATTGTTTATGTAATCAATACCTTTAACGCAGTCAGAATCACGTACAAATTCTATATAGGCTTCATCAAGAACAACCGGAATATTTTCAGGAACATTCTCAATAAATCTGTTAAAATCCTTTTTTGATACTATGCTGCCGGTTGGATTATTCGGGTTGCAGACAAATATCAAGCGTGTTTTTTTTGTAATTTGATCTGCCATGCCCTGTAAATCAATTGAAAGTGATTTTAAAGGAACATGAATTGCTGTTGCACCGGACGAATTCACCATAATATCATACATCAAAAAAGACGGCTTTGGCATGACAGCCTCATCTCCAGGTTTTAAAAATACTCTGGCAAGCATGCCGATAATATCATCTGAGCCGTTTCCTAAAACAATGTTTTCAGGAAGAATGTTTAATTTTTCTGACAGTTTTTTTGTGAGTTCATGCCCGCCTCCATCAGGATAGCGATTAAGCATTTCAAGCTCCATCCTGATAGCTTTTACGGCCATTGGAGACGGGCCCAAGGGGTTTTCATTAGATGCAAGTTTAATTGAATTGGCAATTCCGTATTCCCTTTCCAGCTCTTCAAGGGGTTTTCCTGGTGCATACGGTGTTAATGATAAAATATAATCCGGAACAGATAGTTTCATTTTAATCCTGATTTTTAAATTTTAGGGAGAAAAGGGGGCACATCTTAAACAATCAATATTAATATCCTATCTGATTTAGGAACGAGGACGAATTAACTTTCTCAAATAGGCTCACAGATTTAGGTCAACTTTGTTCGATTTCAAAGTACAAAAGTTGCAGGAATAGCGAGCTATTTCAAGATTTTTGTGCTTTGAAATCGGGCAAAGATGGCCTGAAGCTGTGATGCATAGTTGGGGAAGTTAATTCGTCCTCATTCCTTAATGATGTAAAGGCTGTTGAGAATCCACATAAAAACCTAATTGGTAGTTTTATTTTAGAAGAGCCTGATCAACAATCAATGGCCTATAATCGTGTTGAAAAGGAAATAACGCAAAATAAGCGGGTTAAGGGCAAGCTGAATAAAATAAAAAAAGCAAATATTGAATATTTAAACTGACTACTCACAATGTTTACAACATAAACGACTGGTTATTTTTTTTGGGGTTTATGTTTTACAAAGCCATAGCCTTTTTAGCCATATAATACTGATCAATTGCCTGACGTATATACATTTTTATAACAGCCTGTCTGCTGATATTTACTTTTCGGACGATATCATCCAATTCATGCAACATTTCTGGAGTAAAATCGACATTGACAGATTGAATTCCGGCTTTGTTAAGAGGGGGTTTCATTTTACCATCACCGGTAAAAAATTTTGAAATATCTTCTCCTCTGTCCGCCATTTCAGCTATTTCGTCAGCTGTTGGTATTTTTTCAACTATTGTCGGCATAATTCCTCACCTCCTGTTTAGTTGACTTCCATAGGGTTACAAGGTGATAATACAAACCTTCATTGTCAAATCTTTGTTCATAGATTACTGTGTATAATTTTCCCAGCACCCAGCCGGTAGCGGAGTATTGAGTTGGATCGTCACATCTCATATCTTCATAATAATAATGCTCAAACAATTCTTGTACATCATTAAATCCAATCCCACGTTTTGGATTTTTTCTAAGTTGTTCGCTTTTATTAATATCGTATTTAAATCTCATATCATTTTGCCATGCTTTGCACAACATTTCAATTCCGGCATGAAAACATTCCTCTTGGAAAGTGACTTGATGTCAAAGGCCAACACATCCATTTCGGATCGCAAAATCAAGTGCCTAAGGAACGGGAACGAAACAACTTTCCTGCTTTTCCGTAAAAAAAATATGGCAATTTAGAAAGTTTTGTTTTATTTGAATATTTATGAATACAAAATTCGACTCAAAATGTAATTTATTGTCAAAACATATACTTTCCTTGTTTCATGACGGTATTACCATAAGCGCTGATGTTATTGATTATATAGACTCAACATTCGGGTGCCCCTCGCTGGAGGAGCTAAGCGAAATATTTATTGATAACAAGAACTGCGAAAGAGATTCACTCCTTGAGCTGATTTTTTATCCTGATGAAAAAATTCAAATGCAGTTTGAAGAGATTCTTGAATCAAGTACTTTTCAAAAAAAGGATAAAGAAAAGGTTGAAGCGTCTCTTTTATCGGTTAATTATGAAGCAATCCTCTTGTTTTCCGGAGATAAAAAAAAATTAAGATTGTTTGTACCTCAGCATGTTGTTAAAAAATTTATCCAACGCTTGAATATTTATAAAAAAACAGATTCCCGAATTCTTGAAGCAGTTAACGCCTATGTACGCGTAAGCGATATAAGCCTTGTAAAGGTTAAATTAAGGAACAGACGTTTTAATGAAACAGAGAACAAGATTAATTTTTTCTATATGTTTTTAAAAAGCAATATCCCAGCAGGCTCTATTTTTTTTGAATGCCTTGATTTTATTATAGAATTTTTCGATGAATTAAAGGAAGATAAAAATATTTTTGATTCTTTAACGCAAAAAAAAATATTTTTATCCAATTCAATTAAAAAAACAAAAAAATTAGCTGATCAAATAAAAGGAAAAAATTTTGAAATATTGATGTCACAGAATATTAGAATGCCATCTATCAATATAGCTGAATATAAAAAACAAATAGAAATTGTTGATTTAATCTGTTTGCATGTTTCAAAAAACAGCGATTAAATTTAATTCGTCCTCGTTCCTAACTCAAAGTAGAAGTTTTTTTATAATCAAACTTTTCCTTAAGAAAAAGTTCATGGCAAGCATCAACAATATCAGGATCATACCAAGTACCTTTATGTTTCAGGATTTCTTCCAGGGCAACACCTATGCCTTTTGCCGGCCTGTATGGTCTGAAAGAACTTAAAGCTTCCGTTACATCCGCAACAGTTAACACTTTTGCTTCAGGGAGAATTTCATCACCAGTAAGGCCCTGAGGATACCCTGAACCATCAAGCTTTTCATGGTGCTGCAGCACAACTTTGGCAAAAGGCAGGGGGGAGGGAATGTTTTTAAGGATGTCATAACCTACCCTGGCATGTATTTTGAGCATTTCATATTCTATCTCCAAAAGCTCACCCGGCCTGTTTATTATTGATGTCGGTATCCTGATTTTACCTATATCATGAAGATTGCCTGCAATATCTATCGTTCTGATCTGCTTATCCGAAAAATCAATTTTTTTTGCAATGGCGCATGCCAGCAGAGCGACTCTATGCTGATGACCGGCAGTATAAGGGTCTCTGATTTCAACTGTAAGAGCCATAGTATGAATCGTTGCCTTCAGCATTTGTTTCAGCTCTTTGGTTTTTTCTCCAACTTTCTGTTCCAGGATAACGTTCTGGGCATTGAGCTCCTCCCTCATCATTTTGAGAGATAGATGTGTTTTAACTCGTGCTGTTACCTCGGAAATATGGAAGGGTTTGGTGATGTAATCCACGCCACCTGCCCGAAAACCCCTGGTTTTATCTTCTATGTTATCAAGCGCTGTTATAAAAATAACCGGTATACTTGCTGTTTCAGGAACTTTTTTAAGGCTGTCACAAACATCATATCCGCTCATTTCGGGCATCATTACATCAAGAAGTATCAGGTCCGGCAAATATTTATTCGTATATTCAAGCGCTTTCACGCCATCCTTGGCTACGCCAAGTCGATAATCCTCTTTTAATGTATTGACCAGCAAGTCTATATTGGTTGGATTATCATCTACAATTAATACTAATGGTTTATCAGAAGGCACATTTACCTCCTAAGGAACGGGGACGAAATAACTTCCACAAGCAGGCTCACAGATTTAGGGAAGTTAATTCGTCATCGTTCCTAAAGTAGTGTTTCGAGTATTTTTTTTGCATCCTCGTAATCATAATAGTTTACATGATTAACAAGTTGATAAAAAGTAGAATCATCAAGAAATACCCTGATCTCTTCAAGGAATGTTTCAATTTTATCAGGATCTGCCAGATCTAAGGCTTTTGCGAGATTCAGGACAGCTAATTTGAGTTTAACCGGATTTTTGTCGGCTTGACGATTTTTAAATATTTTTAATCCTTCACTAACAGATGAGACGGCTTCTACATTAACATCTGCAGATGTCAGTATCTTTTTTATTATAATAGTACTTTCCTTGCTGCCATTTGCAACGGAAAGATTAACCTCTCGGTTTTTCTGCGGAGGTATCAGTTTATCCTGGAGAGCTTCAGGCTGCATGCCCAAACATACTGTAAAATAAAAAAGGCTTCCCTTTCCCTGTTCGCTTTTGACCCCTATTTC
>Ga0209633_10002667_pt1 | contig 17005 bp, 11 predicted proteins | sample Cruoilmetagenom1_FD_187290 | JGI IMG/M metagenome (GOLD analysis project Ga0209633, IMG submission 187290) | Oil polluted marine microbial communities from Coal Oil Point, Santa Barbara, California, USA - Sample 1 (SPAdes) (version 2) | ecosystem: Environmental > Aquatic > Marine > Oil seeps ... | reverse complement strand
ACCTGAAGTTCCTCCAATGCTGGTTTTAGATGATAATAACAACCCAGTACCATTGGTTAACTTACAAGGAAAATTCACCAAACACATGGGCGAATATGCAGGTAAGTATGTTAAAAACGAATATTATGACGATGGATTTGCTCCTGATAAATCAGTTGATGTTGAAATAGCAATTCGTTTAAAAGAAGAAAATAAGGCTTTTAAAGTTGAAAAATACAAACATAGTTACCCTAATTGTTGGAGAACAGATAAACCAATTTTATATTACCCATTAGATTCTTGGTTTATTAAAGTTACCGATAAAAGAGATCGTATGTACGAGCTAAATCAAACCATCAATTGGAAACCTAAATCAACTGGAGAAGGTAGATTTGGTAACTGGTTAAAAAATGCAAATGATTGGAACTTATCTCGTTCACGTTTTTGGGGCACCCCTTTACCTATTTGGAGAACCGAAGATGGTTTAGAAGAAATCATTATAGGATCTGTTAAAGAACTGAAATCTGAAATGCAAAAATCAGTTGCAAAAGGTTTTATGCAAAAAGATATTTTTGAAGATTTTGTTGTTGGAGATATGGCTGATGAGAACTACGATAAAATCGATTTACATAAAAATGTTGTTGATCAAGTTGTATTAGTTTCCCCAACAGGGAAACCAATGCAAAGAGAATCTGATTTAATTGATGTTTGGTTTGATTCAGGTGCAATGCCATATGCACAATGGCACTATCCTTTTGAGAATAAAGAGAAAATTGATAAAAATAAATTTTTCCCAGCAGATTTTATTGCCGAAGGTGTTGACCAAACAAGAGGTTGGTTTTATACATTACATGCCATAGCAACAATGAGTTTTGATTCTATTGCCTATAAAAACGTAGTGTCAAACGGTTTGGTTTTAGATAAAACAGGTAAAAAAATGTCAAAGCGTTTAGGTAATGCTATTGACCCATTTGAAACCATGAAAAAATTTGGGCCAGATGCAACGCGTTGGTATATGATTTCAAATGCTAATCCTTGGGATAATTTAAAATTTGACATAGAAGGTATTGAAGAGGTTCGTCGAAAATTCTTTGGCACTTTGTACAATACTTATTCATTTTTTACACTTTATGCCAATATTGATAATTTCGCTTACGCGGAAGAAGATATTGCTAATGAAGATAGACCCGAGATTGATCGATGGGTTTTATCTGAATTAAATTCATTAATTCAAAAAGTTGAAGATTTTTATAATGATTACGAACCAACTAAAGTAGCAAGAGCAATTCAATATTTTGTTAGCGAAAACCTTAGCAATTGGTATGTACGATTAAGTAGAAGAAGGTTTTGGAAAGGGGACTATCAACAAGATAAGATTTCAGCTTACCAAACCCTATATACCTGTTTGTTAACAGTAGCAAAATTATCGTCTCCTATAGCGCCATTTTTTATGGATAATCTTTACATAGATTTAACAAAAATCACTTCGAAAAATGATTTTAGTTCTGTACATTTGGGTGAATTTCCAAAAGCAGATGTATCCTTAATTGATGCATCATTAGAACGTAAAATGCAAAAGGCGCAAGCCATTTCTTCAATGGTTTTGTCATTACGTAAAAAGGAAATGATAAAAGTTCGTCAGCCTTTACAAAGAATCATGATTCCTGTTTTAGATCAACAGGATAAAGAGGATATAAAAGCTGTCTCAAATTTGATAATTTCTGAAGTAAATGTGAAAGAAATTGAACTAATTACAGATGCATCAGGTATATTAATAAAAAACATCAAACCTAATTTTAAAGTATTAGGGCCAAAGTTTGGTAAAAATATGCGATTTGTAGGTGCTGCTATTCAAAATTTATCTGATAAAGAGATTGAAAATATTGAAAAAAATGGTAAATTAGACATTGATATTAATGGAGTAATTGAAACGATTTTATTAGAAGAGGTTGAAATTACGACACAAGATATCGAAGGATGGTTAGTTACTAACCAAGGCAATTTAACTGTAGCTTTAGACGTTTCTATAAATGAGGAACTTAAAAATGAAGGTATTGCACGTGAATTGGTAAACAGAATTCAAAACTTACGTAAAGAAAAAGGATTTGAAGTTACGGATAAAATAAAACTAACAATTAAAAAAGATGGTGTGCTTGACGAAGCAGTCGAAGCAAATGCAATTTATATTAAAAATGAAACGCTTACACAAGAGCTAGAATTAAAAGAAGAAGTTAATAATGGGAATAACATTGTATTTGATAATGTAAATACAGCGTTATTGTTAGAAAAAGTTTAATAATCATGAATGATAACAAAGTTAGATATTCAGATCAAGATTTAGAAGAATTTAGACTGATCATAGAAGGGAAAATAAAATTGGCAGAAGAAGATTTGGCATTGATTGAAAGCTCGTATAAAAACGATAGTAATAATGGAGTTGAAGATACTTCTCCAACTTTTAAAGCTTTTGAAGAAGGTTCGGCAACGATGTCAAAAGAGGCCAATGTGCAATTGGCTATTCGTCAAGAAAAATTTATACGTGACTTAAAAAATGCATTATTACGTATTGAAAATAAATCGTATGGTGTATGTCGAGTTACAGGAATTTTAATTCAAAAGGAAAGATTAAAATTAGTTCCTCACGCAACTTTAAGTATCGAAGCTAAAAGGCAACAACATTAATACTATTTATATATTAAAAAAAGGATTAATTATTTTAATCCTTTTATTTTTTTCAAAGCATACTTTTGCACAAAAAATATTCGAAAAAACAATAAATTCTAAGGCAACTAAAATTGTTATAGATTTTAATATTATTGATCATGTAGAATTGATTACTTGGGAAAAAGAAAATCAAATTGTTATTACTACAGAAAGCGAAAATAAAAATGATCCCCATTTTTTTTTAGAAGAAATAGAAAACATTATTTTTATTAAAAGTGTTGTCAGTAACTTTGAACAAAATGAATTAGAAATAGATAAACAATGTAGTATTCAACCTATATTTACCAGCTACCGTATTCAAATTCCAAAAAACAAAAAAGTTGATATTTCTTATACCCAAGGCAACTTTTATGCCGATAACTTTAAAGGGAATTTGAACTTAAAAGTTGAGGAAGGAATAATTAAAATAAACCGTTTTGAAGGTTTGGTTAACATTCATATTAATATAGGAAATGTATATATTAATGAAATAAATAATACTAAAATTGATGTAGCATCTAATATGGGTGTGATAAGTTCAAATTTATTAATAAAAAATAAACACAAAATCTCAAAGGATTTAAAAGGTGTTTTTGGGAAAAGTTTTAATGAATTAAATATAAAAGCAATTTTGGCAAATATTCAATTAAAATCTTTTAAAAATTAATTTTTTAGTATTATTGTAAAAATTTAAAAATTAAGCATTGAAAAAAGCAATTTTTATTATCATTTTAATCTTATTGGTTGACCAATTTTCTAAAATATATATCAAAACACACTTTGTTTTAAGTGAAGAAATAAAGGTTTTTGGACTTGACTGGTTTCGTATACATTTTTTAGAAAATAACGGAATGGCTTGGGGTAAAGAGTTTGGAGGTAAATCGGGTAAATTATTTCTTACTTTATTTAGATTGGTTGCCATTGCTGGAATAGGTTATTGGCTTTATGGTGCTATAAAAAGCAATGCTCATAAAATATTAATTGTTGCTATTTCATTTATTTTTTCTGGAGCATTGGGTAATATTATTGATTCCGTTTTTTATGGAATATTTTTTAGTGATAGTTATAGGCAAGTAGCCACTTTTTTACCAACTGAAGGAGGATACAATTCTTTATTTCATGGTAAAGTAGTAGATATGTTATACTTTCCAATGGTTGATACCATGTTGCCTGATTGGTTTCCAAGTATTAGTTTTAATTTCCCAGAATGGTTGCCTATTTTTGGAGGAACTCATTTTTCACTTTTTGAAAATAGACATTTCACTTTTTTCGATCCTGTTTTTAATGTAGCAGATTCGGCAATTAGCTTTGGTGTAGGATTACTTATTGTTTTTAATAAAAAAATATTTCCAAAAGAATAAAAAGAGATTCAAGTTAATGAATTCCTTTTCTATCTTTTAAAGCATTAATTAATTGCATTAAATTATCAATTTCAACATGGTCCATAATAACAACTTTGTACCATTTATTTTGGTTGTTGTGTTGTTCAGGTACCAAATCATATTTTAAAGCGATATCTTCAGGGATATATTCTGAATGAATCGTAACAATATTCATATTTTCTTCTCTAAAGTATTTGATATTTAGTTGGTCAAGTTGTTTGCATAACCATTTGGTACGCATCATTAAAACACTAATTTTTTCATACCACCCGTAAGGGCCATAAGTAAATAAAATCATAAAAACGGCAATTGCATTTGCACCCGATCGACTTCCGCAAAGGGTCAAATCCATTCCTTCAACATATTCAGCTTCTTTGGTTAATACATTTTCAATAAGTCCTTTTCTACTCAAATAAACACCAGTTCCGTAAGGAGCCTGAAGCATTTTATGTGCATCAATAGTTATAGAGCTTATTTTAGGATTTGAAAAATTAATAGTAGATTTTTTATTACTAAATGGATAAACAAATCCGCCATAAGCACCATCAATATGGAGTTTATATTGCAAGTCTAATTTTTCGAGTAAATTGGTGTATACATCTGGATTATCAACAGATCCAAACATGGTAGTAGCTAAATTGGATATTACGATAAAATATTTTTTACCATTATTAACGGCATTTTTCACAATACCTTCAAGAGCATGCTCATCAATAACTCTATTCTCAAATACAACAGGAATAGTTAATAAATCAATGTTTAATAAATTAGACCCTTTTGGAATAGAGTAGTGTGTGTCTTGAGAAGCTAAAATGGCTATTTCACTATTTTTTGCATCAAATTTATTGCTAAAATAATTTCTAAAAACCCACATGGCTTGAATATTTGCTTCTGTACCACCAGGAGCAATATAGCCATCAAATGCTTCGTTTTCTAATTTAAACATATCAACAGCGAGTACTTCGAGTACTTCCCTTTCAATTTCTTGAGTGCCTTTAAATGCTTTTTCAGAAGAGCCAACAGTATGACATCCAATATGGTTGGGGTTTGCCACATAAGTTTTTAATGTGGGAGCGTCTTTTAAAAATGGAGCGTCACTATAAAAAACCTTGTCATCTAATTTAGAAGCAGGATAACCTAAAGATGTATCTTTGGTAAAATCTACATTTTCATTCAATGCTTTATCAATTCTATTATGAAGTTCTTGATGCGTAAGTTTTTTCCAATATTTCATCTGTTTATTTTTAATAACGTATTTTTATGCTAATAATATAAGCTACAAAATTACAAAATCATTATTGTATTTTTTGATTTTTAAGTCTTGATAATCATTAGTTAAAACATTTTTATGAATAAGGTTATTATTTATATTTTAGTTTGTTTAATTGGTTTTTTTACTGCCAAATGGATGTATAAAAGTGAAAATAAAACGCATACTAATGAAGATATACAAATTGTACTTCAAAGTATAAAAAACACCAGTAAACTTGTGGTAAGTGAAGGTTCTTTTTCTGAGGTATATTCTTATAAAGATGCTAAAAAATATTTTTATGACACTTTTGAATTTAATAAAAGCATTATTGTTACTGTTAATGCAAAAGTGCAAGTTATGTTTGATTTAAAAAAAATGTTAGTTGATGTAGATACTTTAGAGAAAAAAATTATAATAAAATATATTCCGAAAGAAGAAATATTAATTAATCCAAATGTTAAATATTTTGATATACAGCAAAGTACATTCAATACTTTTTCCAAAGAAGAGTTAAATAAAATAAATAAAAAAAGTATATTAAAAATAAAAGAAACCGCTGAAGTAAGTGTGCTGAAAAAAAATGCAAAAGAAAGATTACTTGTGGAATTGTCGAAAACATACCAACTATCTGCTATTCTAGGCTGGGAACTTATTGATGAAACAGAGGAACAATTATTAGATGATTTTTTTATTGAAAAACCAAAATTTTGAATTTAGAAGTACAAATAAAATCCTTACCAAATTCACCTGGAGTATACCAATATTTTGATAAAGAAGACAAAATATTATATGTTGGTAAAGCTAAAAACTTAAAGAAAAGAGTGGCATCTTATTTTACCAAAAATCAGGTAAATGGAAAAACAAGGGTTTTAGTAAAGAAAATTGTAAGTATCAAACATATCGTAGTTGAAACAGAAACCGACGCGTTACTTTTAGAAAATAACTTGATAAAAAAGTACCAACCACGTTATAATGTTTTACTAAAAGACGACAAAACCTACCCGTGGATTTGCATTAAAAATGAACCATTTTCAAGAGTTTTTTTAACAAGAAATGTTTTTAAAGATGGATCAGAGTATTTTGGCCCTTATACTTCTGTGAGAACGGTAAGAGCTTTACTTTCTTTGATTAAAGAACTATATCCTCTTCGAACTTGTGCATATAATTTGTCGGCGAATAATATTACGAATAAAAAATATAAAATATGCTTAGAATACCATATCAAAAATTGTAAAGGAGCTTGCGAAGGTTTACAAACAGAAAATGATTATTTAGAAGATATAAAAGAAATAAGAAATATTATTAAAGGAAACTTTAAAACCTCTTTACAAAAATTTGAAACTTTAATGTTTGATTTTGCAAATAAATCAGAATTTGAAGAGGCTCAAAAAATTAAAGAGAAAATAGCACTTTTGGCTAATTATCAATCTAAATCAACTGTTGTAAATCCTTCTATAACTAATGTTGATGTTTTTTCTATAATATCCGATGAAAGCTTTGCCTATGTAAATTTTTTTAAAATATCTAATGGTGCAATTATACAATCTCATACCATTGAAATTAAAAAGAAACTGGAAGAGACAGATAAGGCTTTGTTAGAGTTAGCAATTGTTGAAATAAGACAGCGTTTTAATTCCATTTCTAATGAAATTTATGTGCCATTTTTGATTGATGTTGGTGAAAACATAAAAATTACTGTTCCTAAGTTGGGCGATAAAAAAAGAATTGTTGACTTGTCATTGCGTAATGCAAAATACTTCCGTCAAGAGCGTTTTAAACAAATTCAAATTGTTGATCCAGATAGGCATACCAACCGAATTATGAAGCAAATGCAAAAAGATTTGCGGTTAAATGAAGAACCTCGACATGTTGAATGTTTTGATAATTCAAATATTCAAGGAACAAATCCAGTAGCAGCCTGTGTAGTTTTTAAAAATGGTAAACCAAGTAAAAAAGAATATAGACATTTTAATATCAAAACAGTAATTGGACCTGATGATTTTGCTTCAATGGAAGAAGTAGTACACAGGCGTTATAAACGCTTGTTAGATGAAGAGCAAGATTTGCCACAGCTTATTGTTATTGATGGAGGTAAAGGGCAACTATCATCAGCATTAAAAAGTTTAGACGTTTTAGGTTTACGAGGTAAAATTGCCATTATTGGAATAGCAAAACGATTAGAAGAGATTTATTATCCGGGAGATTCTATACCAATGTATTTGGATAAAAAATCAGAAACTTTAAAAATAATTCAACAATTACGAAATGAAGCACATCGATTTGGAATTACTCACCATCGCAATAAAAGGAGCAAGGGAGCTATTCAGACGGAACTTTCAAGCATTGATGGTATAGGAGAAAAAACGATTTTAACGCTTCTTCAAAAATTAAAAACAATTAACCGTGTAAAAAATGCAACCTTTGATGAATTAAAGCGACTAATAGGAAAAGATAAAGCACAAAGAGTTACGAACTATTTTAGTAATAAGTAATATTTTTATTAAATATTAAATCAGATCTTAAACCATTAATGAAAAAGTATATACTAATTCTACTATTTTTTAATCTGTCATTTATTTTTGCACAGCGTGATGTTAAACATTATGATGATGCTAAAGTAGGTTTGGTATTGAGTGGTGGAGGCGCTAAAGGGTTTGCTCATGTAGGCGTTTTAAAAGTTTTAGAAGAAGCTGGAGTTAGAGTGGATTATATTGCTGGTACAAGTATGGGAGCAATTATTGGTGGGTTATATGCTTCTGGTTATAATGCCAATGAGCTAGATTCAATTTTAAAAATAAATGATTTTTCGATTTTACTTCAAGATAAATTGCCTAGAGATGCATCTTCATTTTACCAAAAAGAGAATACAGGTAAATATGCTGTTTCTTTACCAGTTAATAATTGGAAAATTGGTTTGCCTTCAGCTGTATCAAAAGGACAAAATGTATTTAATTTATTTTCTCAATTAACAGAACACGTTCACGAAATTGAAGATTTCAGTAAATTACCTATTCCATTTTTTTGTATTGCTACAGATTTAGAAACAGGTAAAGAAGTAGTTTTAGATAATGGATTTTTGCCAGAAGCTATTAGAGCTAGTGGTTCTTTTCCTGGTTTTTTAGCACCAGTAAATATTGACGGTAAATTATTAGTTGATGGAGGAATTGTTAATAATTACCCAGTTAAACTATTAAAAGAAAAAGGTGTAGATTATATTATTGGAGTTAATGTTCAAGGAGAGTTGTTGCAGAGAGATAAGTTAGATAATGTTCCTATAATTTTAATGCAAATAGCAACCTTTCAAATATTGAACGACTTTGATGAAAAGGTTAAAATGACTGATGTTTATTTGAGACCTGATATAAGTGCCTATAATGACTTCTCATTTGATAAAGAGCCAGAAATTGTAATTAAAGGTGAAGAAAAAGCAAGAGAATACTTTTTAGAGTTTAAAAAAATAGCAAGTAAACAAATTAGAGATAAACATCATGGTAGCATTTTTTCTTTTGAATTAGATAATAAAATTCCAATTAAGGGAATAGAAATTAACGGAAATGAAAACTATACAGATAATTACTGTATGGATAAGTTAAAAATTGTTGAAGGTGAAACAATAAGCAAAAAAGATTTAGAAAAAGGAATCAATGCATTAGCAGCAACAGGAAATTTTAAAAGCATCAACTATAAATTAATTAAAGTAGAAGGTGGTGTTAAAATTGATTTCAAAATAGCTGAAAATGAAGTTTCTACTTTTATTCAGTTAGGAGCACATTATGACGGTTTATATAAAACAGGTATTTTAATCAATTTTACTAAAAAACACGCCTTATTAAAAAATGATTTTTTATCTGCTGATTTTGTTATAGGTGATAACTTAAGGTATAATATTGATTATTTTTTAGAGAACGGATTTAACTGGAGCTTTGGTTTAAACACCCGATATAATACCTTTGAAGAAGATCTAGCAATTGATATAGAGCCTTTTGCTCAAGGAGAATCAGATACTGGCTTTAAAGTGCCTTTAAAATATAACGACTTTACTACCCAATTATATATTCAAACCACTTTAAATAATAAACTTGGAATACGTTTGGGTATTGAACATAAGTATTTAAATGCTTTTACAGAAGAAATAGTAAACGATAATTTGAATAAAGTCTATTTTGATAATAGTAATTATTACAACCTATTTGGAAAAGCAACATTTGATTCTTATAACACGAAATACTTTCCTAAAAAAGGATTTTATTTCAATACCAATTATAAAGTTTATTTGTTTTCACCAAATAATATAATTGATGATTTTGAATCTTTTTCACAGTTATATGGTAGGCTAGGAATAGCAAAATCATTTTTTAATAAACTAACATTGCACTTTATTTCAGAAGCTGGAATAACTATTGGTGTTAATGGCAATGATATTCACGATTACCATTTGGGCGGTAATAATGAAAATTTTATCAATACTCTTATGCCGTTTTATGGTTACGATGTTGCCGAGTTAAATGAATCTGCTTTTTTAAGATCGGTATTAACTATTAGATACGAAATATTTAAAAAGAATTATATTTCCTTTACAGGGAATTATGGTCGATTAAATGAAGATTTATGGAATGCTGGTAATATTTTTGAAGATACTAGATCAGGTTATGCTCTTGGTTATGGCTTAAATTCATTTCTTGGACCAATTGAATTGATGTATTCTTGGAACCCAGATAACAATAAAAACTATTGGCGTTTTAATCTAGGTTTTTGGTTTTAATAATGCCCTAATAAAAGTAAAAAACAAAGCAAATTGCTTTGTTTTTTACTTGACATTTTGATTAAGTTGGTTGAACAACTGTTTTATGCTTAATCCAAATTTTGAATTTAGTTATTAAGTAAAATAATATTGGTACCACAATTAAAGTTAAAAAAGTAGCAATAAGCAAGCCATAGATTACTGTCCAAGCTAATGGCCCCCAAAAAACTACATTATCACCTCCAAAATATATGTTAGCATCAAATTCACTAAATAGTGTATAAAAATTAATATTGAAACCAGTAGCTAAAGGTATCAACCCTAAAATGGTTGTTATGGCAGTTAATAAAACAGGTCGCAATCTTGCTTTACCAGCTTTGACAATACTTTCAAACAAGTCTTTCTTTTCTAAAAAAGCATCTTCATCTAAACCTAATTCTACTTTTTTTCTATCTATTAAAAGTTGGGTATAATCTAATAGCACCACGCCATTATTAACTACAATCCCTGCCAAAGAAATTATTCCCATCATAGTCATCATAATAACAAAAGGTTTTCCAGTAATCATTAATCCTCCAAACACACCAATAAAACTTAAAAATATAGCCAACATGATGATACCTGGTTTTGAAACAGAGTTAAACTGAAAAATCAATATCAAAAATATCAATCCTAAACCTGAGAAAAATGCACCCATTAAAAAAGCCATTTGTTTATTTTGCTCTTCTATTTGTCCCGTATAATCAATTTTTATATCGTCAGGCTTTTCTGTAAAGTTTTCCATTTCATTTTGTATTTGCCCAACAATATCACTAGCATCTGTAAAACCAGGAGCTAAAGCAGAATAAACGGTTACAACTCGTTTAACATCTTTATGTTTTATGGCACTAAAACCTGAATTATTTTTTTGTTTTGTTACTGCTGATACAGGAATTTCTTTGATCTTACCAGAAGCTTGATCTCTAAAAGTAATTTTTTGATTAAAAATTACGCTAGTATTGTATTTATCTTCTTTATTAAAACGGACATAGATGTCATAATCTTCACCATTTTCTTTATAAACTCCAGCTTTTGATCCGAAAATAGAATTTCTTAATTGTTGACCTATTTGCCCTGCACTAACACCTAACTCTCCTGCTTTTTTTCTGTCAATTTCTACCGCCATAGCAGGTTTTGATCGATTAACATCAATTTTCAATTCATCGATTCCGGCAATATTTTTTGAATTGATAAAATCACGCATCTTTTCGGCAGTATGAATTAGTGCAGCGTAATTATTACCTTCAACTTCAATGTTAATTGGAGCACCTGCAGGAGGTCCATTTGAATCTTTTTCAACAGAAATAAGAACACCAGGATAAATGCCAGTTAATTCTTCTTGAATTTTTTGTCTTAATTGTTCGCTGTCTTTTCTTTTCCGGAATTTAAACTCTCGCATAGAAGCAGTAATTTTTCCTTTATGAGGAATTTCTGCTGTTGATCCGCCTTCGGTTTGAGGGTTTCCTGCTCCTTCGCCAACTTGTGATACAGCACTTTCTACCATAAAATTGTAACCATCCCCATCAAGAAATTCCTTATCATTTAACAAGGCAAAGACCTGTTTTTCAATTTTTTTAGTAATTGTATTTGTTTTTTCAATATCAGTACCTTCAGGGTATTCAATATAAACGATTATTTGATTGGGTTTGTTATCTGGAAAAAACTCAATATGTGTTCTTTTTTTGATGACAGAAATACCAAACCCAACAAATGCTAGAATTAAAAGTAAAAATGTACCAATGGTAATTACATAAGGTTTCCACCCATTTAATGAAGATTGGAGGGTGTTTTCATATAGTTTTTCCAAGCGAGTTAGAATATTAACTTGAAAATAATTTGCCCATTTTCGTAATAATAATCGATAAATCCATAGCATTATTGCGATAAATATCATTACAGACCCAATTATTTTATATTTTCCCCCAATAATTAAAATTAATAATCCTATTAAAGATATGATAATCGAAATAATAACAATTCTTTTTAATGGTATATCTATATCTTTAACACTCATAAATTGTGAAACCATTACTGAATTAAATAAAATAGCAACAAATAATGATGACCCTAAAACAATTGAAAGAGTTATTGGAAGAATAATCATAAATTTTCCCATAACACCAGGCCATAAACCTAAAGGTATAAACGCTGCGACCGTAGTTGCAGTAGAGATAATAATTGGAAAGGCTATTTCACTTATTCCTTTTTTCGCTGCCGCTTTTCGAGACATGCCTTCTTCATCCATCAAGCGATAAACATTTTCAACCACCACAATACCATTATCTACTAACATACCAAGCCCCATAATTAACCCGAAAAGAATCATTGTGTTCATGGTATACCCTAGAGCACTTAAAATCATTAGCGACATAAACATTGACATAGGAATTGCAAAACCAACAAATAATGCGTTTTTAAACCCTAAAAAGAACATTAATACTGTAACAACTAGAATAACACCAAATAAAATATTATTTACCAAATCATCTACTTTGCCAATGGTTTTTGATGATTGATCATTGGTAATTGTTACTTTTAAATCACTTGGAAAAATATTTTTTTTTGCGTTATCAACAATCACTGCAATTTTATCGGCAGCAGCTACCATATTTTTGCTTGCACGTTTTTTAACGTCTAACATTACACCAGTTTCACCAAAGTCTCTAGCGTATGTTGTTCTTTCTTTTTCTTTAAAACCAACAACAGCGACATCTTTTAAATAAATGGGGTTGTTATTTTCTACTTTTACAACAAAATTATCTAAATCGGTAGGATTATCTATTTCACCTAAAATTCGAATGGTTCGGCGTTGACCACTTGCTACCAAATTTCCTGCAGACATGGTTATATTGCCATTATTTATAGCATTAATAACATCATTAAAACTTACCTTGGCAGCCATCATTTTATAAATGTCTACCGCTACTTCTACTTCTTTTTCTTGCGCACCTCTAATGTCTACTTGTTTAATTTCAGGTAAGTCTTCTATTTTATCTTCTAAATACTCTCCAAACTCTTTTAATCTCCCTACAGGGTAATCTCCAACAACATTGATATTAAGAATTGGTATTTCTTCACTTATGCTTAACTCAAATGCGTTAGGCTCAACTTTAGCTCCATTAAATGTTGGCCAATCTTCACTAGAGGTTTTTGAATCTATTTCATCTTTTACTTTTTGTACTGCTCGATCAGCGCTAATATGTTCGTCAAACTCAATAACAATCATTGAATAATCTTCTTGTGAAGTTGAGGATATTTCAACAACATTACTTATTGTTTTTAATTTATCTTCTAAAGGATCGGTAATTAATTTTTCTATGTCTTCAGCAGTATTACCTGGATAGATAGAGCTTACATATATTTTGGTTTCTTTGACTTCAGGAAAACTTTCTCTTGGCATATTATTGTATGCCGAAGTTCCTGAAATTAAAATCATAATAATCATCACATAGATGGTAGTTTTATTATTGATTGCCCAAGATGATAAACCAAATTCTTTATCTACTTTTTTATGTTGTTTTGTCATAATTGAGTTTTATTGGTTTAATATTTTAACTTTTTGGCCATCGTTAACACTTCTAGCGCCTTCTTTAATAATTTCGTCGCCGCTTTTTAAACCAGTTAGAATTTCAATAACATCGCCTTGTGTTTTTCCAGTTTGAATGATTGTTTTTTTAGCAACAGCTTCATCGTTATTGTCTTTATTTTTAATAACATAAATATATTGTTGCCCAATAGCATTTTCAGAAATAATACTTTGGAGTATTAATAATGCATGCTTATTTGTATAGTCATTAATTTTTAGTTTTGCTGTTAAATTTGGTTTGATATTTTTTTCTTTATTTGGAATTGCAATTTCTACTTTAAAAGTTCGGTTTGCAGGATTAATATAATTTCCTACTTGTCTAACTTTTGCATTTATGGTTTTTCCTAAAATAGGAAATTCAACATGTACGTTTTTATTTTTAGAGATATTAGTAATATACTTTTCTGGAACATCAGTTTCAATATACATGTCACTCAAATTAACAATACGCATTAATTGAGATTGACCTGGAGCAACTACACTACCTTGATCGGTAATTACATCATCAATTGAGCCCGAAAAAGGAGCTCTAACATTAGTTTTTTCAACTTGTTGTTGTAGTTGATTAACAGCTTTTGATTGTGCTTCATAATTAGATTGTGCTTGTAAAAATTGTAATTCACTACCTATTTTTTGATTCCAAAGCCTTTTTTGGCGTTCATAAGTGGTTTTTGCCAATGCGGATTGAATTTGTAACTGATCCAATTGTTGGCTTAAACCTCCATCATCTATTTTGGCCAAAAGTTGTCCTTTTTTAACTCTTTGCCCTTCCTTAACATATACATGAGTAAGTATACCAGAAAATTCAGGATAAATTACAAGTAAATTTTTAGTATTTACACTTCCTTGTAATTCTAAATAGTGTATAAAAACGGTGTCTTTAACTTTAAATGTTGTAACTAATGGTACTTTTTTGACCACATCTAATTTAGCGATAGCCTCATCCAGTTGTTTTAGTTGTGAAGTAATTATTTTTTGTTTAGATACTATCTCAGCTTTTTTATTTCTTATTTTAACTAAATCATTACTATCAATAATTGATTCTACAGATTTATTTTTCCCATCGCTACATGAAACAAGTATTATAGTTAAAAGTAAAAGGGTATAAATATTTTTCATTTTCTTGTGTTTTATAAGATGTTTTTTAATTAGTTTCAATTTTATTTAGAACAGTTTCTAAATCAGCTTTTTTATTAATAACTTGAATCATTGATTTTAAATATTCTTCTTGTGAGGTGTACAATTGCATCTGTGCCTGTCGTAAGTCAAAACTGGTTGTAATACCTTCAAAAAATTTAGTTTGGTTTTTCTTTTCAATACGTTCAGCTAAATTCAAATTTTGCTTTGAAGTTTGGTATTGATGTATTGCAAATTCATAATTGCTTTTTGCTGTTGCAATATCTAATAATAATTGCTGCTCAGTTTCTGTTAAGTTTTCTTCTGCTTTATCTAGTTCAATTTTAGCCCTTTGTGTAGATGCATTTCTTTCAAATGAGCTAAATATGGGTATATTCATACTTACACCAAATAGAGAAGAACCAAACCATTTTTGATTACTATCAGCAAAAGTAAAAGCATCACTATTAGCTGTATACCCACCATTTATAAATGCAGATAAGCTTGGTAAGTATTTACTTTTTTCCAATTTCAATAATAACTCTTTTGATTCTTTGTCATTTTGAGCAATTTTATAATCTACATTGTTTTCAATTTCTATATTGTCTTCAATTAAATTAAATTTAATATTTTGAAAAACCAAATCTTCTAAATTGTCATTGATAACTACTGGAGTGTTAAGTTCTAATCCTAAAGAAATATTAAACATTTGATATGCAATAAGTTTTAACCTTTTGGCATTTAATAATGCACTTTCAATATTGGATAATGTGATTTGTAATTGTTCAACACTTTCTTCTTCAGCCAAACCGTTTTCATAAATTTCAGACGTTTCATTTAGATTTTTTTGTAATGCCGATTTGTTATTTTCTAAAATGATAATACTTTCTTCAGATAAGATTACATTACTATAAGTGCTAATTACTGCTTTTCTAATTTCTAGATTTGTTTTTTCTTTTGCATTTATTGATATTTCAAGAAATACTTTGGCAGATTGCAATCCGACAAGATAGGAGCCATCAAAAAGTAATTGTGATAAAGTTGCTGATGCTGTAAGGTTTTGTTTTGTTCCAAATGTTATTGGAATAAAACCCTCTGGTGCATTAGGAATTGGGTTATTTGGATCTGCTGTAACATTATAGTATTGGTCTAAATCTCTAATTTGGCTATGTTGATCAGAAAACGCAGCAGGAAAAAGTGAAACTTGCTGTTTTAACCAGTTTTGATAACCTACTGTTGCATTAATTTGAGGTAAACCGATTGCAGTGGTTTCCCATTTTAATTTTTCTGCAGTTTCAATATCTCTAGAAGCATTTTTAGCGATTCTATTATTCTCTAAAGCAAAATCAATAGCTTCATTTAGAGTGAATGCATAATTGTTTTCTTGTGCTTCAAGAACAAAAATAGTCCCAAGCAAAAACAATATGTTAATTATTTTTTTCATTTTTGATAATTTCATTTAATGTTTTTAATCCTTTATCTGTTGCTATAGCACGAATATGATATTCTATATAACTATGCATTAAGTAATTGTTTGAGTAAGTATTTACCGGAAATAATTCAACATTTTTTATACCCATAATGCCATTAAAATACAACCTTGTAATCAAATGAATGTCAATCTCTTTTCGATAAAAACCTTGTTCGATACCATTTTTTAAGTTTTTTGTGATACATTCATTTACAGATTCAAATTGTTTTTTCTTTAATGTTTCAAAAATTTTTGGATAATATTTTTGTAATTGGTATTGAGGGGATGATTTTTCACCTTTTAGCTGTTCCATAACTAGAGATTTAATTAAATAAATCTCTTCAATTGGATTTTGATCAATAGTACAAATACTACAAATACCAGCGTTAACTTTCTCGAAAACGTAAAAAGTAGATGCTTTTACTAGTTTTAATTTGGTTGAAAAGTGTGAGTAAATTGTTTTTTTTGATATGGCAAGATCTCTTGCAATATCATCCATAGTAATACTTTTAAACCCAAAATTTAAAAATAAATCAACAGCTTTCTTTAATATTTTTTCTTTCATAAGAGCGCAAATATACAATAGGAAACTTTAAAAACAAAAAAAGTTTCCAAAGTTTACTATAAATTAATATCAAGATTATTGATAAGATTCAACTATTTTTACAAAAAATATTAAAAATTGGAAATTCAAGCATATAAATCTATTTTTTTAGATTATTTATCAGACAAGATC
>Ga0209633_10002666_pt1 | contig 17007 bp, 13 predicted proteins | sample Cruoilmetagenom1_FD_187290 | JGI IMG/M metagenome (GOLD analysis project Ga0209633, IMG submission 187290) | Oil polluted marine microbial communities from Coal Oil Point, Santa Barbara, California, USA - Sample 1 (SPAdes) (version 2) | ecosystem: Environmental > Aquatic > Marine > Oil seeps ... | reverse complement strand
TGCACAAATACAGATTTTATATGTTTTACACTTTTTGAAGCATGCTGTACAGCTTTACGGGTAGCTTCTTCCCAACTCTTGTCAGAATTAGCCATTACTTCAATTACTTTCATTACTGCCATAATAATATATTTTTTTAAATTAATGATTCAGTGAAATGTAAATATAATTAATTCTAACCAAAAAATCAACCATTTATGGCAATTACTTCTTCTATTTTATTAGGCAATAATTGTTTTAAAGTAGCTTCTATTCCATTCTTAAGCGTAATAGTAGAAGACGGACAACCACTACATGCTCCTTGTAGAATAACATTAACCGTTTTGGATTTATTGTCATAAGATTGAAACATGATATTACCTCCATCAGAGGTAACTGCGGGTTTGATATATTCATCTAATATAGCTATAATTTCTAGTGAAATATCATCTAAATTTTTAATAGCAATAGGTTCAACTTCCGGAATCACATGCACTTTTGGTGTAAATTTTTCCGTAATAATAGGTTTCGATTCTGAAATGTACATTTTTAAAAAATCTCTTAAGGCAGTAGTAATCTCAAACCATTCAACCGTGTTGTTTTTTGTAATAGAAATATAATTTTCTGAAATAAATACTTCTTTAATAAAAGGAAAATCGAATAAGGCTTTGGCCACAGGCACTTCAGTGGCTTCCTCTAAATTTGTCACTTCTATATGTTGAGATGTCAATAACTTATTACTCACAAATTTCATCACTTCTGGATTTGGTGTACTCTCTCCATAAACCTCTACTACCACTTGTTTTTGATCACTTGTTGTAAACAAACTATCATTAACTTTAAGGTAATTTTCTACAATGGTTTTTAACTCTTCTTGAACATCAGCCCACTCAACAATATTAAAACGTTCAATAGCCAAAAAATTTGCGGTTACAAATACCTTTTTTACAAAAGGTAAATGAAATAATTGTTGAATTAAAGTAGAATTATGAACCTCTTCTACATTATTATATTCAAAACTACCTTCAGTTAAAATACCATTGGCTACAAACTTAATAATAGTAGGGCTATTGGTGTTTTCTATATTAATTTTTAACATGATTATATTTATTTAATACAAAAGTAATACTATATTTGGTATGACCTAAAAATTATCATTTGAAGAAAAATTACTTAATCTCTATATTTTTTCTGTTTTTATTTGCTCATGCTTTTGCTCAAAAGGAAGCTACACATTGGTATTTTGGCAACAATGCAGGGCTCGACTTTAGTTCCGGAACACCAGTAGCGGATACAAACGGAGCTTTAAACACCTTAGAAGGTTGTACGACCATTTCAGATGTTGCCGGCAACCTATTGTTTTATACAGACGGAACAACTGTTTGGAATAAAAACCATTTGGTTATGCCTACTGGAAATGGACTTTTTGGCGACTCATCAAGCTCGCAATCGGCCATAATTGTTCCTAAACCCGATGATAGTAATATCTATTATATTTTTACGGTTGATTGGTCAAATGGAGACAACGGATTAAATTATTATACGGTGGATATGAGCTTGGATGATGGTCTAGGAGACGTATTGGGTAATTCTAATGTGCCTAGCCCTACTCAACTTTTAACTTCTCCCACCAGTGAAAAAATTACGGCGGTTAAAGTTAAAGATGAAGAAGCTTTTTGGGTTATTTCTACAAAGTCAGATGCCTTTTATGTTTATAAAATTGACAACAATGGTATTCAAACTACATCTGTTCCCGGAAATAGCGGATTTTCAGTTCCTCAAGATTTGAGAGGTTATTTAAAAGCATCTCCAGATGGTAAAACTTTAGTTTCTGCAAACATGTCTTCTGGTACCTATATCTATGATTTTGACAACGCCACAGGAAATGTAACAAACGAAAGAATTATAAATTTATCGGAAGAATCTGGTTATGGTGTAGAATTTTCACCATTAAGTAAAAAATTATATATCTCAACAGGAAATTTTGGAAACAACCCTCCTTACCAGGAAAAACTCTTTCAATTCTCTTTAGAAAATGGTGATAATATAAACGACTCAAGAATAGAAATACATTCTTCTATTAACTCTAGAGCAGCTTTACAAGTAGCATTAGATGGAAAAATTTATAGAGCCATACATAATTCTTCTTCTTTAGGTGTAATTCACAATCCTGATGGAGATGGTCTTGCCGCTAATTATGAACATAATGCAATTAGTTTGGGTAACAAAACTTCCAGACAAGGACTTCCTCCATTTATTACATCATTCTTTGCGGCCTTAATTAAAACGGAGCACCTATGTTTAGGAGATCTCACCCAATTTTCCATTGAATCTAATGAACCAATTATTTCAATACTATGGGACTTTGGAGATGGCTCATCAACTTCAACAGAATTAAACCCATCACACACCTATGCCACAGCAGGATCTTATATTATCAATGTAGATGTTACTACTGCTAAAGAAAACAAACAAATAACGCAAACCATAACCATTTTTGATATACCCTCCGTTAGCACACCAATAAGTTTGTATCAATGTGATGATGATACTGATGGTTTTACTCATTTCAATTTAGACGAAAGCATTGAATTAATGGTAAATGATGCAACCGACCTTCAAATTTTGTTTTATCAAAATTTAAATGATGCTAATGACGGAAATAAAGATTTAGTTATAACAGACCATAGGCATTTTTCTAACAATCAAACTTCTAAGATATATGCTAGAGTTGAAAATATTTATGGTTGTTATACAATTGTAACAGTTAATTTAAAAGTATCTACCTCCACACTACCCGATAATTTTATGGTTTCTATTGATGTTTGTGATGACGATGCTGATGGTGATAATTCCAATGGTTTTACCGTGTTCGATTTTAGTCAAAGTACACAAACTATTTTAGCACAATTTTCAGCATCACAAAATTTAGGAATTACATATTACGAAACTATTGCTGACGGATTAGAAGAAATTAATTCTTTAGATCCAAATAATTATCAAAATATTATCCCTTTTACCCAACAGTTAATAGTAAGGATAGAAAATAAGGATAACAATCAATGTTTAGGCTTGGGTTCATTTGTAACCTTAAAAGTAAATCCTCTACCCGAATTTTATCTTGTTGAGGAAGTTTTTTTATGTTTGAATGATCCATTAAGCCCGGTTACAGTAACTGCTGAAAAGCCGCAAGATGTTTATACTTATCAATGGACAGATAGCAATAACATTAATTTACCTAATGGCAATACTGAAACATACAATTTTATCGAACCCGGTAATTATCAATTAACAGCTACTAGAACTAATACAATTAATTGCTCACAAACCAGAACTATTTTAGTCTCGTCTTCTAATATAGCAACTTTTCAAAGTATTGATGTTACAGATGCAGGAGAGCATAATACAATTATTATTAATGTTACAGGTGAAGGTAATTACGAATTTGCCTTAGATGACGGTAATGAATCCTATCAAGATTCAAATATTTTTGAAAATGTAGCATCAGGTATTCATACTATATTTGTAAGAGATAAAAATGGCTGTGGGACAATTGAAAAAGAAGTATCCGTTATTGGTTTTCCTAATTTTTTCACTCCTAATGGAGATGGGTTTAATGATACTTGGCAAATAGATGGTATCAGTTTTCAACCTACATCTCTTATCTATATCTTTGATAGATTTGGAAAAGTTTTGGCAAAAATTGATGCTCTGGGAAAAGGATGGGATGGTAAATATAGAGGTAAATTATTACCTGAGTCTGATTATTGGTTTAAGGTATCATTAGAAGATGGCAGAAACTTTAAAGGGCATTTTAGCTTAATTAGAAGATGATAAAATATAACAAAACAATTCAAATAGTATTATTTTTTACCTTAAGCTCTGGTTTTATCAAAGCACAAGGTACAATGCCTGTATATTCAGATTATTTGTCTGATAATATTTATCTCGTACATCCTTCAGCTGCTGGTATAGGCAATTGTGCTAAATTACGTCTTACACATAGACAACAATGGTCAGATAATAATAATGCTCCTTCTTTACAGACACTGAGTTACCATCATAGAGTTGGTGAAAAAATGGCTCTAGGAGGGGTGCTTTTTAACGATAAAAATGGCTTTCATTCTCAATTGGGATTTCAAGCCTCATATGTTTATCACTTGAATTTCGGAAGAGATGAAGCGTTAAATCAACTCTCGCTGGGTCTTTCAGGATCTTATGTTCAAAATAGTGTAGATCAGCGAAATTTTATTAGCCCGGATCCAATAATTTCTCAAGTTATAGAGTCTGATAGTTATTTTAATGCTGATTTTAGTGCTGCTTACCATTATTTAGATGGTTACAGCTATTTTACGGTTAAGAACTTATTATTAAACACTAAAAATTCTGTTGACAATAATTATAACAGTCTCAATTTAAGAAAATATTTATTGAATGTAGGGTATTTTTTAGGATGGGGTAAAAGATTTCAAATAGAACCTTCAGTAATGTTTCAATTTGTTGAAAAAACACAAGAATTGACCCTTGATATTAATGCCAAAGTGTATAAATTACTAGATAAAAATAAACGCATTTGGGTCGCCGCATCCTATAGAAGGGGTTTTGACAATAATACCTTTCAAGAATTAAGTCAAATTACACCCATATTAGGTCTTGAACTTGATAGGTACTTAATATCTTATACGTATACACATGAACTGGGTAATATCCAATTTCAAGATGGAGGATTTCATCAGTTTACATTGGGTATCAATCTATTTTGCAAAAGACCAAAAGATAGAGGATATATTGAAAAATTTAATCCCTTTTTATACAAGAATGATAACTAATACTTGTTAAAATTCATCCAGCATAATTCAATTCTTTAAACTCCGTTTTTAATAATTCTCTAGCTTCAAAATCTTCTACAGAAACGGAGTAGATATGATATTTATCTAAGTTATTATGTTTGTTATTTCCGTCACTATCTTCTATGGTTTTATAGAATATTTTTTTGAGTTCCGGAAAATATTCCCATTCTGTTAAATGATGGTTGTTTAGTGTAATTTTCTTAAACCCTTTACCACTATCAAAGCTTAGATACAGACTTGTTAAGATCAAATCATCTTTATCTTCAGAAAAAGTATCAATAACTTGATAAAGAATTACATTTTTGGTAATATCTTTGGCCTTATATAATTGTTGGTAATTAAGAATTTCTATATTATCAGTTGTCAATATATTTATTTCTTCTGTTTGAATATTTTGAAATATTAAATTTCTTAAATAATTGTAATTATAAGCCGTCCTGCCACTGTACTCCGTTTTAGTCTTTCGTTCTTCATCTGATTGTACATTAATTTGAAAAACAATATAATTTGAGCTGCTATCAATTTTAATAGGCAAATTTGCTACAAAACTTTGTTGCTCTTTATTCTTTTGGTCTATACTAATTGTGTTCTCATCACTATGACCTTTGGCAAGATCAATAGCTCTGCTATCTTGTTTAGATTGATTACAAGATGATAATAGCATTCCTGAAAATGCTATTATCATTAGTATTAAATTTATTTTAATCTTACCATTCATAATTTTTTCTTTTTGCTTGTTTTTTGATGGCTTCGACCATAACACGCTCTAAACCTTTACTATTGTCTTTATTTTTTTCAGCTACGTACTTGTTTCTTTTGGCATTCAAATCATTAATTTTTTCTTGAATTTCAATTCTTTTTTTACGTTGTTCTGATACATATTTTTTAATCTCAGCAGAAGTCTTTCCTTGTAAGTCCACTGGTAAGGTTTTTTTATCTAGTTTGCTATAGCTAAAACCTTCTTCTTTTTCTGCATCTACCAAATCCCAAGTCGCATTTTTATACACTCTTGAACTTTTACTTACCGCTCTTTTCACAACAACCACTTCATCTAATTCTGCGGCATTACTATCTTGCACAGCTTGTAATCTCATTTTACTTCTCCCATTACTTCCATAATAAATATAAGTAGAATTCAATTGATTATTCAATTTAATAATAATGTCATCATAAGGCGAAACAATATGGACAATTTGCTCATTATGATCAATGGTCATATATTCACCATTAGTTAATCTTGCCCCGTCTTGCCATTTTCCAGAAATTCCATTTTCATAATTACCACAAAAAATAGTATTGATAGTTACATCTTGCTCATTGGCTTGTGTTGCGGCATCTTTATAATTAATTTTTCCTTGGGTAAAAGGCTCATTACCGGCAATAAAAAGAAGTTTTAAATTGTTTTTATTTTCTCCCCAATCTAATTGTTTAAGCGATGTTAATATTACTTCCCCACAGAACTCATTGCCTCCATTAGTTTTTAGTGCAAATAGTTTTTCTGAAATTTCATCTAAATCAGAACTAAAACCGATTACTTGGCGAATGTAACCTTCTTTTGATGATAAATTATCATTGCCATACTCATAAAGTGCAATTTCTAAATCAGGATTTTCATTATCACATTTGGCATAAGACAACTCATTTACAATTTCCCATAGTTGTGTTTTTGCTTGATTTATTAAACCATCCATAGAATTACTAGTATCTAAAAGTAAGGCTACTTTTATCGTATTTTTCTTTACAGGATGTTTCTTTTCTGCGAACACCATAAAAGTACTTAAGCTAAGCGTTATAATCAAAATTTTATTGATAATATCACGCACAACATTTCTATTGAGATTATTGTGTTTTACGCCAAGGGCTGACAAGCTGTGATTTTTCTTTAATAATTTCATAATTTTTAGTTTTAATTATACGGTAAAAGTAACTTGTAAAATGAGCGTGAAAAATTCAAAATGAGCCATAGGGTCGTTTCAATGAGTAAACTGTATTTATAATTGAGTATTCCTTATAATTTGGCTAATTTTTAGGCTTAAAAAGTCTGTTTTTAGCACTAAGCCATTTTTTCAAGTGAATATATTATGTAGCTTTACACAATTTTAATACCAAAATGAACAGGATATTTTACATCATACTATTTTTATCTTTAACCTTTAATTTAGGCGTACTTGCTCAAGAAAATAATAGGATAGCAATCCCATCAAAAATTTATTCAGACAGAATAACAGATCAGGATGGCATACCACTTAGCGGAATAAAAATTAGAGTTAAAGGTCAAGCTACTTCCACCTTTACTGATGTCAATGGTGAATTTTCAATCAATGCTAAAAACGGAGATGTCATTGTACTTAGTAAAAATGGAAAAACTATCAATTCATATCAATTAGATGGTAGTGTTTATTATGAAATTTATGATGAGTCTGGGCAAATGGAAAGCCAGGAGTTAAAAAAGACAAATTCGCCTTCTAAATTTAAATCAAGGAAAAAAGACAACACTATCCAGTTTCAACAACTATTGGATTCTGCTTCTAATTTTAAAAATATAAATCCTATTAAAAGCATAGATTATATTAGAAGTGCTTTGCTAATTGCCGATGATAACAATAATAAAAACCAATTAGCCCAATCTTATTCTGTATTAGGTGATGTATATATGAATTTGAAACAGTATGACCTAGCAGTTAGTAACTATAAAATTGCATCTAAAAATACAGAAAAAACTGCTGTTCAATTAAAATTAGCTCATGCTTATTTGCTAAATAATGAATTTATAAACAGTGAAAATCAATTTAAAAAAGTCTTAAGTAAAAAAGATGTAACACGAGTTCAGCAAATAGAAATTAATGAAGGTTTAGGCGATATTTACAGAGCTAGGAAGCTATTTGAATCGGCTTTAATCCAATATGAAACAGCTTTAAAATTTGCAAAAAATCAACAAAATTCCTCACAAATTACCAACCTAAATGCTAAAATTTCAGGTGTTCTTGAAGCTAGTGGACAATTATCAAAAGCAGAAGGGTATATATTACAGTCTCAGAATAATGCCAAAGCAGAAAGCCCAAAAAAAGCAGTCATTGAAAGTAGACGTGCGGCAGAATTTTATAGTAGAAATAAAAATATAGATAAAGAAATACAATTGCGTGAAGAAACTCTAAATAATTTAGAAGAAGTTGAAGCAGATGAAATAGTTGTAGAAGATGATGGAGAAGCATTAACAAAACCAAAAGCTAAATTAGATCTTGGTAATGCATTGCTAAAACAAAATAATTTTGGGAAAGCCATTCCGATATTAGAAGAAAGTGCAGCAGAAGCTGAAATTGAAGATGACATTGTTACGCAAAAAAATGCAGTACAACGCTTATCTGAAGTCTACGCCTCTATGGGCGATGATGATAAAGCTTTAAGTAATTATAAAAAATATGTGTCCTTAGTTGATAGAGTATATCAACAAAAAGAAGAAGAAATTAAGGCCATTGTCAATCTAAATCGAGATTTATCTGAAAAGCAGAATAGAATTACCAGTTTAGAAAAAGATAGAGAACTTTCTCAAAGCAAATACCAATTATACCAAACAGAAGACAGACTAACTATTGAAAATGACAGACGGCAAAAACTAATTATTTATGCTTTACTTGTTGGATTAGCATTGCTATTACTCTCTTTGTTTTGGATGTTACGAAGTAATAAACAACGCAAGTTGGCAAATAATTTATTAGCTTTAAAGTCATTAAGAACTCAAATGAATCCCCATTTTATTTTTAATGCTCTTAATTCTGTAAACAGTTTTATCGCCCAAAATGACGAACGCACAGCCAATAGATATTTAACAGATTTTTCTACCTTAATGCGTAGTGTCTTAAATAATTCTGAAGAAGATTTTATTCCCTTAAAAAAAGAAATAGAATTACTAGAATTGTATCTAAAATTAGAGCATTCGCGTTTTAAAGATAAGTTTGATTACGATTTAACCGTTGATAAAAATATTGACCAAGGACAGTTTCAAATTCCACCTATGTTATTACAACCTTATGTTGAAAATGCTGTTTGGCACGGCTTACGTTATAAAAAAGAAAAAGGGTTTTTAAAAGTACAATTGTTTAAAATTGATGAAGTAACTATCCAAATTGAAATTTCTGACAATGGTATTGGAAGAAAAAAATCTAAGGAATTAAAAACCGATCATCAAAAAAAACAACAATCAAAAGGAATGCAAAATATCAAACAACGGGTTGCTATATTAAACGAAATGTATAAAGATAAGGTTGATGTTTTTATAAGCGATTTATATGATGACACTACCGGAACTAAAGTAGTATTAACATTAAAAAAAGATTAGAAGCCCCTCTCTAACCCTGCTCAATATGAAGCGGATTATAAAATAATCAATCAACTCAAAAAAAATGAATTTAAAAACCATCATTGTAGAAGACGAGCAAACCAGTAGAGAAATTTTAAAGAATTACTTGACTAAATACTGCCCAACTGTTGATGTAATTGGAGAAGCAGAAAATATAGATGACGCTTTGGTACTCATTAGAAATAACGAATTAGACTTGGTGTTTTTAGATGTTGAAATGCCCTATGGTAGTGGATTTGATTTACTTGAAAAATTAGGCAATACTAATTTTGAAGTGGTATTTGTCACTGCCTACAATCAATATGCAATTGAAGCCCTTAACAATCATGCTTCCTATTATCTACTCAAACCTATTTCAATTGATGAACTTATTAAAGCAGTAGATTATGTAACACAATTAAGAACTAAAGAAAATGAGTTGCAAAACACCGTTTTAGTTCCTAAAATAAGTGCGACAGATTCAAAAATAACAATTCCCACACGGGATGGGTTTGAGGTGTTAGAAATGAAAAATATTATGTACTGTAAAGCTGATGATAATTATACTGAAATATATTTAGAGAACAACCAGAAAAAATTAGTCAGTAAAACTTTAAAATATTTTGAAGATATTTTGAGGGAAAACGGATTTGCTAGAATACATAAATCATATTTGGTAAATGTATCTTATATTGCATCCTATAAAAAAGGGAAAGGCGGTACGGTATCCTTATCAAATGGTAAAGAATTAAGTGTCTCTGCCTCTAAAAAAGCTGACTTCTTATCTTATTTTAAATGATTATCAAAAAACTAAACGGAAAAGAACCTCAATTTGGTACTGAATGTTTTATTGCCGAAAATGCCGTAATTATAGGTGATGTTATTATGGGAAACCAATGCAGCATTTGGTACAACGCCGTTTTACGCGGTGATGTTCATTATATAAAAATGGGTAATAAGGTAAATGTACAAGACGGTGCAGTAGTACATTGTACTTATAAAAAATGCCCGACCAATATTGGTAATAATGTTTCAATTGGACATAATGCTATTGTACATGGCTGCACTATTTATGATAATGTTTTGGTGGGTATGGGAAGTATTATTATGGATGATTGTATAGTTGAATCAAATTCAATTATTGCCGCCGGAGCCGTAGTAACCAAAGGCACTAAAGTGGAATCTGGAAGCATTTACGCAGGTACACCGGCTAAAAAAATAAAGGATATTTCTACAGCATTAATTTCAGGTGAAATTGATAGAATTGCCAATAATTATGTAAAATATGCAGGCTGGTATAAAACTCCAACTTCTGATCATATGGACTCTTCAGAAGAAAAAGAGCCAACGTTTTAAAAATACCAAATATCAAATTCTTGAATTGATTCATGAAAAAAATAGTAATCCTTCTTGCTTGTCTTATATTTATAAATTGTGGCAGTCTTAAAAAGACTAGTTTAGAAACTTTACAACTCAAATTTTTAGATGAATATATTCTACCCGATAACATTATTATAAATGAAACTTTAGTTGGCGGTTTATCAGGTATTGATTATCACAAGGGTATTTATTATTTGGTTTGTGATGACGCTTCGAATCCGCGATATTACGAAGCAACAATTGACATTAACAATAACAAAATTAAAAATATAGTATTTAACAATGTAACTAAATTAAAAGACAATACCCATTATTTAGATATAGAAGCCATTAGATTTAATGTTAAAAGCAATAGTCTATTTATGACTAGTGAAGGCAGCATCAAACAACAAAAAGATCCTTCCTTTTTTAATGTAAATGCAAAAGGCACCATTAATTATCTTGAAATTCCTAACGCTCTTAAGGCTGGTAGCCTACAAAAACCCAGAAACAATGGAACCTTAGAAGGCTTGTGTATGAGTTTTGATAAAAAAGGATATTGGATTGCGATGGAATTGCCTTTGGAAGTTGATGGCCCAGAACCTCAATTAATTGAAACAAAATCTCCTGTACGATTGACATATATGGATATTCAGACTAAAAAGCCTACAAAACAATTTGCATATTTATTAGATAAAATTGCAAAAAAACCTTTAGATGATTTTGCTGTAAATGGATTAACAGATATCTTAGAATATAATACAAATCAATTTATAATTATTGAACGTAGTTATTCTAGCGGATTAGGTAAACAAGGAAATACCGTGAAACTTTTTAAGATAGATGCTTCAAACATCACCAATACTTTAACTCTAGACAATCTAGAAGAAAAAGATTATTTACCAGCAAAAAAAACATTGTTATTTGATTTTGATAGTGTTAGAACTAATTTAACTGACCAAAGTATTGATAATATAGAGGGCATTACTTTTGGCCCTTTATTGGCAAATGGCAACCAAACAATAATTTTGGTTTCTGATAATAATTTTAACAAATTAGGACAACAAATGAATCAATTTATACTATTAGAAGTTTTTAATTAATTTTTTTGTAATTAAAAATATTTGTTTTATCTTAGCACTCTACTTGAAAGAGACTTTGTCTTTTTCTCAAATTTTGTTGGAGTTCTATATAAGTGTTTAGCGACAAATTAAATTCTCCAAAAATTTAGCAGCCAAGTTTACTTGGCTGTTTTTTTTGTTAGAAATCTAAATAATCAATTGTAGCATTTTTACCACAATCATTAGCTATACTTTTTAGTATAGTGATATCTACATTGGTAAACAATTGATGAAAAGCACGATTTTTCTTTGGGGCTAATAAATTTTTCTCACTTAAAATAGCTCTTGTCTGTTTGGCTACCGCATAGCCAGAATCTATAATAGTAACTTTATCACCAACAATTTTTCTGATCTGAGGAATTAAAAATGGGTAATGACTACAACCTAGTACTAAATAATCAATTTGCTCTTCAAGCATAGGGTTAAGATATTTATTTAATAAATATACCATCTCTGGTGTATCCATTTTTCCATTTTCTATTAAAGGTACCAAACCTTCGCCTACTTGTTCAACGACTTTAATCCCCTCAGTAAATTTTTTGGAAGTACTATGAAAAAGCTCACTACTTAATGTGCCTTGTGTTGCCAATATACCAATGGCATTTGTTTTAGTTTGTAATGCAGCCGGTTTAATTGCAGGTTCAATTCCGATAAAATCCACCATATAATTGTCTCTTAAAAAATCAATTGCACTTGTAGTTGCTGTATTACAGGCCACTACTATAATTTTACAACCCTTGTTTAGAAGTAGTTCTGTATTTTTTACACTTAAATCAATAATTTCTTGTCTTGATTTTTGTCCGTAGGGTGCATTTTTACTATCGGCCAAATAGATGGTATCCTCATAAGGTAAAAGGTCAACTATTTCTTTCCAGATAGAGATCCCTCCAACACCAGAATCAAAAACGCCAATAGCTTGATTTGATTTCATCTATACTTATTTAATATTTGTCATTTGAGTACTCTATAAAAAAATTCAAATGTAAAATTATGATTTGGCATTGCTGCGATTGGGTTGTTACTTAATTACAAATATAGCATCTTTATTCTAGCCATATCGTCAGTTTTCTCAACGAAGTTAAATAATTGTTATTTAATTAAATTGAAAAAAAATCCCACTTTCTAAAAATAGAAAGTGGGATTGATTAAATGATATGTTTTGTAATCCTATTTGATATTTAAATTGGCTTTAACATCAGCCATCAAATCTGTTCCGTTATAAACGATTAGGCCTTTACCTGGAGTTGAATCAATTACATAGTCAAATCCTTTTGCTGCTGCAACATCATTAATAGCTTTTTGAGCCCTTTCAGCTATTGGCTTATAAAGGTCAAACTCTTTCTTTTGTAATTCTTCTTGAGCAGTTTGTCTATACATTTGCAATTTTTTTTGCAATTCTTGTACTTCAACCAAACGTTTTTGATTTTCTACATCTGTTTGTGTAGGAGCTTCTTGATCGTACTTTTGCATTTTCGCTTGTAAAGAACTACTCTGAGTCTTAAAGTCAGTGTCATAAGCTTGTACCACTTTTTTAAGCTCTTCTTGCATTAATTTAGTTCCCGGCATGGCGGCAACCAATTCGTCTGTATTGATATGTGCTACTTTTGATTGTGCATTTATCGTCATAGTTCCTAAAAATAGTACACTTGCTAATAGTAGATTTTTAAATAGTTTCATTTGTTTTAGTATTAATATTAATTATTGTTATTATTCTCTGTTTTACTTTCTTGTTCCTTTTTTACTTTTTCTTCTTGCTCCTTTTTACGATTTTCTATTTCCTCTAAACGTTTTCTGCGTTTTTCTTCTGCTGCCTTTTTTATTTCTGCTCTTTTTTTGGCTTTGGCTTCATTTTGCAACCTTATTCTCTCTTTTAGTGCGTCTCTAGTTGCTTGTCTTTCATCAGCTTTCACTTTCGCTTTATCTGTAGCAACTTCTTTTGCAATAATTCTTTCTTCTCTCTTTTCTTTAACTGCCTTAACTTTTCTACCCTTAACTATTTTATTTAGGACAAGTTCACTGATATCATATTTATTATTAGAGTATAACATGATCAAATCACTAGATTTATCTAAAACAATATCATATTTTTTTTGCACTGCAATTTCTTGGATGGCATTATAAATTTGATCTTGAACAGGTTTTACCAATTGTTTACGCAACATAAATAAATCTCCTGCCGGGCCAAAATAAGCAGCTTGCAAATTTTTCAAATCCAATTCTCTAATTTCTATATCTTCTTCACGTTCTTTAATTAAATCGTCAGTGAGTAAAGCTTTTTCATTACTTAAATCAATCTTCATTACTTCAACGTCACTTTTAATAGCATCTAACTTTTGTTGCCATGTTGCTATTTTACTTTTAAGCCTGGATTCAGCATTTGTATATTCAGGTACATTTTCTAAAATATATTGCATATCTATATAAGCTATTTTTTGTGGTTTTTGAGCCACCAATACAGTACTTATAAATAATGTTAATATCAGTATTACTTTACGTGTCATAATGCAATGTGTATTTAGAAAAAACCGTGCCAAAGTAAAAATATTATGCAAATGTACTAATTTTGTTTAGAACTGTTGACCAATAATAAAATGTGGTTGCCATCCTGATTTTACGCCGGGTGCTCCTGGTATATCATCAAATCCATGCCCAAAATCAATCCCTAATAAGCCAAATGCCGGCATAAATATTCTAAGTCCTACTCCTGCTGATCTTTTTAGTGAAAATGGATCAAATTTTTCAAATCCATCATAAGAATTACCTGCTTCTAAAAAACCTAAAATATAAATTGAAGCGGTGGGTTTTAAAGTAATGGGATATCTTAATTCTAAGGCAAATTTATTATATATGGTTCCACCCCTTAAAGATGACAAACTGTTATTATCATAGCCACGTAAACCTATAGTTTGTCTGCCATCAAATTGCCCTGATGCCAATCCATCTCCACCTACATAAAAACGTTCAAAAGGTGATATGCCTAATTCATTATTATAAGCACCTAAAAAACCAAATTCAACGTTTGACATCAACACGAGTTCGTGTTGAGGTTTACCCATAATTTTACTATACCATTTACCTCCAAAATTAAGTTTATAATACTCTAATAATTTAAATCTTTCATTCGAATCTAGATTGGTATAATCTTTATCATTAAACAATGAGTATGGTGGTGTTACTTTTACCCCAATATTAAAGGTAGAACCTAAGGTTGGAAATATTGGATTGTGCCCGGCTGAATTTCTACCAAAATTTATATTTAAAGATAAATTATTAGAGACACCATTGTTAAAACCAAAAGTACCCAAGAAAAAATTATCTAAATTAAAACGCTGATAACTTATAGCTGTTGATAACGTAAAGTAATCATCAGGCCATTTTAAACGTTGACTTAAGCCTAAAGTGGCACCAATAATATTTAATTTTTGATTTTTATCAACCTGTCTATTTTGATAATCATAACTAAATTGACTAGAACTGAAAACTGAAAAAGATAAAGATTTTGGTTTTTTACCACCAAACCAAGGTTCAGTAAATGACAAACTATAAGAATTTGAAAATCTACTAGCTTGTGCTCTTAATGACACACTTTGTCCATCTCCTCTAGGAACTGGCTTGTATTCTTTTCCATTAAAAATGTTTTTAATTGAGAAATTACTAAAAGACAATCCTAAAGTACCGATAAAAGTACTACCTCCAAAACCACCTTGTAATTCTATTTGACTCGCTCCTTTTTCAACAATACTATATTCAATATCTACTGTTTTGTCGGCATAATTTGGTTGTACATCAGGCACTATACTTTCTGCATCTATATAAGGCATTTGCCCCACCTCTCTAATAGTACGAATTATATCTTCTCTACTAAATAAACTGCCTGGCATAGTACGCATTTCTCTTAAGAGCACATGATCATTGGTAACCTCGTTTCCAACTAGTGTAATTTTTCTAATGGTAGCCGGTTCATCTTCTCTTATTCTTATTTGAATATCAATAGTATCATTCTCTACTTTGGTCTCTACAGGTATTACGGTAGAAAATAAATATCCATTATTTAAATAAAAGTTGGTAATATCCTGCGAATCTGGCGTGCCATCTCCTTTTATACGCTCATTCAATAATTTACCGTTATAAACATCTCCCTTACCTAATCCTAAAAATTGAGTTAAAATAGTATCAGAATATACCGTGTTTCCTAAATATTCAATATCACCAAAATAGTATTTACTGCCTTCATTCACAGTAACATCCAAGTTAATTGTATTGTCATCATTCCATGAAATAGAATCTTTTAATACTTGTGCATCTCTATACCCCTTTTCTTGATACTTTTCTACTAATCTTTCAAGATCATTATTATACTCTTCTTCAATATATTTAGAAGGTTTTAAAATATGCAAAATATTTTTTTGCTTTGTCTTTTTAAGAAATTTCTTTAAACGCTTATCTTGAAATTTTTCGTTACCGTGAAAGCGTAAATTTTTAATTTTAATTTTACTGCCTTTATCAATTACAACTAATGCCTTTTCAGCATTGTTATTAGTAGTATCTATTTTAGTCTTAATAGTAACCTTTGTCTTTAAAAATCCTTTATCTACATACTTCTTTTTTATATAATTCTTTGTAGTTGTAAGTAAATTTTCTGTGAGCATTGCTCCTTTTTTAAACTCAGTTTCTTTTATGAGTTCTTCTCCTTTACTTTTTTTAACTCCTTCTACCGTTACATTACTAATTTTTGAAAGTTCTTTTACTTCAAATTCAAGATAAATAACTTTTTCATCAATCTTAGTAACGTAAACATCAACATTGCTGAATAATTTAGAATTCCATAATTTTTTAATGGCGGCTGTTAATTTATCACCGGGTATTTTAATAGGTTGACCAACTACCAATTCTGAAAAAATAGTAATAGACTGATCAGTAAATTGTTGATTTCCAACAATAGAAATACCTCCAAGAGTATAAGTATCAACTTTTCTGAAATTAACATCACTTAGTGTTATTTTCTTTTGAGGAATTGTATCAACAACTGGTTTAATTAAACTATCTATGGATGATGAGTTAGCAATACTATCTGTAGATTTTACTGCTGTAGGGGTTACATCTTGGGCGTTACTTAGTAATGTTATAAACGCAAATACCAAAAGTAATGGGTTGACCTTTAATTTAATCATTATCATTTTTAATTTGTTCACTAATTTTCCCAAAGCGTCTTTCTCGATGTTGATATTCTAAAATCGCTTTAAAAAAATCTTCTTTTCTAAAATCTGGCCATAGCACATCTGTAAAGTACAATTCGGCATAAGCTATTTGCCATAATAAAAAATTACTGATGCGTTTTTCACCGCTGGTACGTATCAAAAAA
>Ga0209633_10002665_pt1 | contig 17008 bp, 13 predicted proteins | sample Cruoilmetagenom1_FD_187290 | JGI IMG/M metagenome (GOLD analysis project Ga0209633, IMG submission 187290) | Oil polluted marine microbial communities from Coal Oil Point, Santa Barbara, California, USA - Sample 1 (SPAdes) (version 2) | ecosystem: Environmental > Aquatic > Marine > Oil seeps ... | reverse complement strand
GTTAATGAAGGAGATGAATTAGTATTTACTTTCGTAGGATTTGAAACACAGAATGTTGCAATGGATGGTCGTTCAACCATCAATGTTCAAATGGCATCTGGTGTTGAATTGGATGAAGTTGTTGTTATTGGTTCTCGTAACCCTAACAGAACAGCTACAGAAACTACAGTCCCAGTAGACGTTATTGGTATTGAAGAATTAATTACACAAGGCGCTCAAACAGATTTGAATCAAATTTTAAATTATGTAGCTCCATCTTTTACATCGAACACACAAACTATTTCTGATGGTACTGACCATTTAGATCCAGCTTCTTTAAGAGGTTTAGGACCAGATCAAGTTTTGGTGTTAATTAATGGAAAAAGAAGACATACATCTTCTTTGGTAAATGTAAATGGTACTTTTGGTAGAGGTTCTGTTGGTACAGATATGAATGCTATTCCAACTGCAGCTATTGAACGTGTAGAGGTTTTACGTGATGGTGCTGCGGCTCAATATGGATCAGATGCAATCGCTGGTGTAATCAATATTGTAATGAAAAAAAGCACTACATTAACGGTTAGTGCTGACACTGGAGCTTATTTTTCTAGTAAATCTGGAGGTCATAATGAAGGTGGTACTGACGGTGAAAAAAACGGCGTAGCACTTAATTTTGGTATTCCATTAGGTGATAAAGGTGGATTTATAAATTTCACTGGTATGTATGATGGTAGAAATAGAACCAATAGAATGATTGAGTGGGAAGGTAATATTTTCAATTCGTATAATTCTGTTGAAAGAAATGCTTTAGCTAATGGATATTCTAATTTATTAGATTTACAAACTGATTTTGATGCTATTGTTGATTTTTCTCAAACAGCAGGTTTACCTTCTGATGTTTTATTTGACGTAAATAATGCTGTTGATATTTCTGATTTACAATCTGCTTTATCTACAGATAATACAGAAGCTGAATTAAATGCAAGAGGTCAACAAAGACATGATTATAATATGAGAGTTGGTCAATCTAAATTTAGAAGTGGAAAATTTTTCTATAATGCCGAAATTCCTTTAGATGACGTTACTAGCATTTATTCTTTTGGTGGTATGAGTTATAGAAATGGTGATGCTGCAGGTTTTTATAGATTACCAAGTCAACAAAGAGCATTTACGCCGGTATATATCAATGGTTTTTTACCTGAAATTCACTCAACTATTGTAGATAAATCTTTTTCTGCTGGTATTAAAAGTATGATTGGTGACTGGAATATTGATTTTAGCAATACTTGGGGAACGAATAGTTTTGATTATAATATTCAAAACACATCAAATGCAACTTTGCAATATGCTACTCCTACTGATTTTAATGCAGGTGGATTTGCCTTTACACAAAATACAAGCAATTTTGATATGAGTCGTTTTTACCCAGATGCTATGTCAGGCTTAAATATTGCTTTAGGAGCTGAATTTAGAGTAGAAAAATATGAAATTTTTGCAGGAGAGGAAGCTTCTTATGCTAAATATGATACTGATGGTAATGTTTGGGATATTAATGATCCTTCAAGTTTTGAAGTAACAGACTTTTTTGGTAGAGCAAGACCAGGAGGTTCGCAAGTATTTCCAGGTTTTAGCCCAGATAATGCAGTAAATAAAACTCGTAATAGTGTTGCTGGTTATTTAGACGTAGAAGCTGATATTACCGATGGATTTACTTTAAGTGGAGCTTTACGATATGAAAACTACAATGATTTTGGAAGTACTTTAAATTTTAAACTTGCTTCAAGATTTGAATTAACAGATAACCTTGCTTTAAGAGCTTCAGCTAACACTGGTTTTAGAGCTCCATCTCTGCACCAATTGAACTTTAATAGTACTTCTACAATTTTTGTTGATGGTATCCCTACTGATGTTGGAACTTTTTCTAATGATAGTAGAGCAGCACAATTATTAGGTATTCCACAATTAAAGGAAGAAGAATCAAAAAGTGCTAGTATTGGTTTTACAGGTAAAATACCAAGTGCAAACTTAAGTTTTACCCTTGATGGATATTTTATCGCTATAGATGATAGAGTGGTATATACTGGTTCTTTCAAAGCTGATAATGATGGAACTCCAGCAGATAATTTATTAAAACAATTATTAGCACAAGCCAATGCTGGTTCTGCTGCCTTCTTTGCAAATGCTATTGATACAGAATCTTATGGTATTGATTTGGTTATTACTCATAAAGCTAATTTTAATAAAAGTAACTTAAGAACAGATTTTTCTGCTACCTTTGGTAAAACAGAGCAAGTTGGAGAGATTCATGCTTCAGATATATTAGAAGATGCTGGTAAAGTTGATACTTATTTTGATGAAGCAAGTAGAATTTACTTAGAAGAAGCTGTGCCAAGAACTAAAATGAATTTAACATTCAATTATAACTTCAATAAGTTTAATGTGATGTTTAGAAATGTTTATTTTGGAGAAGTTACAGAAGCAACTAATAATACTGCTAATCAACAAACTTTTGGAACTAAAATAGTAACTGATTTATCGTTAAGCTATGCTGCTACTGATGCATTACGTTTCACTGTTGGGTCAAGTAATTTATTTGACGTTTACCCAGATGAAGCCATAGAAGCTAATAGAAGTGGTGGTCGTTTTAACTATTCAAGACGTTCACAACAATTTGGTGCTAATGGTAGATTTATGTTTGCTAGAGTTACTTTTAGCTTAAAATAAAAGAATATATTCATTTTGCAAAAAGGCTACCCACAAGGGTGGCCTTTTTTTATGGTTATTAGTTAAATTTTCTATTATCAAATATAATTTTGATATTTTTGTCTTTTTATGGGTGATTTCTCTCCAACAAGAAGGAATATTATTTTTATAATTTAACCCTATATATTTATTCTTCACAGTTTAAAATTGGGTATAAATCATTTTTCTATGTTAGTAAAAGATCAAAATTCAACCAAAGCAATTGATTTAGAGAACAAATATGGAGCTCATAATTATCATCCATTACCTGTAGTTTTAAATAAAGGTGAAGGTGTTTATGTTTGGGATGTTGATGGTAAAAAGTATTACGATTTTTTATCTGCGTATTCAGCAGTTAACCAAGGTCATTGTCATCCTAAAATAATCAATGCACTAAAAAATCAGGCTGAAACTCTTACTTTAACTTCTCGTGCTTTTTACAATGATAAACTAGGAGTTTACGAAAAATTTGCATCCAATTACTTTGGTTTTGATAAAATACTACCCATGAATACTGGTGCAGAAGCTGTGGAAACTGCTATTAAATTATGTCGTAAATATGCTTATGAAAAAAAGGGTGTTCCAGAAGAAAAAGCAAATATCATTGTTTGTGAAAATAATTTTCATGGAAGAACAACAACAATTATTTCGTTTTCAAATGATGAAGATGCACGTAAGAACTTTGGTCCATACACTCCAGGATTTATTAAAATACCTTATAATGACACAGAAGCTTTAGAAAAGGTAATTAAAAATACCAAAAATGTTGCCGGATTTTTAGTAGAACCAATTCAAGGTGAAGCAGGTGTTTATGTTCCGCATGACGGATATTTAAGCAAAGCAAAAGAAATTTGTGAGCAAAATGATGTATTGTTTATAGCAGACGAAGTTCAAACGGGAATTGCAAGAACTGGTAAATTATTAGCTGTAAATCATGAAAATGTAAAACCTGATATTTTAATTTTGGGAAAAGCATTGTCTGGAGGAGTGTATCCTGTCTCAGCAGTGTTAGCCAATGATGATATCATGGAAGTTATAAAACCGGGTCAACATGGTTCTACTTTTGGTGGAAACCCTTTAGCAGCAGCTGTTGCTATTGCTGCACTAGAAGTAGTTACTGATGAAAATCTAGCCGAAAATGCAGAAAGATTAGGGAAATTATTTCGTAAAGAACTTCAAGAATTTGCAACCAATAATGATCTTATAAAACTAGTTAGAGGTAAAGGGTTATTAAATGCTATATTAATTAATGATACGGAAGATAGTTCTACAGCTTGGGACATTTGTATAAAATTGAGAGATAATGGTTTGTTGGCCAAACCAACACATGGAAATATTATTAGGTTTGCTCCTCCTCTAGTTATGAATGAAGAACAATTAATGGAATGTGTAGAAATTATTAAGAAAACAATTCTAGAATTTAATAAATAAAAAAAATCTCCTGAATTTAATAATTCAGGAGATTTTGAATATCATATCTGATTAAACCCTCTAGAGTAAATCACATCATAATTTTATTAAAAACCTTCGGTTAGGTGTTGTAATTTTACTTTATTTTCTAGTTTAATTTTTTTACCCGATAAAGATATAAATCCTTCCTTTTTAAATTCAGAAAGTAATCGAATCGTAGATTCTGTTGCTGTTCCAATAGCATTTGCAATCTCTTCTCTTGTTAATGTAACGGATATATATCCGTCACTATCAACTCCAAATATTCTTTCAAAGAACAATAGAGATTCTGCTAAACGCTCTCTTACATTTTTTTGAGCCATATTAGCAATTGATGAATTTGCGTCATCTAAATCTTCTGCTAAAGATTTTGTAATTCTAAAAGAAAACTCAGAATTTTTCTTAAATAAATCTATGAGTTGATCCTTGGGAATAAAACATACATCCATTTCTTCTAAAGCTGTAACCGTTAAGTGAGCAACCGAATTACTAATTACCGACCTATGACCAACTAATTCTCCTTTTTTAATAAATCTTACTATCTGTTCCTTTCCATTAGGAGCCAATTTTGTCAACTTACATTTACCATTACGTAAACAATAAACTCCTTTTAATGAAGCTCCTTCACTAAAAATTACTTCCCCCCGTTTTATATGTAATGTCGATTTCTTTTTAGAAATATCTATTAGTTCTTCAGGTGGAACCGCATTTAACGAACCTAAATCTCTAATCACGCATTTTTCACATTCCGATTTCATACTTTTTTTTTAACTGTGGCAAATTTATACAAAATAGACTATTTATCACTTTTTAATGTAAATAATTTATATGAAATTTGTCAACATATTTTGAATAATACAATATGCCAAAAAACCCTTGCTTTCATTGTGGAACTGAATGTGATTCGAATGAAATTATGTTTAATGATAAACCGTTTTGCTGTAACGGATGCAAAACCGTTTATGAGATTTTAAATCAAAATGAGCTTTCATGTTACTATGATTTAGAGCAATCTCCTGGTAATATTCCAAAAGAGATTAAAGGAAAATACAACTTTCTTGACAATGAAGAAATTGCCAACAAATTAATTGAATTTAATGATGGCGATACTTGCGTTGTTAATTTTAACATACCAAGTATTCATTGCAGTTCATGCATTTGGGTATTAGAAAATCTTAACAAACTAAATGATGGTGTTAAAACTTCTGTAGTTAATTTTCCAAAAAAAGAAGTTAGAATTACTTATAAAAGCTCTCAAATTTCTCTTCGAGAAGTTGTTGAATTGATCACGTCAATTGCCTATGAACCATATATAAGTTTAGATGATGCCGATTCTTCAAAATCAAAAATAAATAGAAAATTAATTTATCAAGTTGCTGTTGCGGGTTTTGCTTTTGGCAATGTAATGATGTTATCTTTTCCCGAGTATTTTCAAATGGAAGAGTATTGGCTTGATCAATTCAAACCTTTCTTTAGAGGTTTAATGCTAACCTTTACAATTCCCGCTGTATTCTATTCGGCTAAAGATTATTTTATTTCGGCATACAAGGGTTTAAAGCATGGTATTTTAAATATTGATGTACCTATTTCATTAGGTATATTGGTATTATTTATTAGAAGTACTTATGAAATTTTAACCAATACTGGTCAAGGTTTTTTTGATAGCTTAACAGGATTAATTTTCTTTTTATTATTAGGAAAAATATTTCAACAAAAAACATACAGTTTTTTATCCTTTGAACGCGATTACAAATCTTATTTTCCAATTGCAATTACAAAAATTAATAGAGATAAGTCTAAACAAGATATTGCCGTTCATGATATAGAAAAAGGGGATAGACTATTAATAAGAAATGAAGAAATAATACCAGTTGATGGAATTTTATTAAATGGTAATGCGCTTTTAGATTACAGTTTTGTAACTGGTGAATCTATGCCTGTAACTAAAAACTCAGGCGATAAAATTTTTGCAGGAGGGAAACAAACGAATGGAGCTATTGAAATGGAAGTGGTACAAACTGTTACTCAAAGCTATTTAACACAACTTTGGAGCAATGATGTTTTTCAAAAAAACCACAATAAAAATATTAAAACACTTACCGATTCTATTAGTAAATATTTTACAATTATCATATTAGGTATAGCTCTATTTGCTGGAATTTATTGGTATTTTACAGATCGATCTATGGCGTTTCAAGTAGTCTCTGCAGTATTAATAATCGCCTGCCCATGTGCATTAGCCCTTTCAGCTCCTTTTGCCTTAGGTAATATGATTCGGATTTTTGGTAAAGAAAAATTCTATTTAAAAAACACAAATATTATTGAAGCCATTGCTAAAGTAAATATTTTGATTTTTGATAAAACAGGTACCATAACATCTAATAAAATTTCTAATATTGAATATATAGGTAAAGATTTAAGTGATCAAGAATTGAGTCATGTGAAATCTGTTCTTAGAGCTTCAAACCATCCATTAAGTAGAATGCTTTATGATCATTTGGAAACTGTAGAAGATATTAATGTTTCTGATTTTAAAGAGTTTTTAGGAAAAGGTATTAGAGGTAAAATTAATGACATAGAAATTAGTCTTGGCTCAGCTAGCTTTGTTGGTTCTAATGAAAAACATAATAATCAAACCAGTATTTATATCAAATTCAACAATACTATCAAAGGCAAGTTCATTTTTCAAAATTCTTATAGAAAAGGATTATTAGGGTTATTTAAAAACTTAGCAACTAACTTTAAAATAGCTATTTTATCGGGAGATAATGAAGGTGAAAAACAAAATTTGAAAAACATTTTACCAAACGAATCTCAAATACTATTTGAACAGAAACCGGAAGATAAATTAAAATATATCAAATCATTACAAAATGATAATAATAATGTTATGATGTTGGGTGATGGTTTAAATGATGCTGGTGCATTGGCGCAAAGTAATGTTGGTATTGCCATTTCAGAAAACATCAATGTGTTTTCTCCTGCATGTGACGGAATTTTAGATGCTGATAAATTTAATAAACTTCCAGATTTTATTAAGCTCTCCCATAAAACCATAACAATCATTAAAATAAGTTTTATAATTTCATTCCTATATAATATTATAGGTATGTTATTTGCCGTTACCGGAAATTTATCTCCAATTGTTGCTGCAATACTCATGCCGATAAGTTCAATATCGGTTGTACTATTTGTTACTATTAGCACAAATTATTTAGCAAAAAAAATACTATATTAGCAGTTGTTAATTAAATGTTAAAAATTTTATAAAAAACATGATAAAAGTCATGTTTTTGATTTTGAATATTTCTTTATTTTGTTTTAACTAAAAAAAAATCAAAAGTGAATATCATATTCATGCTTATCATTGCAAGTCTATTTATAGCAGTCATTTTTTTTATACTGTTTGTAAAGTCCGTAAAATCAGGACAATATGATGATGTTTACACACCATCTGTTCGTATGCTTTTTGATGATGAGTTAGTGAAAGTTGATACTACGGATAAAATCAAACCTTGAATAATATCTAACTAAATTTTTATATGGAAAAAGAACAATTTTATTACGATAACAAAATTGTAAAACTGTTTTTATCAGCAACAATTTTATGGGGAATAGTAGGAATGCTTGTAGGTTTATTAGTGGCATTTTTATTTATGTTTCCAAATTATTTAGGCAATATTTCATGGCTTAGTTTTGGACGTTTAAGACCATTACATACGAATTCAATTATCTTTGCTTTTGTAGGAAATGGTTTTTTTGCAGGAATGTATTACTCTATGCAACGTTTGCTTAAAACAAGGATGTTTAGTGATACCTTAAGTAAAATTCATTTTTGGGGATGGCAATTAATCATTGTTGCTGCTGCAATAACTTTACCTTTGGGTTTAACTTCGTCAAAAGAATATGCCGAGTTAGAATGGCCTATTGACATTGCAATAACATTGATTTGGGTGGTTATGGGTATCAATATGATTGGTACACTTATAAAACGACGTCAACGTCACATCTACGTTGCTATTTGGTTTTATATTGCCACATTTGTAACCATAGCTGTTTTACATATTTTTAATAATTTAGAATTACCAGTTTCAGCTTTTAAAAGTTATTCAGTTTATGCAGGAGTTCAAGATGCATTAGTACAATGGTGGTATGGTCACAATGCTGTGGCATTCTTCTTAACAACACCAATTTTAGGTTTAATGTATTATTTTGTTCCTAAAGTAGCAAATCGTCCGGTATATTCATACCGACTATCTATTATACATTTCTGGTCATTAATATTCATTTATATTTGGGCCGGGCCTCACCATTTATTATATACAGCTTTACCAGAATGGGCACAAAATTTAGGTACTGTATTTTCTGTAATGCTTATTTTCCCTTCTTGGGGTGGTATGATTAACGGTTTATTAACCTTACGCGGTGCTTGGGATAAAGTTAGAGATAATCCAATTTTAAAATTCTTTGTGGTTGCCATAACAGGTTATGGTATGTCAACTTTTGAAGGTCCAATGTTATCTTTCAAAAACTTAAATGCAATTGGTCACTATACAGATTGGATTGTAGGTCATGTTCATATTGGTACTTTGGCTTGGAATGGTTTTTTCCTTGCGGGAATGGCATATTGGTTAGCAACCAAATTATGGAAAACAGAATTATATTCCAAAAAACTTGCCAATGCTCATTTTTGGATAGGTACTTTAGGTATTCTTTTTTACGCTATACCACTTTATGTTGCTGGTTTTACACAAGCATCTATGTGGAAACAATTTAATCCTGATGGAACTTTAGTATATGGTAACTTCTTAGAAACCGTAACTCAAATAATGCCAATGTATGCAATGAGAGCCTTTGGAGGAACACTATATTTCATTGGTTATTGTTTGTTAACATATAATATAATTAAAACTGCAAAAGCTGGTTCAGTAGTTGAAGATGAGTTAGCAGAAGCAGCACCTTTAAAGAAGATATCTTCTTCAAGAATTGCGGGGGAAGCATGGCATTCATGGTTAGAAAGGCGCACTATATTATTTACTGTTTTAACTGTAGTAGCTATTCTAATTGGAGGTGCTGTTGAAATCATCCCATTACTTGTAATTGATGAAAATATTCCAAAAATAACTTCGGTAAAACCATATACTCCTCTTGAATTAGAAGGAAGAGATATTTATATTCGAGAAGGTTGTAACAACTGTCATTCTCAAATGATTCGACCATTTAGATCAGAAGTTGAACGCTATGGTGAGTATTCTAAAGCAGGTGAGTTTGTTTATGATCATCCATTTTTATGGGGGTCAAAAAGAACAGGACCAGATGTTCATCGTATAGGTGGAAAATATAATGATAATTGGCACTTTAACCACATGCTAGATCCAAGATTAACTTCGCCTGGTTCAATTATGCCGCAGTATCCTTGGATCATTAAAAATGATCTTGACATTTCTAACACAGTAAATAAAGTTAATGCTATGGTAAGTTTAGGCGTGCCTTATACCCAGTTTGAATTAGATAAAGCAGTTTATTTGTTGAAGAACCAAGCGGCTGAAATTGAAAAGAATTTACGTCAAGACCCAGAATTTGTTAAAAATTATGGTGATGCAAATATTCAAGATAAAGAAATTGTAGCTTTAATTGCTTATTTACAACGGTTAGGGACTGATATTAAAGCAGAAACTGCACAAAACTAATTATTATGTTGAAATTTGTTAAACATCATTTAGATACTATTGAAGGCGTTGAAATATACCCTATTATATCTTTACTTTTATTTTTTTTAGTTTTTTCGACAATGCTCTTTATTGTTTTAAAAATACCAAAAAATAGTGTTGAAGAAATTAGTAAATTACCTTTAGAAAATGACTTAAAAAATAACTCCTATGAGCAATAATAAAAACTTAACAGGATGGCAACGATTTATGCAATCGATGACCAAAGCCAATGAATTAGGAAAAGAAGAAGACATAATGACCGATCATGATTATGACGGTATTAAAGAATTAGATAATGTATTACCACCATGGTGGCTATATGGTTTTTACATTACCATAGCCATAGGTATCTTTTATTATGTTCAGGTGTTTACCAATTCAGAAAAATATAGTCAAAAGGAAGAATATGCCGCATCTGTTGAAAAAGGTAAAGCAGAAGTTGAAGCTTATAAAAAAGCAAATCCTGAACTTTTTAAAACAGATGTAAAATTGCTTACCGATGCAGCAAGTTTAGAAGCTGGTAAAAAAGTGTTCACTACTTATTGTGTTGCCTGCCATATGGCAGATGGTGGAGGAGGTATTGGCCCAAACTTAACTGATGACAAATGGATTTTAGGGGGTGGAATTGAAAAAATATTTCATGTCATATCTGAAGGTGGTAGACCAGGAAAAGGTATGGTTGCTTGGAAAAGTTCTATTAAATTAGAAGAACGCCAACAAGTAGCTAGTTATGTTATATCTCTACAAGGAACAACCGCTGCTAATCCAAAAGCAGCAGAAGGAGATATTACTTGGAGCAAACAGTAATCGTCACTTCAATTCTTAGAAGTACGTTACTGTGTTTTTGATTTTTTTAGTTAGTAGTAGAAAAGGCTATTTGTTGTTACGCAACTTTAGCCTTTTCAAATTTTTTTAAATAAATCTATTGTTACTTATGTCACAAGAGAAAGAAAATTTTAGAGATTCCATTGGAACCATAAAAGATGATGGTAAAAGAAATGTAATATATCCTAAAAAACCAAAAGGAAGTTTTTATAAATATAGAACTTTTTTAAGTTGGTTTTTAATTGCCTTTTTATTTTTAGCCCCTTTTATAAAAATTAATGGTAATCAATTTTTACTATTTAATATAATTGACAGAAAGTTTAATATTTTCGGTCAACCTTTCTGGCCTCAAGATTTTTATCTTTTGGTTCTTTCTTTGCTAGTAGGTGTAGTTTTTGTTATACTTTTTACGGTTATTTTTGGAAGATTATTTTGTGGTTGGATTTGCCCACAAACCATTTTTATGGAAATGGTTTTTCGAAAAGTAGAATATGCTATTGAAGGTGACAGAACAAAACAAATAAAATTAGATAAACAAGAATGGAATAGAGAAAAAATAGTTAAAAAATCACTTAAATGGACTATCTTTTTTATTATTTCTTTTTTAATTTCAAATGCCTTTTTAGCTTATTTTATAGGGGGTGATACGCTAATTCAGCATATCAAAGAAGGTCCTTTTGTTCATCTTGGCACTTTTCTAAAACTTTTATTATTCACAGGAGTTTTTTATTTTGTTTTTGCATGGTTTAGAGAACAGGTATGTATCATTGTTTGCCCTTATGGCAGATTACAAGGTGTACTTTTAGATAATAAGTCTATTAATGTTGCTTACGACCACAAACGAGGCGAGGGACGTCAAAAAATCCGAAAAGATGAAGATAGAAAAGCAAATGAATTGGGTGATTGTATAGATTGTAAACAATGTGTACATGTTTGCCCTACTGGAATTGATATTCGTAACGGTACTCAATTAGAATGTGTTAATTGTACCGCTTGTATTGATGCATGTGACGCAATTATGGATAAAGTTGGTTTTGAAAAAGGTCTAATTAGATATGCATCGGAAAATGACATTGAAAAAGGTGAAAAATTTACATTCAGTACACGGATTATTAGTTATACGATAGTTTTAAGTTTAATGTTAGCCTTTTTAATAACATTACTTTTTTTAAGAAATGATGTTGAAGCAACATTTTTACGTCTTCCGGGGCAGATGTATTCAACAGAAGGTGATACCATAAGAAATGTGTATACATATAAATTAATCAATAAAACAAATGATTCTTATGATGATTTAAAAATAAAACTTATGTCTCATGAAGGAAGTATTAAAGTTATTGAAGGAAACATTAAATTAGATAAAAATTCCTTACACGAAGGAACTATATTTATTAAAATTGCTAAAAAAGATATTCATTCATCAAAAGAAAAATTAAAGATTGGAATCTATTCAAATGATGAACTAATTGATAGTGATAAAACTAATTTTCCTGCGCCAGTTCAAATAAATTAGTTTATTAATTAATACTAAAAATATTCAATATGAAAATAAAATTTAATTGGGGTACCGGAATTTTTATTGCTATTGTTATGTTTATGATATTTATATTGAGCTTTGTATATAAATCAATAGCAATTGATAAATATCAACACGAATTGGTTTCAGAAGATTATTATAAAGATGAATTACATTATCAACAAGATATTGATAAACTAAATAATGCTGCAAAATTAGATCAGAATATAGCATTAAATAATTCTGAAAAGGGAATTACCATTATATTTCCTGATGATATGGATTTTAAACAAATAAAAGGAAAAATTATTTTTCAAAAACTATCCAATAAAAAATTAGATTTTACAAAAAATATTACATTAAAATCACATAGTTTTCTTATACCTGATAGTGATTTAGTTTCTGGTAAATGGGTGATTAGAATTGATTGGAACTATAGTGGCGAAGAGTATTTATTAAAAGAAGATTGGTTTTACTAATTGTTAAACCTTTCTTTCTATATTTAACTTATAAAACAAATAATTATTTTATACACAGCTTTCATATTAGGGTTATTAGGAAGTTTTCATTGTATCGGAATGTGTGGACCTATAGCTTTTATTCTTCCTGTGGATAGGACTAATAAATCTAAAATGATATGGCAAACCTTTTTATATCATATTGGTAGATTATTAACCTACAGCTTAATTGGAATATTATTTGGTTTGCTTGGAAAAGGTCTATATTTAGCTGGTTTTCAACAAAAATTATCGATTTTAATAGGTGTTATAATGGTGATTTCTGTTCTAATTCCTTCCAGAATTTTTAATAAATTCAACCTTACTAAACCTCTATACAAAACAATTGGTAAAGTAAAATCAAAGCTTGGGTTATATTTAAAGAAAACTTCAAATAAAGCTATTTTTTCTATAGGATTTTTTAATGGTTTTTTGCCATGTGGACTAGTATATATGGCAGTATTTGGATCTATTGCAACGGGTAATGTTATTACAGCAGCTAGTTATATGTTATTATTTGGTATAGGCACCATACCTATGATGAGTGGTGCTATATTTTTAGGAAATTTTATTAATTTAAATATTCGAAATAAAATTCAAAAAGCAATTCCTATATTTGTAATAATAATAGGGTTATTATTTATTTTAAGAGGTCTAGGGCTGGGCATACCATATATTTCCCCATCAGATACGAAGTTACTTCTTTCTAATAGCCCAGAAGTATGTGCAACAGAATAAAATAAGATTTATGGCAGATAAGAATTTATTAACTCAAGAAGATTTTGACAAAGCAACAACACGCGATGATCTTTATAAAATTATTGATGATAAAAATATTTCTTTAGATAAAGTTTTACCAACGATTCATTATGAAAAAGAAAAAGAATTATTGCAAATTGAATTGGTAAAATTACAACAATGGGTAAAAAAAAATAACAAACGAATTGCTGTTATTTTTGAAGGAAGAGATGCTGCAGGCAAAGGAGGAAATATTCGTCGTTTTACCGAACATTTAAATCCGCGTTCTATGCGTTTGGTTGCTTTAAATAAACCTACTGAAGTTGAAAAAGGTCAGTGGTATTTTAGACGCTATATTAAACATTTACCCAATCCTGGTGAAATCGTTTTTTTTGATAGAAGCTGGTACAATCGCGCTGTAGTTGAGCCTGTTATGGGGTTTTGCACAGATGAACAATACAAACAATTTATGGTTCAATTACCTGAATTTGAACATATGCTGTATGAAGATGGCGTAATTCTTATTAAGTTCTGGTTATCAATTTCCAAAGATGAACAAGGCAAAAGATTTGATGCGAGGATGGACAACCCATTAAAACGCTGGAAATTTAGTCCTGTTGATAAGAAAGGACAAGAATTATGGGACAAATACACTAAATATAAAGAACAGATGTTTAGTAAAACCCATACTTCATTTAGCCCTTGGACTATTGTAAAAACGAATGATAAACATACGGCTAGACTAGAATGTATGCGACATGTATTATCTAAAGTTGAATACGATGGAAAAGATGATTCTAAAACTTCGTTATACCCTGATCCGAATGTGATAATGAATTATTATCGTTCCATTCATAAATACGATTAACATTTTTAAAGATTATCATGGAAAAACTATCAGAAAAAGATATAGATAAGCTAAATTCTAAAAAAGGATTTCTTTCCTTACTTAGAAATGAAACTATTAATCCTCAAAAGTCAATTCGCTTTCTGGATTATGAAAAAAAATTAAAAAAACTACAAGTTGAATTGGTTAAAATGCAATCTTGTATCATTGACAATAATGAAAGGGTAATTGTAATTTTTGAAGGAAGAGATGCTGCAGGGAAAGGTGGTGCTATTAGAAGACTGACGGAAAGAATTAATCCACGTTTCTTTCAAATTGTGGCTTTACCTAAACCAACAGAAGAAGAACAATCACAATGGTATTTTCAACGTTATGTCAGTCAATTTCCAAAAGCAGGTGAAATCGTGTTTTTTGACAGAAGTTGGTATAACCGAGCTGTTGTAGAACCTGTCAATGGTTTTTGTACAGAAGAAGATTATAATGTTTTTATGAATCAAGTTAATGATTTTGAAAGAATGATAACTGAATCTGGGATTAAACTGGTTAAGATTTATATGTCTATATCAAAAAAAGAGCAAGCCAAACGCTTTGAGGATATTAAAAACAACCCACTTAAACAATGGAAAATAAGTAAAGTTGATGAAAAAGCTCAAGAATTATGGGATTCATATACTGATTATAAAAACAAAATGTTTGAAAACACCAAAAACAATGGCATTCCGTTTAAAGTAATTAAAGCAAATAGAAAAACAGAAGCAAGAGTTGAGGCTATTGAATATCTACTTGATACAATTCCTTACGACAAAGAAATAGAAGTGTAAATCAATTCTAACAATAGTTATTTTGTCTTTCTAAACATAAAGTAAAACCCGACAAGAATTAAAGGTATGCTTAGTAACTGACCTGTGTTTAAATCCCAGGCAGCACGGTTATCAACTTGAGCTTCTTTAAAAAACTCTACAAATAACCTAACGGACCATAAGCAAACCATAAATAGACCAAATAAATAACCTAATTTTTCTTTTTTATCCGTTTTCCAGTATACATACCACAAAAGGATAAATGTTAATAGGTAACCAAAAGCTTCATACAATTGCGTTGGGTGACGCGGAAAATCTTCACCTAGTTGTTTAAAAACAAAACCGTAATCCGAATTGGTTGCTTTACCAATAATTTCGGAATTGATTAAATTACCAATTCTCACAAAAATTGCACCACTTGCCACTGGTATCACAATTCTGTCTAAAATCCATAAAATAGGTTTATGTAAAACCTTTTTACTATAAAAATACATGGCAATAATAACACCAATTGCTGCACCATGACTTGCTAACCCTTGATAACCAGTAAATTGAAATGGGTTAAACCTTACAGGTAGTAAAACTTCTAATGGATGCTCGAATAAAAATTTAGTGTCATAAAATAAAAAATGACCTAACCTTGCTCCTAACAAAATAGATACTACCGCATAAATAAACAAAGAGTCTAACTTTTCAATAGAAACGCCTTCGTTATTAAAAATTTTCTTCATTATTTGTAATCCTAAAATAAAGGCAATTACAAACATGAGGCTATAATATCTTAAAGAAAAAGAACCTATTTTGAATAATTCAATACTGGGATTCCAATCAATACTTAAATAAATCATTTATGAATTTTTATGGTTGTAAATATATACTTTTTGAAATAGAGAAAAAAGACTAAACAGAAAAAGACTATATTCATTCTTTTATTTTCTTTTCAGGAACAGGGTCGTAACCTTCCCCACCCCAGGGATGGCAGCTAAAAATTCTTTTTATAGCAAGCCAACCTCCTTTTAATAATCCGTGTTTTTGTAACGCTTCAATGGAGTAATGAGAACAAGTTGGTGAATAACGACAACTAGCTGGCGTAAACGGTGAAATTGCTACTTGATAAAAACGAACCAGTACAATAAATGGAAATATCAATATCTTACGGATAGTTTTCAAAAACCTACATATTAGTTTATACTAAAACCTGTACCTTCCTTACCGTCTTTTAATTGAATTCCAAGTTCAATTAACTCATCGCGAATCTTATCAGAAAGAGCCCAGTCTTTGTTTTCTCTGGCTTGTTTTCTTAAACCAATTAATATTTCAACAACACCATTCAATTTATCTGAATCATCATTGTCAACTTTTTTATTTTCTAGAGCTAACACATCAAAAGTAAAAGAATAAATAATATTTTTAAATTCCTCTAAATCTTCAGATGTTAAAGTTGATTTATTTTCAAGCATCAAATTAATTACTTTAACTGCATCAAATAAATTGGCAATTAATATTGGAGTATTAAAGTCATCATTCATTGCATCAAAACATTTCTGTTTCCATTCTTTTACATCAAAGGTTGAACTGGTGGAAGCTTGTAGTTTATCCAATAAACTTATTGCATCCATCAATCTATTAAAGCCTTTTTCGGATGCTAAAAGTGCATCATCTGAAAAATCAAGTATGCTTCGATAATGTGCTTGCATCATAAAAAACCTGACTACACTGGCAGAATATGATTTACTTATGTTATCATTTTTTCCTGTAAAAATTTCACCTGGTAAAATATTATTACCTGTTGATTTTGACATTTTTTTTCCATTCATGGTCAACATATTGCAATGCATCCAATACTTAACCGGAGCAACATGATTACAAGCTTGAGCTTGAGCAATTTCGCATTCGTGATGCGG
>Ga0209633_10002664_pt1 | contig 17008 bp, 13 predicted proteins | sample Cruoilmetagenom1_FD_187290 | JGI IMG/M metagenome (GOLD analysis project Ga0209633, IMG submission 187290) | Oil polluted marine microbial communities from Coal Oil Point, Santa Barbara, California, USA - Sample 1 (SPAdes) (version 2) | ecosystem: Environmental > Aquatic > Marine > Oil seeps ... | reverse complement strand
CTCAAGCCTCGCGCAGGGCGCCGGTAGCTCAGCTGGATAGAGCACCAGACTACGAATCTGGGGGTCGGGGGTTCGAATCCTCCCCGGCGCGCCATTAAAATCAACAGCTTATAGAAAGTTTCGAGAGAAATTTCCTCGACTGGGGTTCTTGAGGGGTTCCAGTCCGACGGAAAAAGGGGGGTTTGGGCCAAACATCGATCGAATAGTTTCTTTTTCGGCGTTCGGCTGACCGTCCTGATGCTGCATTTGGTCAAACACCGAGCTGCTCTGATCCGGAGATATCAATGGCCGATGACCGTCAACCTGCTAAAACTGGTACTCCGTCTGGTGACGACTCTGAACTCCCAGACGCCGACGAACGCGAGATTGAGCTTCTGCTTCGCCACGGGCGTGCCTTTCGCCAGTTCATAAACGAGGCGAGAGAGATTGAGCGAATCTATCTCGAAGAGACAAAGCGAAGGCCAGACGACATTAGAGCAGCGGGTGTGTATTTGCGCCGCTCCCTGAAATTGGCTGCAAGTCAGGTAGGGGGATTCAAGTTTGATGCAGCCCCTGTTCCGCTAAATTTGATTTTCCAGAGCTTGAATGACGTACAGGCTGGTCACTATGGCCGAGTCACCAGTCCCTCCAAGCACCAGTCCGGGGAAAGCTATGAGACGCTCGACCGCCGAAAGACCATTGGTCTTTCTTTAGCCGTATGGCACGTCTTGAAGGAGACGCTAGGCTTGAAGTCCAGCGACGCAAGAGACCGGACCGTAAAGGCTCTCAATGACGCTGGGTTCAAGATACCCAAGACAAGACCAAAAAACGACGGCGACAACACATTCAGCTCAGGCAAAGTTACAGCAGATGCCATTGCTAAATGGCGGACAAGAGCTGGGAGCGGTGAAGCTCATTACGCCGATGTCTACCAAGAGGCGCGAATGAATCTGAAAACGTTGCTGCAGGCGCTACCGGTGGAAGAACATCCCGATCTCACTGCCGATAACCTCATCTCGTATTTAACGGAATTCGTTCGGGCCCACCGGATCAACGAATAGCAAAAAAGGGACACTCGCCCTAGTGGTGTGTCCCCGTCCCTAAATCTGAAGATGCCTCCCTAAGCCTATTTGCGTCCAGCGCGCAATGGGCCGTTCCAGATGGAGGCTTCTAATGACCGAAAACCAAACAGCTACGCCGGATTCCCCTGAAACCTCTGAGGAGCACCTGCTGGGCATACAGCAGGTTCTTCAACGCGTTCCGGTGAGCCGGTCGACAATCTACGACTGGATTGCGCGAGGCTTGTTTCCTGCACCCTTCAAAATCGGCCCGCGCCGCGTGGCATGGACCCCTCGGATGGTATCAGAATGGATCGCTGAGAAGGTCCAGCGGCCATGATCGCAACCTGGACCGAACTCGCCTTCTATAGCGCAGCCGATGACCGATGTATGCCTTGCCGAATTGGCAATCTACCGAATTGCGTCCAATCGATTGAGGGGGTGTAACGATGGCAGATCGCGGCTTTGTCGACTGGAACCCCAACAAGCGAACGTTGACGCGTATCGAGATGGTGAAGGCCGTCTTGGAAGAGGACAAACACTATCTCCCGCTAACATTACGGACACTTTATTACCGCTGCGTCGGCAGACACGGTTATGGCAAAACCGATGCTCATTATCAAAACCTCGGCTACGTCGTGTGCAAGATGCGCCGGTCGAGGATGATTGACTGGGAGTCGATCAGGGACGACGGTATCCGGCGCGACGAGCCTTATGATTTTTCCAACAAGACAGAATTTGCTGCCTACTTACGAGAGCTGGCGAGTGACTTCAGGCTTCAGCGTCAACAAGGGCAAGGCCAATATCTCGTCGTCTGGTGCGAGTCTGCGGGGATGGTGCCCCAGGTGGCAAAGGTCGCTCATGAGTATGGCGTGCCGGTAATCTCCAGCTCAGGCTATGACTCGCTGACAGCCAAGCTCGAAGCCGCAGAGATGCCTCTCAGAGCCGGCAGGAATGTCACTGTCCTGCATATCGGAGACTACGATGAAGATGGTCTGACCATCTTCCGCGCACTCCAGGAAGATGTGCAGGCTTTTGCCGAGAGCTTTAACTGCAGGATCGGGTTCGAGCGCATAGCGGTCACTCCGCTGCAGATCACGCAATATCAGTTGCCCGCGGCCCCGGCCAAGGCCCGACGACGCAGCCAGTCATCGAACGGCATCGTCGTTCAGGCTGAAGCCCTCCCATTTTCCACGCTGCTGGCGATCGTTCGCTCCGAGATCGAAACGCGCATGAACATGGCCATATATCGCGAGGTCCTGGACCGTGAAGCATTGGACCGAGCGCGCATCATCAGCATGGTCGAAGGTCTGTAATGGCGGCCGAGATCCTGCGCAAAGAGGCTGAACGTCGTGCGCAAAAATCTTATCGCCGCAATGAGCTCAAGATCGGGCCGCCGAAGGACTCGCAATGGGTGTGGCTAACATTGGAACTTCTGGAGAGTGTGGCTTGGCGGGCAATGTCACTAACTGCCTGGAGAGTTCTAAACCGAATTATTGTGGAACATGGAGGGCATGGTGGTGGCGAGAATGGGAAGCTGATCGTGACGCACCGACAGCTTCATGACTGGGGCGTCAGCAAAAATTCCATCGGGAATGCCATCGACGAGCTTGAACATTTAGGCTTGATCCGTGTTCGAAAGGGTCGAGGTGGTACCGGAGGGCGTCATGCAAATCTCTTCAGGTTGACGTGGATCGGCGATCACGAAGGTGGCTCCCCAACCAATGATTGGAAGCGCATCACCGAGGTCGATATCGATGCTTGGAGGAAAGGTGGCAGGGAAAAGGCCGGCAAACTCAGAAAGCGGACCGCGCCGAAGCGCCCGGCAGGTGCAGTCGTCAGGAAAAATGATTCTTCAGTGGGCAATACGACTGCGAAAGCATTTGTGCACACGCAAGATTCGGCGCCTGAAATTATTTCCCCGGTCCCAAAACCCGGGAGTTTAGCGGTCCCAAAGAATGGGAGTTTAAGTGGTCACGAAAATGGTTCTGATCAGAAAAACCGCGAAATATCAGCTGCTTCGAAAACTCCCAAAGTTTGGGAACACTCTATATATCTCCACGGAGGGGGGTGTGTGTCGGGAGCATGTCCCTTGCGCGAGCAAGGCTTTGACGGTGTGAACTCCGACATAGGGCTTGCCTGTCCGCTAGCAAGTGAAGGCGTTGGAGTTTTGCCTGGCAACTCTTTTCATCCGGATGATCCAATTGTTGCTGACTGTCCGAGGTTATGCGCCCAGCAGATACGGAGAGGCGTGATCAGAGATGCGAAGCAGGTTCCGCCGACGGAAGAAGTCAAATGAACATTGAACCAGACAAACCCAAGAACGCGGAAGAGATGGCCACCCATCTGGTCAATGATCTGGAGGTTCGTCTCTTTCCAAAAGGCAGAGTCGGTGACCACGCGCTGGCAATATGGAAGCGCATCAGGCAACGGCTTCTTAAAGGTGAAACGGTTGAGATCACCGTCAAGGCACTTGATCTCCATATGCATCGTCAGGAGCTAAAGCGTGCGCGCGATGCCATTTTGGCGATCAAACTTATCCAGCCTGCTGGAGAAAGTTCTCACTACGAGCTAGGCGAATATGATGAGCTTGAACAAATGATCCGTGAGGAAATGCACCTCCTTTTTGAGGTTGAGGACCTTCGTAGGTTCGTCAGCACTTTTGTGGGCGGGTAGCCGTACCTCGGTTCGGTGTTCCCTTGTCGGTAGAGGCTGTTCCGGACTTGCCGCCCATAATGCGGAGGAGGAAACAGAGCGGTGTTGCCATCTTGACCCAACGGAAATGACTGCCTAGCGTTTCAACAGCAGGTGGCTTGGCGGCTAGTCGCGTTGAATACCGATACGAGCCGCATGGAACATCTGAAGCATGAGACCGACTTCAGTAGACACGACCGTAGTCTCAAGCTTTTGATGAATTTGTGTGACCATCTCCTCGAAAGTAGTAATCTTCAGAGGATTGCCGCCAATGGCACCGCTAAAATACTGTCGATTTTCCCAAACGGGAATATCACCAATGACACTGACCTGTTCCCCTGCATTACTCCGGTTTTAAATCGTCTGGACGCCGGAGGCTGACGCTGATGCTATTCAAGAGCTAGCCTCCGTGCGTTGAAACCGATTTGAAAATCGTTTCTGCAAAGAATTCAGTCATGCCGCTGCCCCACTCTTTCCGACAAATCGGCAAAGAACTCCGATGCAGGTTCGACGCCGGATACCAAAAGCCGATCACGTGCGCGGGTGCAGGCGACATAGAACAAGTGGCGCTCTGTTTCGTACACTTCGTCCAGCTCGGTTTCGTCGGCAACGGTTTCGATGCGGTCCTGCAAGGGCAGGATGTCGTCATCACAGGCCATGACCGCCACGGCCTTAAACTCAAGACCTTTGGCGAGATGCATCGTGCCGATGGAGATGCGCCCGTTGCGCTCTTCAACGCGGTCGGAAAGCTCAAGCGGTGTATGCGAAGCGTGTTTAACGACAGCACGAGCCCGAGACAGCTCACCGATGCTTCGCACGAAGATGCCGATCTCATCCGGCTCAATGCCTTCTTCAATGGCTTCTTGAACCCAGAGAGCAAGCCCTTCGGTTTCCTGTTTACTGTTGTCAAAAACGCGCACAACTGGATTAGGTCCATTGAAGACCGAGACGGTTCCGCGTCGATCTTCTTCGTTACCGTCCACGTCTCTGACAAGAGGCGGTAAAAGCCGGTCAACAGTCTGCCGGATTTGGTGGGACGTGCGGTAATTGACCTTCAGGGTATGGGACCGACCGCGAACGTCGATACCGAGAGCATTCCATGAGAACGGCTCCTTGAATATGCGTTGTCCAAGATCACCGGCAAAAAACAAGGCGCCCGGTTTCTGGTCCGCTATGGCTGCAAGCATCCGGAGTTCTGGAATACCCAAATCCTGAGCTTCATCGACGATGATGTGCGTGAATGGTTTGTGATCGCGCTCGGCGAAGTGTTCCGTGACTTTTTGAAATATCCCCGGCCAAGAGTTTACGCCTTGCACTTCGAGAAGATCACGTGCACGAACGAAGACTGGCCAGACACGTTCCCTTTGTTTGGAGCCCATGCGATTCTTGCGCCCGAGGCGCGGCACATCCCGGTAGGCATCCAACGAGACAATTTGCCAAGCATCGACAACATTGTTCCATTCAGAGACTAAGAACCGGGTGGTGAACTCGGTAAGTCCGAGTTCCTTTACAGCGGCCTCTAGCGCGCCCTTCACCTGTTCCCTGGACGCAGCGCGAGGCGTGTGGCCGAAGGCCAGGGTGAACAGATCGTAGGCAACGCCGTAGAATGGCAGGACAGTCACTTGCGATCCGTTCGATCCATTGCTGCCTGTCAGCATCCGGAGCTTGTGCTCAAGCGCATTGCCAAGAGGAGATGAAAATGTTGTCAGAAGAACTTTGGCTTGCTTGTTTTTCTTCAGAATGGTGGCAGTGCGGTGCAGCGCCACGACGGTCTTACCCGTTCCCGCTGAGCCGGAGACGCGGGCAGGGCCATTGAATTCCTGTTCGACCACGCGCCGCTGCGATGGATGCAAGAAGATCGCCCATTGGTCCCACGGATATTCGAGCGCCAGCGTGAGTTCTTCTACATCCTCCAGCACACGAAAGCGGCGTTGGGCATCGGGATGATCGAAGGGGTTTGCGCCAGTTATTGCCATCTCCGGCGCGCGCAACGTGCCAGTCGCCACATAGTCTAGCAGTGCTTCCGCGGCTTCCGCAGGTATGTGGTCGGTGATCTCGAAAAATCCGTCTTCTGTTGACTGCCGGACATCCGCAACCCAGTCCGGCGGCACGCCTACACCGAGCAATTCTTCTTCAGAAAGATCAAGAAATAAACGCGGCAGACCGCGCCCTTGCAGCGCTTCCGCCGCTGCGACCACTTCCGGTTCCGGAGTGGTGTAGACAGGTATAGCTATCTCTTCCACACGCTCCCGCACCTCGACGATCTGAGCTGCGCCAGTCTTCGGATGCGCTTCAATCCGCCTGCGTTCCGCCCATTTGTAGGCGTCGTCATGATGATCGACGTAACAGACTAAGAAACTGTCGGCGGTCTTGTGAACGATCACACGGATGTCGCGATTAGCCCGGATCGACCAAAAATTAGGGTCCTTGGATTTGTCGATGCGATGAAATTGAAGTCCGGGGGCGGACGGGTCTTGCTGCAAATCGAAAATCGTAATTTTGGCGGCAGACTGTTCCTGGGCAGTCAGTTTGGCCAGCGCCTTGGTGAAGCTCTCAGCAATACAGAACCTCATTTAAGCTCCCCTGCGATTGCCTTAAGTATCTTGGTACGCGAGGCGGCTCGTTCAGCTAAAAGCTCGTCTTCACCAGTGCGTTGCAACCAATCAAAAAGTTTTTGAAGCCCGTGTCTGGTGCTTGCGGCGTCACGACAGTTCGAAATAAGACACAATTGTATTTTCTGAATATTATCAGCAACATAAATACCGAATGAGCCGCTAACTATGGTCGCGTCAGGAAAACCCAGTAAGCTCATCGCCTGAGCTTCGGTGACGTTTTTCTGGCACGCTATGACGTGTACCGGTCCGCCAACTCCGGACTTTAGAGAGCCCGACAGTTCGTGATCCCGCAAAAACGGTTGCCCAACCATTTCTCTTGCTGCCGACACGGTGAATGCTGCAGGTATCGCTGACGGACAAAACAAAACGTACTTACTGGAAACCGGAACGATAACCGTGGTGCCTTCAACTTTAGCTTTCTCCTTTGCCTGAAGCGAAGAAACCAACTTTTCTACCATCTGTTTTTGGCGATCTGCGAAATTCATCCGAGACCAATCCAATGCCTGGCCTGTATTTGAGCCGCTTTTCTTTACCTCGCGAGCTCCCTCATGAGAGAGCTGAAGAACAAGCTCCCGTACTAAGTCCTTCGTACGACTTTTGAGTTCTTCGGCATTTGCAAAGTTTCGAGCTTCCAATAAATCCGCCTTGCGCACGGCTTCGACAAAATCAAAGTCAGGTCCCGGTTTCGTCTTGACCTTTTCGCTACCTCCCAGCAACGAAACTACTCGGACCTTTCCAGGGGAATTCGCATGAGCGGTCTCAAATTCGGCATGGCAAATGCCAATGGCGCTCTTGTCTTTTTGCCAGCCCGCCTCACCATCTAAGAGCGCAATGAATATGTCGCAATCGGATGCCTGCTTTATGCAAGCCTCCCAAGAGGTGTTAGAGCCGTCATCAGTTTCTTCCTCATTGATCCACACGTTAACGAGAGGCTTTCCGAAGAACTCTTCCGTCTCAATTTCCTTCTTTAGCTGCTTTCGAATTTCAGACAGCTCAACACCAGACTTATCACCTATCGGGAACTTTGTTTTGCAGCGGCTGGAAATCATTAGCCGTAGCTTTCTATGCGCCATACCTGTTCCCCTACACCCCAAACACTTTCATCACTTCGTCGCCAAAGTGGTTGATGACTTTGACGGCGAAGCGGCCTGTTGAGGGGCGCGGGAACGGGCGCGACGTGTCGCGATAGAGCGTTTCCCAGGCTTCCTTGTCGATCTCTGCCTTCAAGCTTGTCTTTAACGATTTGTAGGGATCGTTCGCGCCCATGAAGTAGGCGTGACGGACAAAGAAGCTTTCCTCGTTGTAGTCGGTGTCGATGAACCAGGCGGCAATATCATCCTTGCCGCTGGCGCGGACCTCGCCAGTCTTGGGGTCGAATACGTCAACCCCCAGCACTTCGACGACGATGTTCCCGTCGTCATCGAAATTCCACTCGATATCCGGCTCACCAAAGACAACAAAGAGGTTGCCTGCGCCGGTGTTCTTCAGTTCCTTTGACATGTGAAGGTCGGGATTCATCTTGGCCTTCAGGATTGGCAGAGGGCCCAGCTTGGTGAGCTCGGATGTGTGAGCATCGAAGTTAAAACCGCAGGCGATCAGCGCATCGAAACGCGCGTCTAACGCTTCCCGTGCCGCCGCCGTAAGGTCAGCGCGTGTGACGGTCCCGAATTCGGGGCCGATGAAGATTGCTGCGCGCCTTTCGGTTTCTCCCTCCATGAAGTGACCTTCGGCGGCGATGTAGCCACCGGGCCAGCCTTCGATGGTCGTGAAAGTGATCCTGTCGTCCTTGGCCGCCTGATGCACCCCAGCGGATTTAAGGCTATCGATCACCATCTGGGTGAAATCGTTCAATGGGGTGTCTTCGCGGGTGCGCCTGCCTTCAGCGGCATCGATCAGATCAATCAGTTCTTCTTCGTCGGCAGGAACAACGCGGTGCGGTGACAGGCTTTCGACTGTGAAAGGTCCGGCAACACGTACTTTGGATGTGTCCTCATAGGGCCGGTCATAGAGCATTTCCTCTTCGGCCTTTTGGGCAATGGATTTGTCGATTTCCTTCTGTCGAGCAATGCGAAATTCCCACCATTGCACATGAGCTTTTGTTGCAATATCAGGCCAGCCCCCACCAGCCTCACGCGGGATTTCCCATTCCTCCCAGGATTCGCCAAGGACGGTATTCAGGCTTGCGCGAAGTGGCTCGAGTTTCTCCTGATAATTTTCCCAAATGACATCAATTTCGGCATTGTTGGCTATGGTCTTGAGCATGATATGCGGGGCGCGTTCATAGACGAAGCCCTGACGGATATCTCCATGCGTCAGTGTTTCCGATTGGATTTTGCCGGTAATCTCCTGCTCTTTCTTCTGCCCCTCAGGGCTGTCCGCCAAATGATAATATGGGTATCGTGCACCCATCAGACGGGCGCGAGTCAAAGCGAGGGATACTCTCGACGTATCCAACGTAATCCAACGCCGCCCCCATTGTTCGGCTACATAGGCCGTAGTTCCCGAGCCGCAGGTCGGGTCCATTACTAAATCGGCGGGGTCGGTTGCCATAAGGATGCAGCGTTCGACAACTCGCGGATTGGTTTCGACAACGTAAGTTTTACCAATTGCGTCAAATCCCCACCGAACATCATTCCACAAATTGTGAATTGGAACGACGGGATAATCATCCAAAAAACGAACATACCTGAGGCTGTTTACCCTCGACATAATTCTGTCAGATGAAATAAGGCGCTTAAACCCTTGTTCGTTTGTTTTCCAACCGCCCGGCCCTGGCTCAATACTTTTTCCGCGAAAGAAGACTGGCATTCTAGTCGTTGCAGAACCTGATTGCGAAGTCGTTGGAGAAGGAGCAAAGAGTCTGCCCCTTGTCCTTTGTTCTGCTGTTGCAGTTTTCTCTGCGACTCTTTCGTCATTGCCAAGCCAAAGATACTTGTAGTCGGCTGCCCCTGATGATGGATCATCTGGCGATTTTTTTTTCAACAACGGACGAAATTTCAGTTTTGTGAGAGTTTTACCGTACCAAAGAACATAATCTGAAGTAGAAGGAAGGTTGCTTGATGTTTGGGAGCTTGTTTTCCAAACGGTGATAAGCGAAACAAAATTCTCCTCCCCGAAAATCTCATCCATCAGCGCCCGCACTCGATGCACATTCTCATCTCCAATCTGCACAAAGATCGATCCGCTATCTGTCAGCAAATCGCGCATGGCAGTCATGCGGTCGCGCAGATAGGTCAGGTATGAATGGATGCCGTCTTTCCACGTGTCGCGGAATGCTTTGACTTGTTCGGGCTCTCGCGTGATCTGGTCCAGCTTGCCATCTTTTACATCGCGGGAACGGGTTGAGACCTGCCAGTTGGAATTGAACTTGATGCCATAAGGCGGATCGAAATAGATGCACTGGACCTGCCCGCGCAGGCCTTCACGCTCCGCCAAGCTCGCCATCACCTGTAGGCTGTCGCCCAGGATCATTCGGTTCTGCCAGTTCTGATCGTGCTGGTAGAACTCGGCTTTTGCCTCAGGATCGAGGCCGTTGAAGTCACCGAAGAGATCAATGGTGTCGGACTGCGAGTCCTCTCTTTCCTTGGTCTGACTTTTCAGGTCCTCAATGATCGCCTTGGGATGAATTTTTTCCTGGATGTAGAGGGGTGGCGCTTGCACCACGAGATCGGACCAATCCTGTTGATCTTTGCCACGCCAGACGAGTTGCGCGTCGCCGATTTCGAGAATACCGGTTTGCGTCAGTTGTTCGATTTGTTCCGGGCTTAAACGTAACGTCGCCCCTTTCCAGACGATCTGCGGATCAAGGTCTTCATCACGCGGACGGGTTTCGCCTTCGGGCAATGGGTCTTCTCGAAGGTAGGTAACGGGCTCAAACGGTTTGCTTTCTTCGGCCCGCTGTGCCGCCGATTGCAGCTCCGCCGTTGGAATGTTTTTCCGCTTGGCTTCGTCGTGCGTGAGGGTTTCTATCTGCTTCGGCTTTTTTGTTGTCTTCTTTGCCATTAGTTTTTGCCCTCGTCGTCGTCTGATTTTCGGTCATTCTCTTCATTGTTGAAAAGGTCTGGAACATCAGGCTCCACGACGTAGGGCTCTTCAAGAATCCGCTTCAGCTCGTTTTCTGAAAGCGGTTGAGAAATGTCTTTTCCATTGTAAGTAAGCACCTTCAGGACACGGACATTTGCAGGTTTTGAAAGCCCTGCCGGATATGCCCACTGAACCCGCATGTTATCTCTGATGTCGGGCTTGATGTCTTTTATGTCGACGTGGTGCCAAAACGTCTCGTCCTCGATCGAGAACGCAATGTCCTGGAACTTATTCGTAGCGGCCTGCCACTTGCGACCTTCTTTTTTCCAGTTCGGAGAATTGACGACGATGTCAACCGACTCCACCGACCACGCAATTTGTTGGTCTACCTCTTGAGCAACAAATTCGGGAATATGAGTGATCTGCCGAGGAAAATCTGCACGTTTGATCGGAAAGTCGTGGGAGCGATCAAAAGACAATCCCTTGACGTCGGGATTGTCTATGCACGCCTTATAGATAGAGTTCCTGCCTGAAAATGCCTTCTGGAATTTGGCTGGTGTAATTCCGACCTGCTCGAGTTTGTCGACATTAGCCGCCAAAAAGGAGATGAGCATTTCGATGAGCAGCCTTGCATGTATCTCATTGTCTTCGGAGACGATCTCCTGCGTTTCAGGCAGCACCACCTCGGTTGATGATTCTTGGTCTTTACTCTTTTTCTTCGCGATTGAATCATGGGTTTTCTTGCCAAGGTGCTCTGCCCAGTATGCAGGCTCCTCTCCAGTCAAACCCTTGATGAATGCCTTGCCGATATCTGTGGCTAGAAACCCCCACATGGCACCGCCGCCACCCAAAATGACGAGCCCAAGAACCTCCATGAGACCGCCAGGTTCTGGTGTGCGAACCCGCAACTCATAGCGGAGTTTCTTGTCGAATAGCTGCTCATTGAAGTCATCGATCACTGCCTGCGTTGACCGCGCCGTGTCAATGAACTGCTTCAGCGGAATGCTGGGACGTTCAACATCGAAATGGAAGACAATCTCATCATGGTTTCTGCCGGTTGGATGCCCGTCAATCATGCATCCTCCTTGCTCGCTTGTGCGCCCTGACTTTCGACCACTCTTTCTATGAGTGCCTTAAACTCCTTATCCATCTCGTAAACGTCGTTGAATTCCTCGAAAGCCCATCGGCCATACAGGCCCAGATTGTTGATGCCGGGAACCCACTGGGTACGCACGGTTTCCGATTTGAGTTTCACGTTTTCATGGCGGTAACCCTTCACCTCGACGATGAGATGAAGCGGATCATCGGTTCCATGAGCATCATCGAGCTTGACGATAAAATCAGGGATATAGGCGCGCGCCACAGACCCGTCCTTATAGGGAATTTCCAATCCAAGGCCCTGATTCTTCACATAGGAGATTACGGCTGGATGTTGCTCGGCGACGCGGGCGAATTCAGCCTCCCAATCACTGTCCAGCACCACATAGTTGATGTGGCACTTGTTGGCAGCCGTGGTGTACAGGTCCTTGGTCGTGGAGAAACCTACATGGGTCGTTGAGGATTCTGGATTGTAGGGATCGAGGACCGCCTTCACTCTGCGCTTATCACCAATGGAATTGACGATGGCGTTGTAGATGCGTTCGGCGGCTTGGTTGCCGACACTGAGGTATTCCAGCATCCATTGTCCGGTGTCGCCTTTACAGTCCAGATATCCCTCATTGAGCCATCGGCGGGCAACGCGCTGGATTTGCCAGAACAAATGGAGCTTGGGCTCCCCGTCCGCGTCCTTGAAATATTTGTAAAGCAGGAGCTTGGCGAGATCGTAAGCAATGGTGCTGGGCCGTTTGGCCTGCGCTTCGGCAGCGGAGATCATTACGCCTTCGCCAACGATGCCCTCCATAAGCGTCTGGCCGGGGCCGACCATCTCAGGGGTGAGCACGAATTTCGAATCTTCGGTGAAGTCCGCTGTTAGCTTTTCTTCCGGCAAATCGACCCGATATCCCGTGACGCGTGGAAAGATGATCTCAAGCGCCGCACGCTCCTTGACGGCATGGACACGCGTCGTCTTCTTGGGCGGCTTGATCGGGGCCACCTGCGGCTTGGCCGTAAAGTCGAAGGGAATGCCCATGATGTCGGCATATTCTACATTGAACAGGTCATCGCTGTTCAATTCGTAGGAATAGCGCCGCAGACCCCGCCCGACGACCTGCTCGCAAAGAAGCTGCGTACCGAAGGCCCGGATGCCGAGGATATGCGTGACCGTGTTGGTGTCCCAGCCTTCCGTCAGCATGGAAACAGAAACGACGCAGCGGACCTGCTCTCCCAGCCGGTCTTTCTTGCCAACGGTGTTCATGACTTCGCGTAGGAGTTCTGCATCAGATATTTCACCCACATCGCCAGCGCCGGAACGCTGTTTCATCTCGCGCTTGAACTGCTCAATTTCCGCAGCGGCCATTGCCCGGAAGTTTTTATCGAGTTCGCCGGATTCAATCTGATAGCTATCAATCAGGAGGGTATTGGGACGAGGAAAAGGGTTGCCGTGCTCATCGTAGTTGCGAAACAACTTGAGGTGACCGTGATGCTCAAAAATTTCCTCGCCGTCCTCGTTTGGCCTCTGCCAGCCCGAAATCCATTCATGGACAAGCTTCGATGTGGACGTGTTGTTACAAACAACGATGAACACGGGCGGCGTTTCAATTCCGACACGCTCCCACTGCTCATAAGTTTCTTCATAGTGTTTGTAGAGCGCGTGCAGCGCCGTTTTTAATTTGTCAGGAATGGCCAGCGGATCGCCAATCGTTTTCCCTTTTTTCGGCATATCCTTGCCGATATGCTTCCACAAATCCCGAAAGATCGGCACGTCCTCGCCGGGAATATTATCAGCAACCGGTACGCGCGGCAGCTTTACGATTCCGCATTCGATGGCGTCTATCAGGGAGAAGTCGCTGACCGTCCAGGGAAAGAGCGTTCCTTCGGCCCAGCCTGATCCGCTCAGGAAAAAGGGCGTTGCTGACAGGTCATAAACGGTACGGACGCCAAGCTTGCGTTCGAAGGCTTCAATCCCGTTAATCCAGAGACGGGCGGCCTTGTTTTCCTTTTCGGCTTCCTCCTTCTCCTCGCCTTTCAGGTCGGCGATGTCCTCGTTATCCGGTTTTTCGCGGTAACAATGATGTGCTTCGTCATTGATAACGACGATATTCTTGAACCCCATCAGCTCCTCCGCAACCCGGCGGACCATCTGGCCTTCAGTTTCCTGGGTCTTGAGAGCTTCGCCGCGCCCTTGCAACAGGGATTTGCCTACCTTGTTGGTGTCTATCACCTCGCGAAGCTGAAAGGCATGATAATTTGTGATGACGATCTTTGCCTTGTTGATATCCTCCAGCATGTCAGCCGGGACAAGTTCGCGTGACTTGTAATAGCTGTCCGGATCGTTGGGTTGCAAAACGCGCAATCGATCCTTGATCGTGATACCTGGTGAAACGATAAGAAATCCGCGTGTGAAAAGCCTACTGGTCGGCGACCGGACCGCATTTACGGTCTGCCACGCCATCAGCATGGCCATAACAGTCGTCTTACCCGCGCCGGTTGCCATCTTCATGGCAAGCCGGATCAACTCGGGATTAGCCTGCTCGTTCGCGCCCTGAATATGGTCCCAGATGTGTTCGTGTGCCCTTTGGTTCCGGGCAACTTCGGTTAGCCAAATGATCGTTTCGACTGCCTCAATTTGACAGAAGAATGGACGAATGCCTTGAAAATCGTGATGCCGCCAATGCTGCAAGAGTCGAGCGGTGGCGGGCGTAACACTCCAGTCGGTCTGGCTCGGCAACCCGCGCCAAGCCGCCACTCGGGAGCGAATTTTATTGATGATCGGGGTTGGATTATATTCCTGTTCGTCCGACGAAATGCCGTCACCGGAATGCAAGTCCATTGTCGTTTGTTTTGGGTCGGGTTTCTTTCGCCGTTTTCTTGGTTTTGGGACAGGAGAGATTAGCTTCGAGCTACGACGACCGGCAATCGGAGGATTGTCAGTGGGCTGGCCTTCTTCATCCAACGCATGGTGCAGCGCTGGTTCCTCATACGGGGAATTTAGGATTGGTTGTTCGTAAAACGTACCCGTCATGTCTTTTGCGCTTTTCAATTCATTTCCGATTCGATTCACTTATCGATTGCACGAAGCCTGATCCGCCATGATCCACCGGCCTTGAACCCTGGTATCTTTCCTTAAGCCGCAAAGCGGTAAGCGGTCTTTTCCGTCGACTTCAGATATGCGGCGACCTCCCTGATCGTCATGTTCTCTGTGTTCATGATCTTCCCACGGAATTGACCCCTGAAATGAAAATGCGGGAAAATTTCGAAAATCTCAAATTAAGTATTGCGAGTGCTCCAAGCTTCTATCTCTTGCAGGCATACAGAGATTGCAGAGCGTCGTTTTGTTTTGATCTGTCTATCTCAACTATTACTGGACATTTTCGCCGTGGCCGGGGGGCTCATTCATGAGCACATTACCTGAAATCTATAAAAAGTAGGGGTGGACGCTCGCTCGGAAAGCGTCACACCGAATGTATGCTGCCGAAGCCTCGTACTGGCACGAGATGGCCGGAGCGCCTAGCCTCCCAAGGCAATGTTTTGGGGCGAGTTTCCTTGCGACGACGTGGCGTGGGGAACGTATGGTGGGTGTGCAGGATGCATTTGCCGGTCAGGCGCTCATGACGCTTAACATAGTGCTTCACAGTCTGTGGCCACCACTTGCCGCCGCGTGGCGTCAGGATCCGTTCATGCATGAGCCATCGCGCGACGGCAGAGTAGGAGTGACCGACCTCCCTAACTGCGGCGGCAATATAGACAGCCATTTCGTGTGTCCGGATATCGGCATTTTCCATGATGGTGCGCCTGCCTCGACGCTGCATATCCAGGAGTTCTCTTCTGGGGAGGAACTGCAGACGACCCTTGATCCAAGGCATCTTGCGACGCTTACGGAATCCACCGGGGAAGCATTCATCCATTATCCGACGCTGTCTGGTCGTCAATGCCATGGCCGCGGTATCCTCGTGTGCGAAAACTATCAAGCTCGTGGAAGATACCAGAAACGGGCAGCAGAGTTGACAAAGGAGTTGGTGGCCTAGCTACCGAGGTAAGTTTACAACCTTACTTGGCGTCTCGCCATAAAGTACCTCTTGAAGGTGGATCGTCCACCGTTCCAGGGCACTTCGCTTCTCTCGATCAAAGCTATATTTGACATAGACAGCGCCGGTCACGGTGCCTTTTGCTGCGCTCACGTGATCTAAAACGAGACTGATCGTGTGGGGATTGATCCCAAGCGAGGCCATAGATGTGGCTACGGTGCGGCGCAGATCGTGCACGCGGAAGTTTTCAAGACCAAGCATGGGGCGGGCTCGACTGATCGCACGGGTTGCTGCGTGCGCTGTAATTGGACCTTCACCCGTCGGAGAGGGAAACACATACGGGCTATCGCCAGAAGCCGCGATAGCGTCTTTAAGAAATCGCGCGGTGAGCGGAGGGAGCGGAACACGGCTCACCTGCCTGTTCTTGGTCCGACCGCCAGGCAGGGTCCATACGGGATTTGTGTTAGAGAGATCGATCTCGGCCTTTGCGGCGCCGGCAATCTCACCAATCCGCTGGCCCGTCATGAGCGCCAGTCGCAACATGGTCACGACAGGTAGGGACATGGGAGCATCCTCAAGCGCATTCCAGAAGATGCGGATTTCCTCGTCACTCAGCACACGGTCGCGAGGACGCTCAACAGTGCGTGGACGGATCCCTTGTGTCGGATCGAACTGAACCAGATCTTCAGCACATCCCCAGCGAAAGATTGAGCGGGTCAGGGCCAGGACGCGGTTTGAGCGATACCGTGCGCCACGTTCGGCAACGGCATCGATAATGCGGATGACGTCCCGCTTGGTAACTTCTTCGGCCTTCATTGCGCCGATTGCAGGAAGGATTTCGCGTTTGAGCATAAGCTCATCATCATAAAGAGAGCGCGCTCCCTTATTGGGTTTGCCGTGTCGTTCCACCCACATTTGGGCCAGTTCTGAGAATGTGAAAGCGCCTTTGCGCTGTTGCTTGTCACCGGCGGGATCCTCACCGCGGGAGATGCGGGCAAGGAGTGCTTGCGCTTCAGTTCGAGCCTCCTCAAGTGAATAGCTCGGATATCCCCCAATCGTGCATCTTCGCTTCTTCCCATCGGATTGACGTGAGTAGAGCACAGACCAGCTTTTGACGCCCTTTGCTGTGACCCGGAGCAAAAGCCCACGGGTATGAGCGTCCCGGTACTCGACACGTTTCGTCTCGGGTTTGACGGTCTCAATGAAACGTGCGGTGAGCTTTTTCGGCATGATCCAATCTTCAATTGGCGAGACCTCGAAGAATACACTGGGGTTCCACCAGGGTTCCAAATCGAGGCAGATTGTACCGGAAGCCCTCGGACGATACTAGACAGAAAAATGGCCAATTTTCGAGAAAATTACATATATTACCTTGTTTGAGGAAGTCCAAGGTCGTCCAGTAAGAACGTTTGTCTTTCAGACTACGAATCTGGGGGTCGGGGGTTCGAATCCTCCCCGGCGCGCCAATCTTTTCAATGGCTTAAGAAATTTCTATCAACTGTGAAAGTTCGATGGC
>Ga0209633_10002663_pt1 | contig 17012 bp, 15 predicted proteins | sample Cruoilmetagenom1_FD_187290 | JGI IMG/M metagenome (GOLD analysis project Ga0209633, IMG submission 187290) | Oil polluted marine microbial communities from Coal Oil Point, Santa Barbara, California, USA - Sample 1 (SPAdes) (version 2) | ecosystem: Environmental > Aquatic > Marine > Oil seeps ... | reverse complement strand
ACCGTATTCTTTGATCTCAAAATAAGTCGCAGCGATATCATTGTTCACCTTATAGCTCAATTTTGTCCGGCTAATTTCCATAGGTAATGCTCCTGGATTAAAAAGTTCGATGATCAGTGCCTTGCGTGCTTGATCAAATCTGTCGTAGCGAATGATTGGAATGGCCTGAGCTATACCTTTATATTCGCTGTGTTTGTTAGCAAACATGGATGTTACCCAACCCAATGCAAAGGCTACTAGTACGGCAAATACAACAATATTTAAAATTTTTCTTGACATTACCTTTCCGTCTCACTTAATTAGTAAAGCGATAAGCATGCCAATCTATAATTGACTGATTTTATATGGTTTTATGGAATGGTCAGGAATTTTGTCGGCCAACCTGGCCGATGCCTAGAGGAAGTCACGGCCAAATTGGCCACTCACTACAATATTATTTGCTAGGCCTTGAGTAGGTGCTGAATTGCACGCCAGAATTGCGCTGGCGTATGTTCTTGAAGTGCTGTGTGTTATCTAAAAACGCTTGCAGATATCGCAAGCGTCGAAATGTTATATGTTATTTTTAACTCATTGCAGTGACCAGCAAATCGATGAGCGCAAGCAATGAACATCCGGCAAGCAGCAGGCTGAGAAGGTTAATTATCCACGATGGCACCTTGTCGACCATACTTACGTGTAAATGACTGTATCGCCAGGCAGCCTGTAAGAATGCTATGACACTGAACAGGATTAAAATGGTTACAATGGTCAGCAGAATCCATAATGACATCATATCATTCATGAATTTGTAGATTCCAAGCCCAGCAGCCAATGCAGCCAAACCTGTCCGAAGCCACGCCTGATAGGTTCTTTCGTTAGCTAGGTCGGTTCGATCTAGCGCTAAATCATTATTGTCTGGCTTAACAGGTGATTCAGGTTTCATGGTATTTGATTATTGCTTATTACTATCAGTATTTGTAACAACCCAAAAATAATCCAACTAATATCCTTCATCTTTACTGGGTAGCTTCACTTTTCCACCGAATGACCGGTACATATAAAGCGTGTAAATTGCTGCCAATGTTGCACCGATAGAAAACCAGATTAAACCTGTACGAAGCGCATATTCTGAAGTAGCTGTATTATAAATCGTTAGACTATTCGCCGGGTTGCTTGTAGCAATCAGAATATTGGGGTAAATAGTAAATGCCACACTCAGTAGCATGAATATAATCAGTGCAGAAGAAGATGCAAAAGCAAACAGGTCGTTATCCTTGTTACGAAAAATAAACATCGCAAGTAAGGATATCACTGCCAGTATCGGTAACAATAGTCCCAGTGGATACTGACTGAAATTATGACTCATCATGGGCTGAGCAATATAGGTGACGAATGGGAGCACCAGTAAAAACAAGCTAACTATCCCACTACCTTGACGTGAAATAGTGCGGGCTCGCTGTTGTATTGCCTGTTCGGTTTTGAGCGCAATATAATTAGCGCCATGTACAGCCAAAAGTGCGATGGCAAACAACCCAGTGAGTAGTGTATACCAGTCCATGATACCAGGGTGTGACCCGGTCATGAAATCCGTCCACAAGGGTAAAAAAAAGTATCCGTCTGATTCGAGAGGGACACCCCGTAGGACATTACCTAATGCCACACCCAGCACCAAGGTAATAGAAACACTGCCTATCACCAGTAATGCGTCCCAGAAACTATGCCATAAAGTACTGCGTAACTGTGAACGCAGTTCCATTGATAAGCCACGAAACATCAACAGCCACAATAACAGGATTAATGCCAGGTAATAGCCACTAAATGACGAAGCGTAAGCTGAAGGAAATGCAAAGAACAGTACACCACCGGCAATAATTAGCCATACTTCGTTACCATCCCATACTGGCCCTATAGCATTCAAGACAACGCGTTTCTCATTATTATTTTTGGCTATGAAAAAGTAAATAATACCTGTACCGAAATCAAAACCATCCAGTACGACAAACAAAATCAGTAACAGGCCAATGATAATAAACCATAGTGTTTCCATTAGTGTGCTCCTCCAGAATTTTTCTCGACAGGCTCTGGTCCATTGTTGATAACACGCAGAATCAAGATGAGGAAAAGCAGCCCCATCAGCATGTATATAAACGAGAAACCCAATAGAGTAAACAACACATTTCCTGAGCTGACGTGGGGCGATGCACCTTCCACTGTGCGCATCAGGCCGTATACTAACCAGGGTTGCCGACCTATTTCAGCGGTTGCCCAGCCCGCAGTAGTAGCAATATATGGCAGCGGTGCGCTCAGCATGAGTGTCCATAGCATCCAGCGTGACTCAAATAGCTGCTTACGGCACAATAACCAAGTGGCAATCATCATAATACCGGCAAACAAAGTACCTAGAATGATCATTATGTGGTAGCTATAAAATACCAGAGGGACGGAATCTGGCCAATCTTCTTTGGGCAAATCATCCAGTCCTTGCAACTCTCCATCTAGTTTATAAGTCATTAATAGACTGTCAAGATATGGAATTTCTAGTGGATTATCCAGGGTCTCAGTGTGCATATTTGGTTGCCCAAGCAAGATTAACGGGGCACCTTTTTGTGTCTTAAAAATACCTTCCATTGCAGCTGCTTTGACAGGTTGATGCTCAAAAACCTGACTAGCTTCACCATGCCCAAACGGAAATATCTGCAAAATAGTCGTTATGGTGGCAATCATAACGCCAGTACGAACAAAGAGTCGGGCAGATTGTAAATGCTTGCCTTCCAACAGGTAATAGGCACCTACAGAGGCCACCACAAATGACCCTGTAATCAGTGTTGCATTCATATTGTGGAGATACTGCCAAAACAGCCAGGGATTAGTAAGCAGACCCCACAGGCTATTGAGTGCATACTTCCCTTCACTGTCGATAGTATAGGCAACTGGGTGTTGCATCCAGGCGTTAGTGGCCAGAATAAAATAGCCAGATAACCAGGTACCAAGAAATATCATAAATGCAGCTAACCAATGGCCACGAGGGCCAAGGCGATTTTCTCCAAATAACAACATACCTAGAAACGCCGACTCCATCATAAATGCAAACAATCCCTCCATAGCCAGAGTATTACCGATCACGCAGCCTGTTTTTCGTGAGAACTCAGCCCAGTTAGTACCGAAAAGAAATTCCATTGGAATACCAGTTACTACGCCAAAGACAAAGTTGATCCCGAATATCCTCAACCAGAAACGCGTAGCTCGATGATATTTCTCATCACCCTTATATAATGCTAGGCTCTTAAACAGCAGAATTATTGCGGCTAGACCCATGGTAAGCTGAGGAAACAGATAATGAAAGATAATATTAAATGCGAAGTGTATTCGATCTAATAGAATAATAGTGTCGTCCATTCTTCCTCCGAAATTTCGATTTATCAAAGTGGCTATGAACATATTGCAGGTTACATAGCTGACTGGTGTTTCTTATCTGCTTTTCATTCTTTCCTGTTAGCCAAGTCCAGGCAAGAGCTTTACCAGTCCGGAAGCAATCATCTGGATACCAATGGCGGCCAACAGCAATCCCATCACCCGAGTGGCGATGTTCAAGCCGGTTATACCTAGTTTTTTACTAATAGGAGTTGCTATCCGTAATGCCAGCCATACGGCGATAGCCACGATAATGATACCAGCACTTAATATCAGCCGGTCACTCCAGTTAGCTGTTTGATGTGCATCGATGATGACTAGGCTAATGGCTCCTGGACCTGCCATCAGTGGGAGCGCTAAAGGAACAACTGCGATATTTTCGCGGTTGTCAGCCTCCTCAGCTTCTTCTGGACTTTGCCTGGTATGACACTGCCTAGCATGCATCATATTAATGGCCATCAATAGAATAAGCAATCCGCCGCCGACACGAAATGCAGGAATACCAATACCAAAAAATTTCAGAATAATATCTCCGGCCCAGGTTGCAAGAATCAGAATCACCGCGACTGCAATCGCGCTTCTATGTGCAACTTGCTGGCATTGTGCAGGCGTACGACCACTACATAAGGAGAGGAAGATAGGTATAGCGCCTAGTGGATTAACAATGGCCAACACACCAATCAGCGCCTTGGCATAAAGCATGTATTCTGGAGAAAATGTAATCATAGTATTCCTTAATAAGGCCATTCCCAGTTGCGTATCTCCGGCATATCTTCGCCATGTTGCTGAATGTAATGCCGATGGTCAATCAGTTTATCACGGACATACTGCTTCACATAGACGGCCCTCTGACGTAAGTGAGGAACCCGCTCGACCACATCGGCAACCAGGTGGAAACGGTCCAGGTCATTCATGACCACCATGTTGAACGGGGTGGTGGTCGTGCCTTCCTCCTTGTAACCGCGCACATGCAGGTTTTTGTGATTGGTACGCCGGTAGCACAAGCGATGAATCAGCCAGGGGTAACCGTGATACGCAAATATAATCGGTTTGTCGGTGGTGAAAATGTCATCAAAGTTGCGATCACTCAATCCATGGGGATGTTCTTCAACAGGTTGCAGGGTCATTAGATCAACAATATTGACGACACGGATTTTAAGATCCGGTATTTTCTGGCGCAGGATATCGACTGCGGCCAGTGTTTCCAGTGTCGGCACATCACCGGCACATGCCATTACTACATCAGGATCACCGCCTTCATCGTTGCTCGCCCATTCCCATATACCGATGCCACTCGAGCAGTGTTTGATGGCGGCATCCATGTCCAGCCATTGGTGTTCGGGTTGCTTCCCGGCCACAATCACATTAATGTAATTTCGACTTCTCAATACATGATCAGTAACTGACAACAAGGTATTGGCATCAGGTGGCAGGTAGACCCGGATGACGTCAGCTTTCTTGTTGACAACATGGTCAATAAATCCAGGATCCTGATGGGAAAAACCATTATGATCCTGACGCCAGACATGGGAGGTTAACAAGTAGTTCAATGAGGCGATGGGTCGGCGCCAGGGAATCTCATCGCGGGTAGTTTTAAGCCACTTGGCGTGCTGGTTAAACATCGAGTCGATTATATGAATAAATGCCTCATAACAGGAAAAGAAACCATGCCGACCAGTCAGCAGATAACCTTCTAGCCAGCCTTGGCAGGTATGCTCGGAGAGGATTTCGAGGACTCTACCATCTGGTGACAAATCGGTGTCTTCCGGTATTGTATCGGCCATCCAGGCTCTGGAGGTGACTTCAAAAACATTACTCCAACGATTGGAAGCTATTTCGTCTGGACCGACGAGGCGGAAATTATGCATCTTTTTGTTTTCTTTCATTACATCGCGCAGGAAGACTCCCATTACCCGGGTTGCTTCGGCCTGAACCGACCCAGGTTTGGGAACATCAACCGCATATTCCCTAAAATCCGGCATGAGTAGTTTCTTCAGCAAAAGTCCACCGTTGGCATGTGGATTATCTCCCATTCGGCGCTTACCTTTTGGAGCCAGAGCTTTCAGTTCTGCAATTAGCTCACCTTTCGCTGTAAACAGCTCTTCCGGACGGTAACTTTTCATCCAGGTTTCCAACAACGCCAGATGCTCTGGCTTTTCCGCCAGTTGTGCAAACGGAACTTGGTGGGAACGCCAGAAACCTTCTGTCTTTTTTCCGTCGACCAGCTTGGGCCCGGTCCAGCCTTTCGGTGATCGAAGTATGATCATGGGCCAGCGGGGACGCTCGCTGACATCGGCCGTTCGTGCCTGGTTCTGATATTCGTGAATTTCGGCGATGCATCGCTCAAGGGTAGCTGCCATCTTTTGGTGCATGCTTTCCGGATCGTCGCCTTCAACGAAGTAAGGCTTATAACCGTAGCCAATAAACAGTGCCTCCAGTTCTTCATGGGAAATGCGGGAAAGCACGGTCGGGTTGGCGATCTTGTAGCCATTTAAATGCAGGATCGGCAATACCGCTCCATCGTGCTTAGGATTGAGAAATTTGTTGGAATGCCAGGCAGTGGCCAATGGACCCGTTTCCGACTCGCCATCGCCAACAACGCATGCGACGATCAGGTCAGGATTGTCGAACGCGGCGCCATAGGCATGGGAAAGGGAATAGCCCAGCTCACCGCCTTCGTTAATGGAACCTGGCGTTTCCGGTGCGACATGGCTGGGTATACCGCCGGGGAAAGAGAATTGTTTGAACAAGCGACGCATTCCGTCCTCGTCCTGAGAGATATTGGTATAGTATTCGCTGTAGGTGCCTTCCAGCCAGGTGTTGGCAACAAGCCCAGGCCCACCGTGACCGGGACCAGCAATGTAGATGATATTGAGATCCTGTTGCTTAATCAGGCGGTTCAAATGTACATAAATGAAATTAAGTCCGGGCGTGGTACCCCAGTGGCCCAACAGCCTGGGCTTCACATGCTCCAAGGTAAGCGGTTCCTTGAGCAAGGGATTATCCATTAAATAAATCTGTCCGACGGAAAGATAATTTGCGGCGCGCCAGTAGGCATTCATTTTTTGCAAATCGCTTTGATTGAGTGTCGTTTTGTTGGTCTCTGCTGTTAATGCGGTTTTATTCATAACATCTTCCATAGTAGGATTTAGTAAATAGTTGTTAAAGGCTGTGAATCGGTTTCAGATCAAATGCAAGCCAGTGTCTGCCGGACAATTTCGGTCTCTTCATCTGTCGGTATAACCATAATCTTGACAGGGCTGGCATTGGCCTGAATTTCTGTCGATGAATTGATCGCAACGCTGTTCTTTTCAGGGTCGATACAAATCCCAAGATTTTCTAAACCTTGACAGACTTGTAGCCGAACTGTGGGGCTGTTCTCGCCAACACCGGCAGTAAAAATCAAACCATCAAGCCGTCCAAGAATGGCAAAATAAGCACCGATATATTTTTTAATGCGGTAGCAATACATCTCAATCGCAAGCTTGGCTAGTTTGTCACCTTGGTTTGCTCGCTGCTGTATTTCTCGCATGTCGTTCGACCCGCAAATGCCAGAAAGCCCCGATTTTCTATTTAGCAGAGTGTCAATTTCATCAAGATCGAGTCCTGTATTTCGGGCTAGATAAAAAATGATAGCCGGATCAATATCGCCGCTACGGGTGGCCATCATCAGGCCTTCCAACGGCGTCATCCCCATCGAGGTATCGACACAACGACCGCCTTGAATAGCGGCTGCGCTGGCGCCGTTGCCAAGGTGTAAGGTAATAAGGTTAAGCTGTGAAATAGGTTTACTCAGAACTCGTGCAGCGCAATGGGCAACATAGTGATGGGAGGTGCCGTGAAAGCCATAGCGACGAATTTTATGGTCTTCATATAGGGATTCTGGTAGTGGATAACGGAAAGCTTTGGTTGGTATAGTTTGGTGAAATGCAGTATCAAAGACGGCCACCTGGGGTATTGAGGGAAAAGTCTCCCGACAAATTTCGATGCCTGCCAGGTTAGCAGGATTATGTTCCGGTGCTAAAGGAATGTTTTCACGAATCGCATCGATAACTGATTCTGTAATCAATACTGACTGTTTAAACCGTTCGCCTCCATGAACGACGCGGTGACCAATAGCGGCTAAGTTAGTTGTATCATTGATGAACATCCTGTTGTGGAGAAAGTCGATGAGCAACTTAAATCCCTCTGTATGGCTGTTGATTAGGCGAGGATCCTCTATTTTTTCATGAATGCCACTTTCTTCGTTGTACAAGAAATAACGACACTGACTGTATTTTGTTCCTATGCGTTCGAGGATGCCATCGACAACCGGGGAAAGGTCTTGTTTATCCACAAGCTGGAATTTTATAGAAGAACTTCCTGAATTAATGACGAGGATTTTCATTGGGTTTTCTCAATCAATCGACTCCTACCTGAACCGGATTTTAGCAGCGATTCATAACAACATTACAATAAACATATAATGGTCAAGCAATTTCATGGCGGTTTCCTGGCTAATTGCGAATGAAGCCAAAATGGCGTGTGTCCCGATGAATAATAATTTCTAGGCTATAGTCATTCTGCTTCACTTTATTTTACTAAAGCGATAAGTGTGCCAAGCATCAAGATATTAATTATTGGTTGTTTTTTGGAATAATAGTGCATTTTGGCGGCCAAATTGGCCGATGTTTAACGGAAAAGAACGGCCAAATTGACCACTTCCTGATATTATTAGCAAGCGTTAAGTTTGCGGCGTAAGGTTCTTTCTCCAATACCTAACGCTTTTGCAGCTTCAATGCGATTACCGTGGCTGTTCTTTAAAGCAGCTGCTATCAATATCTGTTCGGCTTCTGCCAGGGTGGCATCGGCCGGGATAAAAATACCATTTCCTGATACGCCTGCTTCGTTGTTCTGAGGTAATAAGCCAGCGATCCACTGGGTATCGACTATTTTGACCTCGGGGGGCAAACGTACGGCAAGACGCGTTATCATATTGCGTAACTCTCTGACATTACCGGGCCACTGATATCCGGCAAGCAGTTCAAGGCTGTCTTTATCCAGGTTGGGCCAGGGCGGCAGCCGCTCCATGTCTTGTAACGCCCGCTGAAAAAAATGCTTGGCAAGTAAATGGACATCGGCGGGTCGCATGCGCAAAGGCGGCAGGTTAACCGGTAAAATATTCAGCCGATAAAGCAAATCCTGGCGGAATAGACCGGAGGCCACGTCTTCATCCAAATCTCGATGGGTGGCGGCAATTACGCGCACTTTAACGGCTATTGGGCGTTCACTTCCCACCCGTTGAATTTGTCCGTCTTCCAGTACCCGGAGCAAGCGAACCTGAAAAGGTAACGGCATTTCGCCAATTTCGTCGAGAAATAACGTGCCTTCATGCGCTTGTTCAAAACGTCCTTGACGCTGTTGTTGAGCGCCGGTAAAAGCCCCCTTCTCATGACCGAATAATTCATCTTCCAGCAGCGTTTCCGGAATGGCTCCACAATTGATGGCCACAAAAGGCCCTCCCGCCACTAGACTGAGTCCGTGAACGGCTCTGGCCACCAGCTCCTTGCCGGTTCCGGTTTCCCCCTGAATCAGTACCGGCTCTGAACTGGCGGCAAGGGGTGGCAGATCAGCCATTGCCTGAGTCATTACGGTGTCTTTAAAAAGCAAATACGGACTTAATTGTTCCGGTAATGACCCTTTCAGTTCATGGGTTGGTAAATCTTTAACCAGTTGTTGCGCCAGCGCAATGGGATCAACAGGCTTTTGAAAATACTCCCGGACACCCTGTTTGATCGAGGTTACTGCATTTTCGACACTGCCATGACCAGTGATTAAATAAAAAGCACCACCAGGGCAACGATTATGATAAACCGGCACCAGATCAAGTCCTTGACCATCCTTAAGTTGCAAATCGGCTAAAACGGCATCGGGCTGAAAAGATACCAGGGCCAGACGCGCTTCTTCAATGCTACCGGCGCTTCGCAAATCTGCGCCTAGTCCGCGAAGCGAGCGTCCTAGACTACGGATTATAGCTGGGTCGTCATCCACTAAAAGCAATGATAACCCTTCCAGTTTGGGCAAATCAGGGTTGTGATCGTTCATTTTGTTATTTTATCGGTAACATTAATGTAAAGCGGGCGCCACCTTCAGAGCGATTTTGCGCAGTTACGGTTCCGTTATGCGCCTTTACGATCCGTTGCACAATAGCAAGCCCCAAGCCGTGTCCGTCAATTCGAGTAGTGAAAAAGGGGTCAAAAATAAGGGGCAGAACATCGGCGTCGATACCGGCACCGTCATCTTCTACCACAATTTCAAGCTGTGTTCCGGTAGAATGAGCCCGTAACCAGACATGCCCGTTTTCAGGTGCATGGTTCCGGGCGTTGACAAGTAGGTCAACTAAAGCAACCGTTAATGACTCTACCATCACCGGCAGTTTTGCTATACCCGGTGCAATGTTCACTGTCAGGGACTGCTGTTTTTCTTTAATTATCGGATTGCATTGCCTGACGATATTTTTCATGAACCTACCGAATTCGACGACTGTAAAGAGTTCGTTGCGGGGTTTGGTTAATTGTAGGAAGTCAGTCAGCTTGCCTTCCAGACGCATCAAGTCCTGATCCATTTCAGCGACAACTTCATCCGTTTCTTCCGGCGTAATGAGCAAGTTTTTTATGTTAGCTCTGATACTGGCCAGCAGATTTCTCAAATCATGTACCATATCCGCAGCCAGATTTCCCATTGCCGCTTGATGATAGATAGTTTGCAAGCGTGCGCCCATTTTATGCGAAGCATTGCCAATATAGACTGATAACCCTATTGCAAACAACAGGCTGACAAGGCTCAAAATGCTAAAAATAACAATGCTGTGTATCAGAGACTGCATCGATGTTTCAATTTTCTCCATTAATCCGATCCGGTCAAAAGCAATATCCACTTGTACAGGGTCTTGATTCGCCTCGGTTAAATCGAAAGTAACATGAAAAAGCGGCCCGTCTTTGAAATGCAGCTGATGAGCTAGAGTTTGGTGGTTAGCTTTCGCTATTTGGTCCGGAGAGAGCGGCTCTAACTCAACATCAACCAATTGTTTGTTAGAGGCTAATCTGACACCATAACCTTTGTTTCGGTTACGAATAGAAATTTGTCTTAGATGAGGAAGCGAACTATAAAGATGAACAACTTTATTGCTTAGGGTTGACAGGTCGTGTTGTTTTGCATTCTTACCATGCTCCGCTTCAAGTTGCCCAATAGTCGACTTGATAACATCCAGAATATGTGTGGTAACCAGTTCCGTTTGGGCATGGCGGGCTGAAAGGTAAAGCCAGCTACCACCCCCGCCAATCACCAAAAGAAACAGGATTAACAGCAGCGCATAGGGAACAAGATATACCCTGAGTATATTAGTGGGACTTTGAGCTGAGTTATTCATAAAATCGTCTTGACTTCGAATTTATCAACCACACAGGTGTTTTCGACTTACGGATTGATAACTGGAAAGCCTAAATTTTCTCAGGTTACTTTTCACTTTTTATCCTGTTCTTTGTCATGATAAACGTGGCATGGGGTACAGATAAAAGATCTGCAATTTTTCGCACCAGGTATTCTTCATGCATATCCAGCACCCCATCAATAAAAGCAATTTTCCACAGAGATTCAATTAATTGAATCTTCTGGTTCGAACTATATCGTTTATTAATAAGAGAAGTAAATTGAAAATAATCTGTCGCTTGTTTTCTTTGTTGTTCTGCCAGTTCAATCAAAGTGGTGGCTTGTTCAAGTGTTAAAGAAAAATTCTGCTGTATAAGCGATAAAATAGCCACTTGTTCTTTGAAATCGACTTTTTCGTCCATCATCATCATTTCCAAAAACAAAGCGGCACAGGCAACTTGCAGTTTTTCTGCTGAAGGTTCTTCCGGTGCTGGAAGTTTCAGATGTTCATCAAAGAACAGTTTTATTTGGTTGAGCATAATCAATTAGTTGAGAAAATAAAAATTGGAGAAGGAAAGCTTAACAGAAAAACAGGTGCATACTATTGCATGATGATGTTAATTTTGGGATAGCATTTTGTCAGGCTTCACCGGTTTTTCACTTTCGTACGGGGTAATGGTTGGACTTTCAACGGCTGGCTGACTATCATGCCAGTCATACTACTATTATCATTCTGATGTTGTCTCTATGCTTGAAAATTTAAATCTACATGCTACCGATTCAAGCATAATCTAATGGAATATGGGGAGTTGCTGTTATTTTTATTAGTCTCCATGATGTACACTAACGCATTAGTTGAGAGGAATGTGAACAGAAATTCTGTGCTAGTTAAGAGACTTATTTCATTCCCGTTCCTAAAGTATAAAACTAATGTTTTGCCTACTTCAGTAGGAGACTGACGGAATGGATAGACAAACCAATCCCCAACAGATAGCCATCGGAATCATTGCCGAAGTACACGGTCCGGTTGTCACTATTGATTGCAAACAGCTGCCGCCGTTGCGTCAGGCTTTGTTCACCTATTTTGATCACACCTCTTTTCTATTTGAGGTGCATCAGCATCTGGATCAACGTCATGTCCGTGCAATTACTCTCCACGGCACAGCGGGTCTAAGTCGAGGCATGGCCGTTTATGATACTGGTGCGCCCTTGCACGTTCCTGTCGACAAACAATATCTGGGACGTCTACTGAATATTTTTGGTGAACCACTGGACGGACTGACAGAACTGCCACAACAGAAATTTCGTAATATACATGCTAAACCAGTCGCACTTTATGAAACTACTGGAATTAGTGGCATTCTGGAAACCGGTATCAAGGTGATCGATTTGCTTTGTCCGTTCGTTAAAGGTGGAAAGACCGGTCTGTTCGGTGGTGCGGGAGTGGGCAAAACCGTACTGGTGATGGAGTTTATTCATGCGGTTTCCGCTATTCATCAGGGTGTTTCGGTGTTTGCCGGGGTAGGGGAGCGCATTCGCGAGGCCCATGAACTGTGGCAGGAAATGCAGCAGGCCGGGGTTATGCAAGATACTCTGATGGTATTCGGGCAAATGGACGAATCTCCCGGTGTACGTTTTCGGGTAGGTCTGTCAGCTCTCACCTATGCTGAATATTTACGCGATAGCCTGCAAAAAGAGGTGTTGTTCGTGATTGACAATGTATTCCGCTTTGTTCAGGCTGGCAGCGAAATTTCCAGCCTACTTGGTCGCATGCCGGCCACGGTTGGCTATCAACCAACTTTGAGCACTGAAGTGGCTGAACTTGAAGACCGCATTCTTTCCACTCGCAGTGGTAATATTACCTCGGTACAAGCAGTTTACGTCCCGGCCGACGACATGACCGATCCGGCAGTTAGTGCCATCCTTAGCCACCTCGATACCATTGTTATACTGTCCAGAGATCAAGCCAGCAAAGGTATTTATCCAGCAGTCGATCCACTGCATTCGGGCAGTAAACTGATGGATAAGCATGCGTTGGGCGAACGTCACTATCTGATTGCAGAAGGTGTGCGTGAACATCTGGCCCGCTATCATGAGCTTGAGGATATTATCGCTATGCTGGGCATAGAGGAATTGTCGGAAACGGATCGCAAAATTGTCATGCGTGCGCGTAAACTGCAGCGTTATCTGACACAACCGTTCAAGGTGCTGGCGCAGACTGGCCAGCCACAAGGTGTATCAGTACCGCTGGAACAGACCTTAATCGATTGTGAAGCTTTTTTACAAGGCAAGTACGATGCTATTCCTGAACAGCAGTGTTATATGCGCGGCAGTATGCAGGATGACACATGAGCACCTTTAGCCTGCAACTTTATGATGCCACTCAACAACTATGCATTGAAAATGTGACATCTTTCGTTGGTGAAGATGACAGCGGTAGTTTCGGTCTGCAGGCCCATCATGCCCGATTTATGACCACACTAGTCTTCGGCCTGTTTCGTTATCGCCCGCAGAATGAAGATTGGCATTATTTGGCAATGCCAGGAGGTGTACTCTATTTTAATAATAACAAGCTAAGTATCAGCGCCCGGCATTTTCTGATCGATAGTGATTTTGAGCGGATCAGTGAGTTACTGAAACAACAGTTGCTTGCTGAAGAAGAAACACTAATTGCAACCCGCAGTAGCCTACAGAAAATGGAGCAATCAATGCTAACCAGGTTGTGGAATCTGCAACGTAAAAATGGGTGATTGACATGAATCACAAACAGCACTTACAAAGACAGGTTGATAATCAGGTCAAACGTATTAAAAAAGCCCGTAGCGAAAAAACCAGTATTTTGGCGCAAACACTGTATTTAGGGACGCTCGGTTTGGTGCTGGTATTACCTATTGTTGGTGGTGCATATTTGGGTGCCTGGCTGGATAGTTTGGCAGCTGGTTATTCGATGAGCTGGACTCTGAACTTATTGATATTGGGTGTGGCTATTGGCGCATTCAATGTTTATCTACTTATCAAAGAACAGGATTAAAGGTATGGATGATACGACTTCTTTTACGATTGGAATATTAACCATTCATCCCTCTATCATTTCAACCTGGGGCGTGATGGTATTTATTATCAGTCTGGTCTGGCTGGGAACCCGAAACATGCAAATGTTCCCCAGTGGTGTACAGATCGTGATTGAAGCAATTTTCGAGGCGATTGAGCAAGCTATTTTAGAAGTTGCGCCTAAACATGGCCAGCAAATCATGCCGTTTATTGCCACCTTATGGGTATTTCTGATTATTGCCAATATGGTTGGTTTAATTCCTGGCCTGCACTCCCCAACCGGCGACTTATCGGTGACTTCGGCTCTGGCGATACTGGTATTTCTGTCGGTACACTGGTATGGCATTCGTACCCAGGGTTTAAAAAAATACCTGCATCATTATTTGCAACCGACACCGATGTTGTTGCCTTTTCATATTATCAGCGAATTCACACGTACACTGGCTCTTGCTATTCGTTTATTCGGCAACGTCATGAGTCTGGAAATGGCGGCGATGTTGATTGTCCTGGTTGCTGGCTTTCTAGCACCTATTCCTATTCTGATGTTGCACATTATCGAAGCATTGGTACAGGCTTATATTTTCGGTATGCTGGCACTGATTTATCTAGCCAGTGCTATGCAATCTCAACAATTACATTCAGAGGAATAATATGAACGATATGAGCATGATAGTTTTAGCTTCAACGGTTGCCGCTGTGATCGGTATAGCCATTGGTGTAATAGGGCCGGCGCTGTCGATGGGTAAATCCATTAGTAGTGCACTGGAGTCCTTGTCTCGGCAGCCTGAAGCAGAGCGCTCCATTATGCGCACCCTGTTTATCGGTCTGGCGATGATTGAATCATTGGCGATTTACTGTCTGGTTATTATTTTGATTGTGCTGTTTAAGAATCCGTTACTCGCCTACATCATTCATTAATCAGGATAACTCACGATGGAATTTAATCTGTCCACTTTTTCACTGGAAATCATCAATTTCCTGATTCTAGTCTGGATACTGCAACGCCTGTTTTACAAGCCCGTGCGCAACATTATTGCTCAGCGCAAGCAGCATATCGACCAATCTCTAGCTGAAGCGGCACAAATGCGTCAGGAAGCGGAAGAGTTAAAGAAGAGTTATGGCAACCGGCTGCAACAATGGAATCTGGAAAAGCAAAGCGCAATGACTCAATTACATCAGCAAATGGAAACCGAAAGGCAGCAACAATTGTCATTATTACAAAAAGAACTGGAACAGGAACGCAGCAAAAACGAAGCTGCCCAGCAACGACAACAACAGGAATTACAGCGTCATCAGCAAACGTTAGCATTGCAAAATGGTTCCCGCTTTGCCGCATTAATATTGCAACAGGCTGCCGGACCGGAGCTGGAAACTCGATTGTTTGACCTGATGCTGAGTCAATTAAAACAGTTACCGGAAGCCTGCCAACATATTCTGCAAACCACAGAAAGCGAAGCAATACTGGCCTTACATATCAGCAGCGTTTATCCGTTAAGCGAGAGTCAAGTCCAACAACTTGAAACAAAGTTTACCTCACTGATCGACAAACCCTTACAGTTTCAATACAGCCTGGATCCGGATCTGATTGCCGGGCTTAAGATTGATAAAGATGCCTGGGTATTGCATGCCAATCTGCAACATGAACTCATTGGTTTTGCGGAGTTTGCCGATGATTTCTGATGTCGATTTATATGCTGACAGTAAGCTGTTGCAAAAACAGCATGACTGGCTAAATCGCTATAAGCCCAGATTACATGTCACAGAACAGGGCGTGGTGGTTGCGGTGGGAGATGGTATTGCCTGGATCAAGGGTTTACCTTCGGCGGCCATTGAAGATATTTTGGTTTTTGCCGATGGCAGTCGTGCTATGGTCTTTGATCTTAACCGAGAACTGGTCGGAGCCATACTGTTTTACGAAACTGATGCACTAACCGCCGGCACGCTGGCTCATCTGGCAAAGCACGCGCTCAGCGTACCTGTAGGCGATACCTTTCTAGGTCGGGTTATTGATCCGCTTGGTGAACCTCTGGATGGGCAGAGTAAGCCAGCGCATGTCTTGCGTGGTAATCTGGAGCAGGCATCTCCGCCTATTATCGCCCGCGAATTTGTCCGCGAACCGATCTACACTGGCATTAAAATTATTGACTCTCTGATTCCAATTGGCAAAGGCCAGCGTCAACTACTGATTGGCGATGAAGGAACCGGTCGAAGTGCTTTGGCTATTGATACAGTGATCAACCAGAAGGGCAAAAATGTCTTTTGTATTGTTGTGTTGATCGGCCAGAAGCGTTCGGCAGTTGTAAATACTATTGAACTTCTAAGTCAACACGATGCAATGGACTATACTGTTTGCGTTGTTGCAGAAGCCACCGCTTTGCCCGGTCTACAATACATAGCCCCGTTTGCCGGTTGCACTTTAGCGGAATACTGGATGCAACAAGGCCACGATACCTTGATTGTTTATGATGATCTAGCAACGCATGCTCGAACTTATCGTGAATTATCCTTATTATTACGTCGCCCGCCAGGTCGAGAGGCTTATCCGGGTGATATATTTTTTGTTCATTCCCGATTGTTAGAACGATCCACTCGGTTGAATGCTAAGCATGGTGGCGGCAGCATGACCGCATTGCCTATCGTTGAGACTAAGCAAGGGGAAATAGCCGCGTATATTCCGACTAATCTGATTTCCATTACCGACGGACAGATTTATCTGGATAGCGATTTGTTTGCTTCCGGTTTTCGCCCGGCCATAGACATCAGTAAGTCAGTATCCAGAATTGGTGGCAAAACCCAGCATCCGGCGATACGCGATCAGGCGGGAAAAATAAAACTAGAGTATCTGCAATTTCTGGAACTGGAAAGTTTTTCTCGTTTCGGACAGAAATTAGAAGCCTCGATGGAAGCACGGATTAAGCGTGGGCGTTTACTGCGGGAAATTTTAAAACAGGAGCGACTGGCACCGGAAAGCATTGCTTTCCAGTTAGCCTGGTTGATTGCCTATAACGACGGCTTGTTTGATTATTTGCAACCCTCTCAGATTGCAGATCAGCTGGAACAGTTAAAAGTGGCAGTGCAGGAATCGGCATTAACATTGAATAACGATTTGCAACAGTGGCGACAATTTCTTGTGAATATACTCCCCGCTCAAAAAGAAATTGTCG
>Ga0209633_10002662_pt1 | contig 17015 bp, 16 predicted proteins | sample Cruoilmetagenom1_FD_187290 | JGI IMG/M metagenome (GOLD analysis project Ga0209633, IMG submission 187290) | Oil polluted marine microbial communities from Coal Oil Point, Santa Barbara, California, USA - Sample 1 (SPAdes) (version 2) | ecosystem: Environmental > Aquatic > Marine > Oil seeps ... | reverse complement strand
AAGAAACCTGTTCTCGACACAAGCCTAGGGCGGCTGCAACCGCATCAAAAAGGCGTCCGCAAGAGGAACTGAGTGGACTGTTTATTCCTTTTTTTAACATCGTATCTAGCGTTTTACAGGGTTTTTTCTTTAAAAATGAAACAAGTTCAAGAGCGGCATAATTTGAATTTAGCTTTTGCCAGCCTACGGTATCCATGAGCTGAGCATAGGTATTTCGCCAAGGTTGAAGCATGGCTTGAGTCGCTCCCAATAGAGCAATGGGTTTAAAGTGTGCTAGACGTTTAGATTGCTGGTAATCACACAGTAAAAAATCTCCTCCCCAAAGGCTTTTATCATCGCCGTATCCTAAACCATCCAAAGCTATGCCGAGCACTTTTCCCTTATTGAGAGGCCAAGCGTTGTCGGCTAAGCACGAGGCAATATGCGCATGATGATGCTGAACTTGGATGACAGGCAAATTATTCTCTTTAGCACGATGTTGTGCTATTTTAGTGGATAAGTAGTCGGGGTGAGCATCAACAGCAAAAGCTGTTGGCTGGTGTTGATACAGATGTTGATAAAGGCTTAAGTTTTTTTCAAAATCTGCAAAGCTAGGAGCGTTTTTCAAATCACCAATATATTGGGACAAGATGGCTTGATTATCTTTAATAAGGCAAAAGGTGTTTTTTAATTCACTACCAAAGGCAAGTAAATCAGGTGTTTTTTCAAAACCGGCTGGTAGTGATATGGGTGTTGGTGCGTAGCCTCTGGCGCGACGCAAGACTTGGGGTTTATTGTTAACTATTTGTAAAACAGAATCATCAACTCGGTTAATAATAGCTCGGTTATTTAATAAAAAATAATCAGCAATACCTTCAAGTTTATTGAGTGCTTCGGTATTATCGGTAATTGGTGGATTATGACTGATATTGCCTGAAGTCATAACGATAGGGTGTGTCATATTCTGTAATAAAAGGTGCTGTAGTGGGGTATGGGGCAACATAAACCCTAGGCTTTTTTGGGTGGGTGCAATATCCGTAAGTAGTTTTCCTGACGCTTTCTTTTCAAGTAGAACAATAGGGGCGGAGCTAGCTAGCATTAAATGAGATTCAGCCGTACTGACCGAGCAATATTGTTTGATAATATTTAATTGGGCAGCCATTAATGCAAAGGGTTTATGTGGTCTATTTTTGCGTTTACGTAAACAAGAGACAGCCTTTCTATTAGTCGCATCACACACAAGGTGAAAACCACCGATACCTTTAATGGCAACAATATACCCCTCTTGAATTAGAGATCGAGCTGTATCGATAGGAGAAATATCGGAGTTTTGAGAAGCTGGCTCTAGCCAGGTACTGGGGCCGCATACAGGGCAGGCATTGGTTTGGGCATGAAAACGTCGGTCAGAAGGAGTTTCATAGTCTGCTTGACAGTCAGGGCAAGGCTTAAAATCCGCCATGCTTGTATCGGCGCGATCATAGGGAATCGCTTTAATAATCGAGAAGCGTGGTCCGCAGTGCGTACAATTATTAAAAGGATAATGATAGCGCCGATTTTTTTGTTGGAAGGTATCTTCGATGCAGGCTGGGCACGTAGCTGCATCTGCAATAATGCTGGTATGGCTAGAATTTTTTTTACTTTCAATGATAGTGAAGCTTGAAAAACTATTAGCGCTTAGTGTCTGCTGTTCTATACTGTCAATACGAGCTAGAGGGGGGCATTGCAGGGAGATATTACGTATAAAGTCGGCTAGTTGAGAACTGTTTCCATGGGCTTCGATCAGTACGCCTTCACCATCGTTGAATATATGTCCAACCAATTGATGTTGTTGAGCTAATCGCCAAACTGTTGGACGAAAACCAACGCCTTGTACTAAACCACGGATACGAATGCGTTTGCCTGTTAACGGTTTTTTTGCAGAAGCGTTCATGTGTGGCTAAGGGATAGTTAAGCTAGGAAGACGTAGCCTGAAAGCCAATCAGTTTAGTTTGATGGGTTAGCCGTAACCACTGGTACCATGCGTTCATTCCATCGCCATTTTTTGCTGATAATTGTATGATTTGAATACGTGGGTTAACTTGTCGAGCATAGTTAATGCACTGATCAATATCAAAATCAAGGTAGGGCAGCAAATCAACTTTGTTTAAGATGAGTAAATCAGCGGCATAAAACATATCGGGATATTTGATGGGCTTGTCTTCACCCTCAGTTATGGAAAGAATAGCGACTTTATGTGCTTCACCTAAATCAAAAGCAGCTGGGCAGACAAGATTGCCGACATTTTCAATAAATAACATTGATGCATCTGCCGGAGCAAGATGTTCAATAGCATGTCCTACCTGTTGTGCATTAAGGTGACAGCCTTTACCAGTATTGATTTGTATAGCTGAGACACCCGTAGCTCGAATTCGCTCGGCATCTTGATTGGTTTGCTGATCACCTTCGATAACCGTTATCGGCAGTTCATTTTTTAATGTCTGAAGTGTACGGGTTAGCAGGCTGGTTTTACCTGAACCTGGGCTGGAAACTAAGTTTAAAGCCAGTATGCCTTTGTTTGAGAAAAGCTGACGGTTAGCTCGCGCATATTCATTGTTTTTGCCAAGAATATCTTGTTCAATTTGCACCATTCGTGATTGAGTGAACCCTGGCGCATGAGAATGAGAGGCACCATGACCATAATGATGGTGTGAGTCATCATGAGTATGACTGTCTGAATGACTGTTATCAGGGCTTAGTTGAGTTTCGCTTTCACTACATCCGCAGACTGTACACATATTATTCCACCTCTAGTTCTTTAATTTTCATTTCATCCCCCTGAGTTATCTGAAGTTGATGAGTGTGACATGTTGGGCATTCATCAAAGCGTTGTTGAACAGGCACTTCTTTCAAGCAGTTTGAGCACCAAGCAGTCCCAAGAGTTCTGATGATTTTTAGGCTTGCACCGTCTGCAAGCGTATCACGGCAAACAATCTCAAAGTTGAATAACATCGCGTCGGGTTCTACACATGAAAGTGAGCCTATTTCCAGCCAAACTGTTTTTACCGTACTGAAATGTTGTCGTTGTGATTCAGTCTGGATGATTTGTAAAACATTTTCACATAATGACATTTCATGCATTGATTACCCTCAAGTCGAAACACAAAAGGATGTGACAAAAAACACAGCCGAGTATCCTTTTTGTTGATGCTTACATATCCAATAAATATTCATATTGATTTGGAGAATAGCATGATTTAATAGAGATTAAATACTGAGGTAAAACGTTTAACTAAAAATTCATATTTATTTTGTATAAAAGGAAGTTATTGGTGAATAAATAGTTTATCTTTATGGCCTAATAATAATAAATAAACTCTAGGAGGAGTTAAAATGACGGAGAAAAAAATTACGCAACCAACCTCATCGGTGCTTATGACTGGGTTTGTTGGGATTGCCTTAGTATTAGCTATTGCAGCTTTATGTGTTCTGCCTTTTGAACAACATTTTTTTATCGGTTGGGTGGGTATTGCGTTTATGTGTGCAACACCGACGCAAATGATTTTAGGTTTGCTTTGGCATAATGAGTTGCCTTCGGTTGTTGGTAAGTTACCCCAGCCACTTAAAGGGTTGGCTTTTACGGGGATTACTATTTTGGCAGGTGGTTTTTTTACGATTGTCCTGTCTAGTTTGGTAGGGAAAGGTTTCGGTGACACACCTATGTTGATCCAATACATCATACTGACGGTGGTTGTTACACTGTGGTTAGTCCCCTTATGGCAGTGTTGGCCGTTCACCTTGCTGAGCAAAAAACCAATGGTTTTTGGTTTATTGACGTTAGTGGCGACTTATATCGTTGCTTATATAGTTTGGCTGATATTTTTTGATTATTCTGCATTAGCTCATATACCGACACCTCACGGTGAAATCGTTCATCCGATGTACCATGTTGAAATTGACCCTAAAGGTCTTTTTGATTCATGGGTAGCGATGACATTTGCAGTGACGACTGCTGCTGTGATTGTTGTTCATTCATTATTTGATTTTTGGCCTATTAAGAAACTTGCTGCGGGTAAACCTCAGCCTGTGTTCGGTATCGTAGGTAGTGTGTATGTGCTAGTTTTTGCCTTTATAGTGCGTTGGTTTTTCACCAGTATCGTGGGTATGGAGCAAGTAAACTATATGATACAGGTTCCTGTTTGTATGATTTTTGGCTCGTTTTTAGTCAATAATATGATGCAATTTAGGCTATTTCCGGAGTTGAAACAGCCCTTTAGGGGCTTTGCTTTGCTTGCCTGTGCTATTTTGGCAGCAGTGATTATGTATCGTTTGTATAGCTTAGCTTCTACTTGGTTTGTGGGTCATGAATTAATTTCTGGACCAGTCAGTGGGTGGGAACTTGAGTTATGGATTGCAACCGCTATGTTAGGGGTTACTTTTCCAATTGTTTTTGTGGTATCGGGGTATTTTAATTTCTGGCCAATAAAAAAGTCTTCTAAATAAGAAGAGGGATGTAACAGCTTTGTTCGGTTACTGTAACGTTATTTATTTAAAAGGGTGTTGTAATGAGAAGTGAATTTAAAGAAATGATGGAGTTTCGTCACGCTTGTAAAGAGTATGATGATAAAAAGAAAATATCAGATGAAGATTTTGATTTTATTCTTGAGGTGGCCAGACTGTCGCCCAGCTCATTTGGTCTGGAGCCTTGGCGTTTTTTAGTGATACAAAATGCCGAATTAAAAGCGAAGCTATTACCTTATTTATGGGGTGGGCAGCGTCAAATACCATCGGCTAGTCACTTTATCATCGCTTTATCTAAAAAATCATATTTCATGAAGTATGACAGCGAGTATGTTGATAATTTTTTAAGAAACATACAGCAATTACCCGATGAAATCGTGGCTAGAAAAGGTCAGTTTTACAAAGTATTTCAGCAAAGTGATTTTGATTTGTTAACTAACGAAAGAGCGATGACAGATTGGGCGGCAAAACAAACGTATATTCCACTGGCTAATATGATGACGGCAGCAGCGAGTATTGGAATAGATTCTTGTCCGATAGAAGGTTTTGATCAGAAAAAAACAGAAGCTGTGCTAGCAGCAGAAATGGATATTGACCCGTTAAAATACAGTATGGCCTATGCCTTAACGTTTGGTTATAGAAAAAATGAGCCTGGGGTTAAGACACGTCAAACGAAGGACGAAGTGGTCAGTTGGTATTGCTAATAAAAATGCATTTTGTTGAAGTTTTTGAGAATATTGGTGCTTAAGGAGGGCTGATCAATGAAGACAGTACGTCAACAATTTATTATTTTTTCAATTGTTCTACCCATATTAACCTTGATTGTTGCCCAATTTTGGTCTGTAGCTTATTGGTTTTTACTTGTTCTTTTACCTTTAATTATCATTGGTATTGCTGATATCAAACAGACTAGGCACTCACTATTAAGGTTGTACCCAGTCGTTGGGCACTTTCGTTTTTTATTTGAGTCTATACGAGCAGAAATTCAACAGTATTTTGTTGAGTCGGACACTAATGGTCAACCCATTAGCCGTGAATTTAGAGCATTAGTCTATCAGCGAGCAAAAGGAGAACTGGATACACGGCCTTTTGGAACTTTATTCGATGTTTATCGTAATGGTTATGAGTGGGTTAATCATTCGTTAGCGCCTAATTTAAGTGCTGAAAAAGACCCAAGGGTTCAGTTTGGTGGTGCAGAATGTACCCAGCCCTATAATGCCTCACCCTTCAATATTTCAGCGATGAGTTTTGGAGCGCTGAGTAAAAACGCTATTATGGCGCTTAATAAAGGAGCTAAATTAGGACATTTTGCTCATAACACAGGAGAAGGAAGTATTACGCCTTATCACCTTAAATATGGTGGGGATATAATTTGGCAGATTGGTACAGGTTATTTTGGTTGTCGAAAATTAGATGGCTCATTTGATGAAACTCAATTTACCGAGAATGCCAGTCGTGATGTGGTGAAAATGATTGAAGTTAAGCTTTCTCAAGGAGCAAAGCCGGGTCACGGGGGTATCTTGCCTGCTGCCAAACTGACACAAGAAATTGCCAATATCCGTCATGTTCCAATGGGAAAAGATGTTGTTTCGCCTCCTGTGCACTCTATGTTTTCTACACCGATTGGTTTACTTGAGTTTTTAACCCGGTTACGTAGACTTTCAGGTGGAAAACCAGTTGGTTTTAAATTATGCATAGGAAAAAAATCAGAATTCCTGGCTATTTGTAAAGCGATGATCGATACGGGTTTTTCTCCTGATTTTATTACTATTGATGGAGGAGAAGGTGGGACTGGTGCGGCGCCTGTTGAGTTAACAAATTCGGTGGGTACACCGCTAAGGGATGGCCTTTTGTTTGTTCATAATGCACTTATCGGTTGCGGTTTACGTAACAAAATACGCCTTATTGCTGCTGGAAAAGCAATTTCTGCTTTCCATTTATTACGTTTATATGCGCTGGGTGCTGACACGGTTAATTCAGCCCGCGGTATGATGTTTGCTCTGGGTTGTATTCAATCAAGACACTGTAATACAGATACGTGTCCAACAGGTATAGCGACCCAAAACCCTGCGCGTTATCAAGCATTAGATGTTGATGACAAAGCGAGCCGGGTATCTAATTACCATGCTTCGATGATAAAAAACTTGATGGAATTAGTCGCTGTAGCTGGTTTAAAACATCCTAGTGAAATTCGTCCTTGGCATATCAGTCGCCGAATTGCTGGTGATGAGGTGAGTGATTATTCTAAGGTTTATCCTTGCATCATTGAAGGTTGCTTACTGTCTGATAAAACACGACCAGAAGAATGGGAAAATGTTTGGCAAAGGGCGTTAGCCGAGAGTTGGCCAACTTAGAAATTTCTTATTTTTTATCACATCAGTTTAGTGCTGAGATAGGTAAACTACTGAGTTTTTTAAACCAGTAAGATAAAAAAGAGCAAGCTTATGGGTTCCAAAAAAGTTGATCAGCAGTTTGACTTTAGAGAACTGTTGACTAAAGCGTTAGAAGATGACTTAAAACAGACAACTACAGATTTGCTTAAGGGTTTGCACCCATCAGAAATTGCCGATGCATTGGAAGCTTTACCGCTGGATCTTAGACTTAAACTTTGGCATCAAGTTGATGAAATTAGTAAAGGTGAGGTCTTACTAGAAGCACGGGGCGATGTCCGTCAACAATTGATAGCGGGAATGGCAGAGGATGAGCTGTTAGCTGCTCTTGCTGCTCTAGAAGTAGATGAATTAGCTGATTTAGACGCTAATCTACCTTCATCTGTCATGGAGCTGATGATAGATTCGATGGATACTCAACGAAAGGATAGCTACGAAGCTGTTCGGTCTTATCCAGATGGCACCGCGGGTGGTTTGATGGACGTCGATGCTGCCACCGTGCGTGCTGATGTCACTCTGAAAGCCGTATTGCGCTACTTGCGTAAGTTACGGCGTCATGCAGGCAAATTACCTGAGCATTTAGATAGCTTAATTGTGGTTGATCGAGAAAATATCTACCTTGGCATGCTTAAGCTAAGTGATGTTGTTTCGTTAAGTGCTAAAACTGTTGTTAATGATGTTATGACAAGAGGTGTGCCTTCAATTATGGTCCACACTTCAGCTAATAAAGTGGCGCGCTTATTTGAAGACCATGATCTAATTTCAGCACCTGTTATTACTGAGTCAGGTCATCTGCTAGGGAGAATAACTGTTGATGATGTGGTTGATGTTATGCGTGGTACAGCCGAACATGAGATGATGAGCAGGGCAGGTCTTACCGGAGCAACTGATATGTTTGGGCCTGTTTTATCCAGTGCCGGTCGGCGTGCTGTCTGGTTAGGTGTTAATTTGATTAATGCCTTTGTCGCAGCATGGGTGATTGGGGTTTTTGCAGGCTCTATTGAGCAAATTGTGGCTCTTGCGGTGTTGATGCCAGTTGTCGCGAGTATGGGAGGCGTGGCAGGAAATCAAACGTTGACATTGGTTACACGGGGGATTGCATTAGGGCAAATAGGCCGGAGCAATATTAGTCATTTATTGCGCCAAGAGCTCGCTTCAGGTTTTTTGAATGGTGTTATTTGGGCCGTGGTTGTTGCCGGAATAGCTAATTTTTGGTTTGATAATATGCAATTGGGCCTAGTGTTTGGCGTTGCCCTAATGCTTAATTTGATTATCGGTGTATTGGTTGGTACGCTTGTCCCTTTAGGTTTTCAAAAAATAGGAGTTGACCCCGCTTTAGCCGGTGGTGTTTTACTGGTAGCAGCAACTGATGTATTTGGTTTTTGTGTGTTTTTAGGCTTGGCAACTTTTTTTTTACTTGGATAGTTTTACTTAAATAATTTTCTAGAACAGGGTCTTTTAGTTTAAACGGGTGTTGCTCATAACAAGAGACTGATAATGAGTATTATCTAATATTCGCACCTAAGACTTAATTTGTTATTATCTCTTCAGGCTTATCAATTCGATAGGCTTTTTTATCATTTAAAGGGGAGAATATGTCTGTTATTTTATATACTTTGCTAATCGCAATCGTCATACCGTATTTACTGTCTTGGGTCAGTGGTTATTGTCGTATTAAACAATTTGGTGGGTATGACAACCATAATCCACGAGCGCAACAAAGTGCTTTAGAAGGCTTAGGTGCAAGAGCAATGTCTGCACAGGCAAATGCTTGGGAAGCTTTGATGATGTACACAGCCACTTGTGTCATTATATTTATTGCCGGTATTGATCTAACATCGTTAGATACTATTGCTTACATATTTATCGGATTTAGAGTCCTACATGCTATTTTTTATTTATTAGATGTAGCCTTGTTGCGCTCGCTTAGTTTTGGTGTATCAGCGACATGTTGTTTTTATATGATTTACCTAGCTGCTAACATTGCTACATAGTTGGATTATAAGCAGTTAAAAACTATGTCTGCTAAAAGTGGCAGCTGTTAAGTGCAAGCGCGTCAGTTTCTGTAAGGCTATCACTATTCAACGTCAGGTAAAGATAAACAGTACGCTTGAAAGAGTGTACTGTCATCAGTCATATCTTTAAAATGTGCGTTAAAAAATGTTGCGCTTAGTCCGTAATAAAGCCATTAGGTTTAAGTCAAATTTTTTAAATTAGGAGAAGAAAAATGAATACGGAGCTATACCAGATACCGCTTAAAAAGATTGATGGTCAAGATGCAACATTAGAAGAGTATTCAGGGCAGGTCTTGTTACTGGTTAATGTTGCTTCGCAATGTGGTTTAACGCCACAATATGAAGGGTTGGAAGTGCTATACCAACAATATAAAGAACAAGGGCTTATTGTGATAGGGCTTCCTTCAAATGATTTTGCTGGCCAAGAGCCCGGAACTGAGGCGGAAATACAAAGTTTTTGTGCTAATAATTACGCGGTGCAGTTTCCTATGTATAGTAAAATGAATGTTAATAGTGCTCCACGACATCCGCTCTATAAACAGCTTATAACGGCTATACCCAAAACCCAAATGGTTATTGGTGGGAAATTAATGAAAAAGTTGGCTGAAAAAAACTTATTGCCTAAAGTAGAATCGGATGTGAAATGGAACTTCGAGAAATTTTTGGTGGCCAGAGATGGATCTGTTATTGGCCGCTTTGCACCCGATGTAACGCCTGACGATAAGGTGCTTATTAAGGCTATTGAACAAGCACTAGCGAGTTAAAAAAGTATAAAAAAAAGCTCGACTTATTACATGATAGTCGAGCTTTTCTTAAATTTTTGGTAGTGCTTTTACCTTAGAAGCGACGACCAATACCAACACCCCAAACGATAGGGTCAATATCAACATCAACATCAACTGTACCAACAAGACTGTTGGTAATATGTGCATCTGTGCTTATATCGATATACTTAACATCGAAGTTAACAAACCAGTCTTCACTTACGTCAATGTCAACACCGGCTTGTGCAGCTAAACCCCAAGAGTCATCAAGCTTAATATCTGCAGTTCCAGGGTTAAGTGCACCCGTCACATCTTCACTAAAGAAGTAAGTGTAGTTTAAACCAGCGCCTACATAAGGGCGAATGTTTGAGTCAGGAGAAAAATGGTATTGTAAGGTTAATGTTGGAGGTAATACTTTTACTTCCGCAATATCACCTAGTCCTGCTAAGGCGGTATTTACATTATGTTCAGAATAAGCAAGGATAAGCTCTAAGCCCCAGTTACGGTCAATCATATAAGTGAAATCAAGTTCTGGCACGGTATCAGAATCAACAGATACACTAGTTCCACCCTGAGCTAGGCCATTGATGCTAATAAGCCCGCTATCATCTTGAGGATTAACGTTAATAATACGGCCACGGACTATAATATCACCCGCTTCATAGGATAGAGCAGGTGTTACAACAGCAGTTAGACCTAAAGCAGCCAATAAAGCTGCAGCACTTTTTTTGATTTTCATGTTTTTTCCTTAACTTTATGAAATTGATTTAAATTTGAGATAACTTCCGAGTTTCATTATAGCTAGCTATTTATTGCTTAGCATGATCTAAGTCATTAATTGAGATAAAAGTTGTCTAATTACAACATCTGTTGTCTAAATGTGAAAGATTGATACTGGAGCAAAGTTGATGAAGTCTCCACTAGGGTGAGATAGACTACAATGTTAGTTGTTAAATATTTATGGGGTGATGAAGTGTCATTATTTAAAAATGTTACTGTTGTAAAAAAAGCGAATGTATATTTCGATGGCGGAGTTGTTAGTCGTACGATTCAGTTTGAAGATGATTCGACTAAAACATTGGGCTTTATGATGCCTGGAACGTATAATTTTGATACAAAAACTGCAGAGTTAATGGAAATTTTAGCGGGCCGGTTAGAGGTTTTGCTTCCAGAGACGAAGAGTTGGCTAGAGGTGAAAGAGGGAGAGTCTTTTAATGTCCCAGCTAATGTAAACTTTCAGGTGAAAGTTATAGAAGCAACAGATTATTGTTGTTCTTTTATTAACTAAATTTTTTACAGGTGTTAGATATTTCACTGATGTGGCTTTGTCATCCTGTTGTCATTACAAAATCATACAGTAAGTAATTTTGAAAATAAGTGAGCATTGAACATGAATAAAAAACCAAGAAGAACTAAAATTGTTGCAACTTTAGGACCTGCTACTGATGATGCATCGGTTTTAGAAAGCTTAATCAGAGCCGGGGCAGATGTTGTACGTTTAAACTTTTCACATGGTTCATCTGAGGATCATATAAGTAGAGCAAGAAAGGTTAAGGAAATATCCGACAAAGTAGGTCGCCATGTTGGTATCTTAGCGGATCTTCAGGGTCCTAAAATTCGTATTGCCCAGTTTAAAGAGGGAAAGGTTCTTTTAGAAGAAGGTGCGAGCTTTATCATCGATATTGCCTTAGATGCGAGAGCAGGGGATAGCGAGCAAGTGGGCTGTGTTTATAAACAACTGGCTAAAGATGTGATGGCTGGGAATCGCTTGCTGCTTGATGATGGCAGAATTGTATTAGATGTCGATTCCATTCAAGGCAGTAAAATAATGTGTACGGTTGTCGTGGCTGGAGAACTGTCAAACAATAAAGGTATTAATCTTCAAGGAGGTGGTCTTTCTGCTAGTGCGTTAACAGAAAAAGATGAAGAAGATATTATTACAGCGGCAAAAATTGGTGCCGATTTTATAGCAGTTTCTTTCCCTCGTCATGCGGCGGATATGAATCGCGCTAGAGAGCTTGCTGAAGCAGCTGGTAGTCATGCTCTATTGGTGGCTAAAATTGAACGTGCTGAGGCATTGGATGTGTTAGAGGAGATTATTGATGCCTCTGATGTGGTAATGGTTGCACGAGGAGATCTGGGTGTTGAGATTGGTGATGCCAATTTACCGCCGGTGCAAAAAAAGTTGATTCGTTTGGCGCGTAGCCGCAATACTGTTGTGATTACGGCGACGCAAATGATGGAGTCCATGATTCAAAACCCTATTCCTACCCGGGCAGAAGTTTTTGATGTGGCAAATGCAGTGGCTGATGGAACAGATGCTGTTATGTTATCTGCAGAGACATCTGTCGGGAAATATCCTGTACAGACAGTTGAAGCGATGGGGAGAATTTGTGCAGAAACAGAAAAACAAGCTAGCTGTGTTCTTTCTGATCATAGGATGGGAAAAAAGTTTTCTAGGACAGATGAATCAATAGCTTTATCGGCCATGTATGTGGCTAACCACAAAAATATCAGAGCTATTGCAGCATTCTCAGAGAGTGGTTCTACTCCATTGATGATGTCCCGGATTAGTTCGGGTATTCCCATCTTTGCCATGGTTCCTAGTGAAAAAATTTGCCGCCGAGTCACTCTGTATCGAGGTGTTAGTCCTGTACTATTAAAAATTGACGAACATAAAAAAGTTGATATTAATGAAGCAGGTTCAAAAAAATTAAAAGAGTTAGGGATTGTCGGTATTGGTGATCTAGTGATTATCACTTGTGGTGAGCAAAATGCACCACAGGGGGGGACCAATTCGATGAAAATTATTCATATTAATTAGTATCGAACTTAGTATAACCGAAAGTGATAAGTGTGAATGTTCAAATGATATGGACTACGTGCCTTATTTTAATCACTCGAAGAGGCAATTTTTTTGACTGATACTCCTTTCCAATATTCACTGATATTGGTAGATGGAAAACCCTTAAACGAACTGCCAAAAGATTTATATATTCCTCCAGATGCACTGGAAGTGTTTCTGGAAAAATTTGAAGGGCCTCTCGACCTTTTGCTGTATCTAATTAGGCAACATAATATTGATATATTGGATATCCCTGTTTTTAGAATCACTCAACAATATATGGCATATATTGAACTGATGAAGACGTTGCATATGGACTTAGCAGTAGAGTATTTACTGATGGCTGCTATGTTGGTTGAAATTAAATCAAGAATGCTTTTGCCAGCTAAGGACTACGATGATGAGGTTGAGGAAGATGATCCAAGGGTAGAATTAGTAAGGCAATTACAAGAATATGAGCGCTTCAAGCAAGTAGCGAGTGAGCTCGATAGTTTGCCTCGTCTGTACCGTGATAACTTTAACGCTACAGCTGAAATAGTTATGGATAAAACAGCTTCGGTTCCTCCCTTACCTTCCGTCGAGTTGGGCACACTTTTGATGGCATTTAAAGGAGTGTTAAAACGAGTTAGTGAATTTAGTCATCATCAAATTGAACGTGACGTATTATCAGTAAATGAAAGAATGACGTGTATTTTGAATGGAATAAAAGATAGTGATGAAGAATTTATAGCTTTTCATCACTTCTTTAACCCTGAGGAGGGAAGGGCAGGGGTTGTTATTACTTTTTTAGCAATTCTTGAATTAACGAAAGAGCGGTTAGTAGAGATGACCCAAGTTGAGCCATTTTCAGAACTATGGTTAATGGCAGTTAAAGAAAAATGAATGTGCCTTCAGTTAAAAATATTTTAGAAGCTGTATTGTTTGCAGCGAGCGAATCACTGTCAATAGTTGAGTTGCAAAACCTTTTTATAAAAGTAGAGCGGCCTAGTAAAATTCAACTTAAAGAGTTTATTGAGCAATTGCAGCAGGAGTATGTTGATAAACCAATAGAGTTGATAGAAACATCGAGCGGTTATCGTTTTCAGGTAAAAACGTATTATTCACCCTGGGTGTCACGCTTATGGGAAGAAAAACCCGCAAAATATAGTCGTGCTATGCTTGAAACATTGGCTATTATTGCTTATCAGCAACCCGTCACTCGAGGTGACATTGAGAATATACGAGGTGTGGCCGTCAGTAGTCAGCTTGTTCGGATTTTGTTGGATAGAAAATGGGTTCGTGTTTCAGGTCATAAGGATGTATTGGGAAAACCTGCTTTATACAGTACCACAGCAGAATTTTTGGATTATTTTAATTTAAAAACAATAGCAGAGTTACCTGAGATGATAGACTTGGACACTGCACAAATTAATCGTATTAAACAACTGGGTGAAGAGCCCCAATAGAGAAAAGTAAACTAATAAAATGAAGAATAAGAAGGCAACAGAAAATTTAGAACGCAAAAGCCACAAAAGTGATAGTAAAAACGAACCCGTTCGTATCCAAAAATTACTCGCTCAAGCTGGGATTGGTTCTCGTCGACAGGTAGAAAAATGGATTGTTGATGGAAATATAATTGTTAATGGCGCACAAGCGAAGCTAGGCGATAAAATTAACGTTTATGATGAAGTTAAATTACGAGGTCGGCTTGTTAAGTTAGCTGGAAAAATTCAGGTTGATACACAGGTCCTAATCTATCATAAGCCTATAGGAGAAATTGTTAGTAAAAATGATCCTGAAGGGCGACCAACAGTTTTCAAGCGCTTGCCTCGATTAAAGGCAGGCCGTTGGATTGCAGTAGGTCGGTTAGATATTAATACTCAAGGTTTATTAATGTTTACTAATGATGGTGATCTAGCTAATAAATTGATGCACCCGTCTCATAAAATAGATCGAGAATATGCGGTTAGGGTAATGGGTCAAATCACTAAGGAAATGGTTGAGCGTTTAACAACAGGGGTGGAGTTGGAAGACGGTACTGCACGTTTCGAGGATGTTCATGAGTCAGGTGGTGAAGGTATAAATCGCTGGTTCCACGTGGTTGTTGCAGAAGGGAGAAACCGTGTCGTTAGGCGTTTATGGGAATCACAGGATTGTAAAGTAAGTCGCTTAATTAGGGTTCGATATGGTTCGGTATTTTTACCGCCAGGCCTACCTGCAGGGCGCTCGCAAATGATGGAGAAAAAAGAAATCGAGGCATTAAAAGCATTAACGGTAACTTAACGTACTAGAGACTAATAACTTTATTGCGCCCTGTTTTTTTGGCTTTGTATAGTGCGGAGTCTGCCCTGAGCATAATATCCTCTAAAGAATCAGCATTAGCAAACTGTGTTAGTCCAATACTGACAGACATAGAAAACGTATTTTGTTGATGAGTTATTATAATGGACTGGATCTCTTTGCGCAGTCTTTCAGCCAGTAAGGTGGCTCCAGCTAGGTCAGTATCATTTAAAAGAATGGCAAACTCCTCACCGCCCAGTCTAAAAAGAGGGTCGCTTTCACGTAAAGTTTTTTTGATACATTGAGTTAATGATTTTAAGGCTAAATCACCGGCATTATGGCCGTAGGTATCATTAACTTTTTTAAAAAAATCAATATCAAGCACCATAAGGGTCAAATTTGAAGAATGACGTTTAGTTAATGCGACCTCCTTCTGATAAACGGATTTTAAGGTTGAACGATTTAATGCACCGGTTAAAGAGTCTGTGTGCGCAGAAAGAATGGCTTGATGGTATAGCAGAGCATTTCTAAGAGGATATAACAGCGTGCTGATGTTATTTTCAATAAAGCTTAGTTCATTGTCCAAAAAACGTTTCCTGCGGGTAAAAGTTAATGTTCCTAATGGAGTGTTTTCAATTGATAATTCATAGTTGCAGCTATGGTGACTTACGTGTCCATCTTCAATCAATATATTGTTATCGTGTTGAGTAAATTTGAAACTAGTATGATTTACGTTAGCAGATAATTCTGTACTAAAGATAGTTAATAACTCATTGAGTAGGAGTGTTGTCTGCAATTTCTGTGCAAGCCTACTTACTGCTTGTTCGCCTGCTTGTATCGAAGCGCTGTTAAACTCAACATTGTTTTGTGTTTTGTTTAACTGCATTGTTATTTGCTCTTTTGAAATGGCCATAATTTACATTGCTAGTAAGTTTGAAATTATATAAAGCTATAATTGTGCCAAATATAAAAAAACATTAATAAACAAATAGATATGGTTCTTTAAAAATAAAAAACTCCAAAAAAATATAATTCGTCATAATTATGACGCCTAGGTTTTTGAGGAGTTAGTCTATTATTAGGGTTTCTTAGGTTGGTATAAACCTAGAAATTTCCCTATATGTTAGGAAGTAGAGCTTCAGTTTTAATTTCCCAAGCATTTTCAGGCCCATCAATAGTGACGTACCACTTACCATCTTTTAGCAATGAAAATGGTGATTGATAAATGTCATCTGCGATTTTTTCAAGGGATAACAATTGGTCGTATTTTGCTAAAGTAGGGTGTTGCAGTTTGATGTCGATATGCTTTGGACCGTCTTTAAGACCTTTTAAATGTAAGGTAAAAATATTTTCGCTTGCAATGACCTCAACTGAAATACCAAGTTTTATAGCATTTTTTTCAAGCTCTTTGTTCATATTATAAGCTAAACCATCTTTATAATAATGCTCTGAAACAAGAGTTGGGGCATTTCTTTGGGCTGTAATAAAAAGTGATATACAGACAATAACAGTAATAAGTGGTAAGGCTATTAAAAACCATGGCCAAAACTGTTTATACCAAGGCTCAATGACATCTTGTGAATCTAACATATCGTTACAGCTCTAAAGGGCCAATAAATCGAGCTTTAGTTTGAGTCCTTAACTCTGGCGAATCAACTGAACGTAATTCAAATATAATTTCAGATGTTTGATTTTCAAGAGAATCAGGTTCTACTGATAATAATAGTGGTGCTTCAACAACTTGGCCAGATTTGACTTGGATAGGCTTATTAAGAGAGTTTTTAAGAATATTGAGACCCTTAATAGTCAATAAGTACTCATGATCAACAAGGTCCATATTGAGTAGTTTTAGCGTGTAAGTATTACTAATAGTTCCATCGTAGCTTTCTCGATATAAAGCATTACGATCTCTTATCACATCCAAGCCAACAGGGTTGCGTGTTTGGATAGAGTAGAAAACAGTCGATAATAAGCTGACTAGTATAATGGAATAAATAATAATTCTTGGGCGAAGTATTTTTTCTTTCTTGCCATCAAGTGCGTTCTCAGTTGTATAACGGATAAGGCCAGGCTCATAGTTCATTTGCTCCATAACATCATCACAAACATCGATACAGGCTGCACAACCAATACATTCATACTGTAAGCCGTTTCTGATATCAATACCAGTAGGGCATACTTGAACGCAAAGTGTACAGTCGATACAACTGCCGAGTTGTTTTGTTTTTTCAACATCACTACGTTTTCTTCTGCCTCGAGGCTCGCC
>Ga0209633_10002660_pt1 | contig 17019 bp, 14 predicted proteins | sample Cruoilmetagenom1_FD_187290 | JGI IMG/M metagenome (GOLD analysis project Ga0209633, IMG submission 187290) | Oil polluted marine microbial communities from Coal Oil Point, Santa Barbara, California, USA - Sample 1 (SPAdes) (version 2) | ecosystem: Environmental > Aquatic > Marine > Oil seeps ... | reverse complement strand
TTTTCCCATTTTTCCCATTTTTCGAAGCGAACGCAGACGATCATACTTCGCTAATCGATCTGCTTCCTTACCCCATGAAGCAGCCCCCATCCATCACGCAGAAGCGGCGGCTCAAATGCAATGAAAGGGGCATAGGCCAGACGGACAGTGTCGATCTGATCCTCCAGGATGCCCGAAAGAAGCAGCGTCCCTTCCCTGCGAACGCGTGGCGCAAGTTCCGGCGCCAGATCGATCAACGGTTTTGCCAGGATGTTGGCGCACAGAAGATCCGCCCGAACATCGGCCAACTCCGAGGGACCACAGCACTCTATTTTATCCGCAACGCTGTTTTTCAACGCGTTGTCGCAGGTAGCCGTTAATGCCTGGGAATCGATGTCGACCGCAAACACCTGCGAAGCCCCCAGCAACACGGCTGCAATCGCCAGAATCCCGGAGCCGCAGCCGTAATCGATCACGCAATTCTCATCGGCACGGTGATCGGCCAACCACTTCAGACACAGCGCAGTCGTCGGGTGGGTGCCGGTACCGAAAGCCAGACCTGGATCCAGAATCAGGCAGGCGGCTTCCGTGTCAGGCAGCGGCTGCCCGCTCGGACAGACCCAAAGATCGTCACCAAACGACATCGGCTGGAAGTGGTCCATCCAGCAGCGCGTCCATTCCCGGTCTTCGAGGTGTTCAATCAGCCATTCGCCAAGAAATACGGTGTCGGACAGCTGTTCGGTGACAAAAGCCTGCACCCGCGACAGATCGGCGTCGGTGTCGAACAGAGCAACAACCTTCGTTTCAGACCAGAGGCGAGTTTGCCCGGGCTCAGGCTCATACAGAGGTCGATCGGCGGCATCCTGAAAAGTGACGGAGAGCGCACCCAGCGACGAGAAAAGGTCCGCCAACAGCTGCACCGATTCATCATGAACAACGATCGACAACTGTCGCCACGCCATACCATTTCACTCCGGCCCGATATTTACAGACCGAGCTTATTTTCCAGGTAATGGATGTTCTGTGCTCCGCTGATGAAAGCACTGTCGCTGAGAATTTCACGGTGCAGCTGAATATTGGTTTTGATGCCTTCGATGACCATCTCATTCAGCGCAGTTCGCATTCGCGCCAAGGCACTGTCGCGGTTTTCGCCGTGTGCGATCAATTTGCCGATCATCGAATCGTAATAGGGCGGCACCGTATAGCCGCTATAGATGTGCGTTTCAACTCGGATGCCCGGTCCGCCCGGCATATGAAAGCGCTCGATCATGCCGGGCGACGGCATGAAAGTCCTGGCATCCTCGGCGTTGAGCCGGCATTCGATCGCGTGTCCTCTGATGAAGACATCCTCCTGTTTGATGGACAACGGTTCACCGGCGGCGATGCGCAATTGCTCCTTGACGATATCGAAACCGGTGATCATCTCGGTTACCGGATGTTCGACCTGAACGCGGGTGTTCATTTCGATAAAATAAAATTCATCGTTTTCATAAAGGAATTCAAACGTCCCCGCACCCAGATAACCGATCTCGAGGCACGCATCGACGCAGCGGTTCCCCAGATCACGACGCTGCTCTTCGGTAATCCCGGGCGCCGGTGCTTCCTCGATGACCTTTTGATGCCTGCGCTGCGTGGAACAGTCCCTCTCACCGAGATGAATCACATTGCCGTGGGCATCCGCCACCACCTGGAACTCGATGTGGCGGGGATTTTCCAGGAATTTTTCCATGTACACGGAATCATTGCCAAACGCGGCGCCCGCTTCCGACTTTGTCAACGTAACGGCGTTGTGCAGGGCCGCTTCGGTGTGCACGACACGCATGCCCCTGCCGCCCCCCCCGCCGGCCGCCTTGATGATGATTGGATAGCCGATTTCCCTCGCGCGGCGGGCATTTTCGTTCAAATCATCCTCCAGCGGTTCCTCGGAACCGGGTACGCACGGGATGCCGGCTCGCTGCATGGCTTTCTTGGCCGAAATTTTGTCCCCCATCATCCGAATCGTTTCCGGGCGCGGTCCGATGAAAATAAAGCCGCTTTGATTGACCTTTTCGGCAAAATCGGCGTTTTCGGAAAGGAAGCCGTATCCAGGATGAATGGCGACCGAATCGGTCACTTCGGCCGCGCTGATGATCGCCGGCATGTTGAGGTAACTATCCTGCGAAGAGGCTGGGCCGATGCAGACCGACTCATCGGCCAGGCGCACATGTTTCAATTCCCGATCGGCTTCGGAATGGACGGCGACCGCGTGGATTCCGAGCTCACGACAGGCGCGGAGAATCCGCAGCGCGATCTCGCCACGGTTGGCGATCACAATTTTATCGAGCATGCTTGTTCCTATTTAACCCGAAGATTTCATAAATTTGCGCCGATATCGCGCAGGATATTGGTTTCACAAGGAAATTTCCGAAGGAGTGGCGTATCAGTGACTACGGCCGACTGAGGAAATATTTCTTGTGGAATCAAGAGACAAGCGAGATCAATCATAATTTGTGAAAGATTCGGGTTATGCATTGATTGAAGTAACGGTTTCGATGGCTGGAATCGGAGCATTACTCGATTAAAAACAGAGGTTGGTTGTATTCGACCGGCTGGGCATTGTCGACGAGAATTTTAGCGATCACGCCATCGACGTCGGCTTCAATCTGATTGAGAATCTTCATGGCTTCGATAATACAAAGCGTGTCACCCGCTGCCACCTGCTGACCAACCTCGACGAACTCTTTTGAACCCGGTGACGGCGCCCGGTAAAAGGTACCGACCATGGGCGCTCGAACGATATGCCCCGAAAGGGGCTCTTCCACCGGCGGAGCGATGGGCACCGGTGCCGGAGGCTGATCCCCAGTCGCCTGAGCCAATGGCACCGGGACAGCCGAGGGGGTGCTGTAAACGATCGGCGCGGATGTCGTCGAGGAGCGGCTGATGCGCACCGATTCTTCGCCTTCCGTGATTTCGAGCTCCACGATATCCGAATCCTCGATGAGATCAATGAGTTTTTTTATTTTTCTAATATCCATGGTTAAACACTCTCATCTATAATCTGAATGGCCGCCTGCAAAGCCATTTCATAACCGAACGCCCCAAATCCGCTGATCACACCATGCGCAACATCAGAAAGATAGGAATGCTTGCGGAATGGTTCACGCGCGTATATGTTGGAAAGATGCACCTCGATAAAAGGGATCCGCGTTGCAAGCAAAGCGTCTCGAATAGCGATACTCGTGTGCGTAAAAGCCGCCGGATTGATCAAGATGAAATCCACCGCCTGCTGCAGCGCATCCTGTATGCGCTCGACCAGCTCATGTTCGGCATTGCTTTGATAAAAAGCCAGACCACAATCCGCCTCTGACGCAACAGATTCCAGCCGAACCCGGATTGCCTGGAGGGTTTGCTTTCCATAAAGCCCCGGCTCACGAGCGCCAAGCAGGTTCAGGTTCGGGCCGTTGAGCACTAAAATTTTTGCCACTGGTTTCTGCTTCTTGTCTATCGCTCAATCCAAATCGTGCAAAAAAAGCCCCATAACGGAGCATCGTGCACATCCAAACGATATTTGTCCAGATCGGGGGGGATTTTACACCATTTCGACACAAATCACCGCATGTTTAGGCTTCGGTGCGAATGAATTTCCATTTTCAGCATCAAAGTGCCCGCACTACAGGACGCAAGGAGCGCGAACCAGCGCCAAGGAAAGTGGCTGGACAGGATGGATGAATGATTATTTCAACAACGGCTCTCAAGAATCGCCAGCCAGCAAAGGTTTCACAATCGCCATCACCTGCTCACGATTGAAAGGTCCGGAATGCGCATGCACAACCTTTCCGCTGCGGTCGATCACAGCGGTGAATGGGAGAATCCCGATTGTATTGCCCAGCTGCGCCGACAGGCTCATGCCGTCGTCCTCACCGATCAGCACCGGATAATTGAACGTCATTTCGGCCATAAAGGCTTCCACGGGTTCGGTATCTTCAATGGCGATGCCAATGAATTGCAAACCCAGACCCCCCATCTCCTCTTGAAGTTTGATAAATTCAGGAATCTCCTCACGGCATGGTGGGCACCAGGTTGCCCAGAAATTGATCACCAGGGTTTTTCCGTCCCATTCGCTGCGGTCGCGTTGAACACCAGCGACATCGGGGAAAGAAAAATGGGGCAGATCAGGGCCATCCCGAGGCCCGGCAGTAAAAGTCCGATATGAAAAAAACCCGGCGGCAATGGCGAGCATCGCCACGACAGCGATGATCAGCTGATGGCTCCACTTCATGATTATTGAGTCACCTGCTGCAAATGACCGAGAAAAGATTCCGCGTCGACAAAGCCAACCAGCCGAAACGATTGTCGCTCCAACTCGTCGGGGCCGAAAAACAGAGTGGCGGGAGGCCCGATCAGATTGAATCGTTTCAGAAGCGCCTGGTCGGCCGCAGAGTTTTCGGTTACATCGGCCTGCAGCAGAATCATATCGGTCAATACGGTGCGCACGTTCGGGTCGGAGAAAGTGTAATATTCCATCTCTTTGCAGGAGATGCACCAATCGGCATAAAAATCGAGCATGACCCATTTGTTCGTCTGGCTGGCTTTCTCGAGTTGCCGATCCAGCTCCCCCACCGAACGGATAGGCTGAAAAGTTACACGCTCCGAATTTCGTGGGGAATCGGCTGCGGGACCTGCAATCATGTACAGCGGCTGGAGCACATCCCCGCTGCCGGAAGCTACGCCGATCAGAAGCAGCACACCGTAGGTCAGCATAACCATGCCGACTCCCTTCCAGAGTCTGCGCCAGCCGGAGGCATCGTGCGGCAAGGCATCGGCAGCGCCCAGATAGATGGCGGAGATGATGCATAATACCGCCCACAGCGTCATTGTCACCGCCGGCGGCAGGATGCGCTCCAGCATCCAGATCGCGACTGCAAGCATCATAACGCCGAATACCGCTTTGGTCGCACTCATCCACGGTCCTGCTTTCGGCAGCAGCTTGCCGGCGGAGGTGCCGACGACCAGCAAAGGAATCCCGGTACCGAACCCCATGGCGAACAGCGCCAGACCGCCAAGCACGGCATCGCCCGTTTGGCCGATGTAAATGAGCGCCCCGGTCAAGGGGGCGGCAACGCAGGGGCCAACGATCAACGCGGACAACAGTCCCATCACCGCTGCGCCGATCACCGTTCCTCCGTGCTGCCGGTTTGTCAGCGACGAGAAACGGTATTGCAGAGCCGCCGGCATCTGCAATTCATATAACCCGAACATCGACAGGGATAGCAATACGAATACCACACTGAAAGCGATAATGACCCACGGCTCCTGAAACACCGCCTGCAGATTGCTGCCAAACAGCCCGGCAAGAAGACCGAACACCGTATAGGTCGCGGCCAGACCCAGCACATAGCTCAATGAGAGGACAAACGCCCTGCCGGTCGTGATCCGGTGCCCATGCCCGACAATAAGCCCCGAGAGGATGGGAATCATCGGGAAACAGCATGGCGTAAACGCCAACAGAATGCCGAATCCCAAAAAGCTCAGCATCGTCAGCCATAACGAGCGGCTTCCCAGCTCGGCGGCGATACGGTCCTGTTCGGACTGCATCGCGGCAGAGTCGGTCGACTGACTCGCGTCGGCGTCCGGAATCCCGGAAGACGCCTGGGCTGCCGGAAGCTCCAGAACGACCCTTTTTTTCATCGGTGGATAACAGACGCCGCGCTCGGCACATCCTTGAAAGTGTGCCTCCAACGCGATTCGTAGCGGCTGGGTGTTGCTGCGAATCAGAGGAAGATCGAAGCCGACCTGATGATAAAAGACTTCTACCGCACCGAATGCTTCATCTTCTTTGGGCTTCCCGTGAGGGATGTCGATGCGTCCCAGCTGGATGCCCGGTGCGTCCGACAACGAAAACCGGAACTTTTCACGATAGAGATAATAACCGTCCGCAATCTGCCAATCGACGCGCACGGTGTTACCGTTTTCGACTTCAGCGGAAAAACGAAATGCCTGATCGGCGGGCAGCAGCTCATCCTGGGAGAACGCCCCACCAAGACCCTTCAGCGTTTCCGTGAAGAGACTGAGCGGGTCACCCTCACCATCCACATTGGCCGCCACCCGCAGCGTTTGCACTGAAGGCTGAAAACCGGCATCATCCGGCGCCGCTGCAATAGCGGCGCACCAAGAAACAAGAAAACAGGCTGTTATGTGCCCTAGGATTTTACCCATGCATCGATCCATTTCAAATAGTCGCTCTGGCCCTGCTGAAGAGGGACAGCAATAATTTCAGGAAGTTCATAAGGATGACTTTTCCTGATCAAGGCTTCCAGCGCAGCATAGGCGCTTTCCCGTGACTTGATCAGAAGCAGGTGTTCCCGGCTGTTTTCTATTTTGCCTTCCCACGGATAAATCGAGGTGATTCCTGGTAGAATATTAACGCACGCGGCCAAATGACCGGTGACGAGTTCGTTCGCCAATCGCTGGGCACTCGTTGCATCGGGGCAGGTACAGAATACCAGAACGTATTTTTTATTCATGGGCAAACAGTCGGTACTGTCGTCATGGAATCGAATCTGCATTCATCATATCGTTTTTCACGGCAACGAACAAACACACCATCCCCACAAATATCACATGTTCCAAGCATTTTTTATTCTTTTTCTGACCATCCCCCTGGTCGAGATTTATCTTCTTCTCAAGATCGGCAGCATCATCGGTGCTTTTCCGACCATATTGACGGTGGTCGGAACAGCCGTACTCGGCGCCTGGCTGCTCAGAATACAGGGCTTTTCAACGTGGCGACGACTGCAAAATACGCTGGAGCGCGGAGAAGTACCGGCCATCGAGATCGTCGAAAGCCTGATATTGCTCGTTGGCGGCGCTCTGCTCCTGACGCCAGGGTTTTTTACCGACGCAATCGGCTTTCTTTGCCTGATGCCGCCGATGCGTCAACGGTTTGCCCTTTATCTGATAAAAAACCGATTCAAAGGCGCCATCGATCTCTCTGCGCGCACCGATCAGCCACCAGGACAAAAAACCATCGAAGGCGAATACCGACGTGAGGACTGATCAGCCGCATTCGGAACGTATGCCGCCTAAGCAGAAGAGACAACAGATGACCAGCTTTCTCAATCACTTAACGAAACTTTATCAGGAACGGGTCGAACGGTACCGGAACCGCCCTTTTCTGAAGGCCGCCATGGCAGCGTGCGCGTTGGTCGCCGTCGTCGACGGCAAGGTCAGTTTCAGTCAGCGCGTGCGCGTCGATCAAATTCTCGAAACCCTCGACAAACTGAAAGTCTATGACCCGCACGAAGGGGTCGATCTCTTCAACGATTTTGTCGACCGGATTTTGGCATCCCCAAAAACAGGACATGCAAAAGCGGTGGAAGCCGTGCAATCGGTCGCAGAAAACAAAGATACCGCGCGAATGCTGATCCGGTTGTGCCTGGCCGTCAGTGAACGAAACGGCAAAATCAGCATGGTCGAACAGGTTGAAATCGTATCACTCTGCAACCTGTTAGGCATCGACCCCAGCGAAGTCAACCTCTATTCCGAGAACTTGCATCTCGACGCAAACGACTAGGAGGCTGTCCGAAAGCATACGATCGAATGAACAAGCGGATCTGAATCCATCATCCGACCGGAAAGCTGTTCTCAAAGAGATAATCTCCGCAACCGCAGTGCATTCATGATGACCGATACCGAACTGAAGCTCATCGCCGCGGCTGCAATCATCGGTGAAAGCAGCAGGCCGAAAAACGGATAGAGCACCCCGGCGGCAATCGGCACTCCGAGGCTGTTGTAGATAAAGGCAAAAAACAGATTCTGGCGGATGTTGCGCATGGTGGCACGACTCAGGCGGCGGGCTCTCGAGATTCCCAGCAGATCCCCTTTCACCAGCGTGACGCCCGCGCTTTCCATCGCAACATCGGTGCCCGTTCCCATGGCGATGCCCACGTGCGCCTGCGCCAATGCCGGGGCATCGTTGATGCCGTCGCCCGCCATCGCTACGATGCGGCCTTCGGCCTGCAACTGTTTGACGACATCGGTTTTCTGTTCCGGCAGCACCTCGGCCTGTACCCGATCGATGCCCAATTTGCGCGCAACAGCCTCCGCCGTGGTGCGGCTGTCACCGGTCAACATCACCACTTGAAGGCCTTCCTCATGCAGCGCCTGAAGCGCCTCGGGCGTGGAATCCTTGATCGGGTCCGCGACGCCGATCAGGCCGGCGATTGTGCCGTCGATAGCGACGAACATCACCGTTTGCCCGTCGGTCCGCAATGTTTCCGCGCGGTCGACCAGCACCTCAAACTCGATGCCGGACTCTTGCATCAGCTGTCGGTTGCCGAGGAGAACCGGCCGTCCCTCGACCATGCCGCCGACACCCCGCCCGGTCAGTGATCGAAAGTCATCGACCGAACTCAATCGAACTCCTTTCACTTCGGCGCCCTTGACGATCGCCGCAGCCAGTGGATGTTCACTGGCCCGTTCCAAACTTGCCCCGAGACGCAGAACATCCTGATCGTCGAACCCTTGAGCTGCTTCGACCGACATCAGGCGCGGCTTGCCCTCGGTCAAGGTGCCGGTTTTGTCGACAACTAATGTATCGACCTTTTCCATAATTTCCAGTGCCTCGGCATTCTTGATCAGCACGCCAAGCATGGCGCCGCGCCCGGTGCCGACCATAATGGACATCGGCGTCGCCAGGCCCAGGGCACAGGGGCAGGCAATAATCAACACGGCCACTGCATTGACGACCGCATGCGCCAGACGCGGTTCCGGCCCCAGCGCCCACCATATAAACAATGTGACAACGGCGGTCAGCACGACAGCAGGCACAAAATAGCCCGCGACGACATCGACCAGCTTCTGTATCTGCGCACGGCTGCGCTGCGCTTCGCTGACCATGTGGACGATCTGCGCCAGCAGGGTATCGCTGCCCACCCGTTCGGCACGCATGAGCAGGCTCCCGGTGCCGTTGACCGTGGCGCCGATCAGATGATCGCTGGCGCTCTTCTCGACCGGTATCGGCTCGCCGGTCACCATAGCCTCGTCCACCGAGCTGGTTCCCTCGATCACCGTGCCATCCACCGGCACCTTTTCTCCGGGACGTACCCGCAGGATATCCCCCACCTGCACCTGCTCCAGCGGAACATCGGCTTCGTTGCCGTCATCGTGAACGATGCGCGCGGTCTTGGGCGCTAATCCCAGCAGCAGTTTGATGGCGGCGCTGGTCCGACTTCGAGCCCGAAGTTCCAGGACCTGGCCCAGCAACACCAATGACGTGATGACCGCAGCCGCTTCGAAATAGACCGCGACCGAACCCCCTTCGCCGCGCATCGTCGCCGGAAACAGGGCCGGAAAGAGTGTCGCAACCACGCTGTAGGTCCAGGCCACCCCGATGCCCAGGGCGATCAGCGTGAACATGTTCAGACTGCGATTGGCGATCGAGGCCCAGCCGCGCTCGAAGAACGGCCAGCCGCACCACCAGACGACCGGCGTCGCCAAGGCCAGCTCGACCCACTGGAGCTTTCCGATCGATACGAAACCCGGCATGAGCTGCGGTGCAAGAGCGTGCACCATGGCCATGAGGAATACCGGCAGCGCAAGCACCACACTGATCCAGAAGCGACGGGTCATATCATCGAGTTCCGGGTTCCCCTCTTCGACCGCGGCGCTGCGCGGCTCCAGGGCCATGCCGCAGATGGGGCAGTTTCCCGGTTCACTGCGGACGATTTCCGGATGCATGGGACATACGTATTCGGTTTTCGTGCCTAATGCCGGGTCCGCCACCGGTTCCAACGCCATACCGCACTTCGGGCAGTACCCAGGCCCCTGTTGACGCACTTTGGGGTGCATCGGGCAGGTATACTCATCCGCCGGTTCGGGCGCGTGCTCATGCACGGTCGCCCGATGCTGACCATGGCCATGATGACACGACTTGGTCGTTGATTCTGAGATTGGCTTTTTTGTCATGGTGTTTTCCCCAATGGCGAAAGGATGGATCGAGGCTTTGTCTTTCCTCAATTTGCACCGCAAATCTGTAAACCACTGGCGGCACCAACAGCTCGAGAACTGTTACCGCATAGCATGCCGCCCAGCATCGGCATCCGTCGCCGGACCGTTTTCGCCGAAGCGCATGATCACCACCCCGCCGGCGCCTCTCTCCGAACGAGCCCGGCCAGCCCCCCGCTTGGAGTGCATTCCGGTCTCGTGCTCGCGCGCATCGAGGGCCTCGACCAGAGCCTCGATCAGTTGCAGTTCCAGCCGTTCGGCCGTCTGCTCCAGGCGGGGGTCACGGTAGGCATCGAGCTGGCAGGATTCACAACGGTCGCCGCCTTCTGCATGCCGGGGTCTGCCTCAGCGCGGACAGGGGGGCTGGGGTGAGGATGTTGTCATTGTCTGGAAAGGGCCCGGTTGTGATCGAGGAAGTCTATGCTCGCACCTGTACCTCTTCCAATCGAGCCTGATCAGGCTCGATTGGAGGACAACGGCAAATTCGACGACGTGCGGATGCAATGAATTCAACCAGCATCTAGGAGGCTGTCCGAGAATAGCGATCGTAGCGAGGGCAAAACTGATTGAGTCAGATTTTTCGATCATTTGAGGCGAATAGTGGGCCTATTTAACAACAAATCCGTCGGGAACGGATTTGGACCGCTGAAAGCGACCCCGCAGGGGTGAAATACATGGATGTATTTCATCAATATGATCGGGAAATCTGGCCAATCAGGCTTGTCCGCAGTAGATCAGTCTGTTCTCGGACAGCCTCCTAGCTGTGACAGTTGGCATCATTCCAAGCCCTTTAACGAATGTAAGCCTCGGTAGTATAGCGCCGCATCATGCGGTGACTGTTGAAGAACGAGGCATTTTTGCTGATGGTGCCTTTCATTACCCCAATCCAGCCGGATCGATTCTCGAAATACAAGGGCAGAATAATCTGTTCCAGCTTGTTATACAACGATTGAGAATCATCTCCACCGACTGTTTCATCATCACCTCCTATTGCCCAGCCGGTAATCCCCTCAATGCAGCCTTCGATCCACCAACCATCCAACACGCTGAGGTTGGGCACGCCGTTAAAAGCGGCCTTCATGCCGCTGGTACCAGAGGCTTCCAGTGGCCGCAAAGGTGTATTCAGCCAAAGGTCGACGCCGGATACCATGGCAAGCGCGATCTCCATATCGTAGTTTGGTAGATATGCCATCGGAATGCTGCCGGCAAGATCCCGCCTGTGTTCATGAAGTCGCTCGATCAATCGCTTTCCTTCCTGGTCCCCGGGATGCGCTTTACCGGACAGGACAATCTGAAAAGGCCTCTGCTTAGCAATATTTTTGAGCCGTTCGATATCGGTAAATAACAAGTCCGCACGCTTGTACGCAGTCATGCGGCGGGCAAACCCTAGGATGGGCAGTTCCGGATCCAGGATTACACCGCAGAGCATCTCGACCTTTTCAATAAGCTCGTTCTTTGCTTGGCGGTGCGCCTCCCAAATTGCGTCATCATTGATGCAGCAGTCGGCGCGCACTAAAAGGTCGGGTTCATGGCACCAACCCGGCAGATGCTTATTGTACAGGGCGATATAAGGCTTTGCAGTCCAGCCAAAAGGATGAACCCCATTGGTCACCGAATGAATATGGTAGCCCGGGAACATTTTTCGCGAAACTTCTGCATGACGCTTGGCAACTCCGTTGACATACTCGCTCAGATTAAGCGCCAACCGGGTCATGTTGAGAGAATCGTTGCCTGCCAGATGTTTGAGCGTGGTTATATCGATCGCATCGCCAAGACTCCGCTGCGCCAGATCATACGAAAAGCGATCGTGCCCGGCCTCGACTGGTGTATGTGTGGTGAAATTGCACAGTTCCCGTACTCGAGGGATGTCGTAAGCCGTCTCTCCGGGGCGCCGGTCCTCTTTGGGATAAACATAACGGCGTAACAATTCGACTCCGAGCAAGGCGGAATGCCCCTCATTCATGTGGTATTGGCGCACCTTAAATCCCAACGCTTGTAGCATACGGACGCCGCCCATTCCTAATACGATCTCCTGCTTGAGCCGGTAAGACTCGTCCCCTCCGTACAGGTAATGGGTGATCCGGCGATCGTCACCATGATTTTCGTCCACATCGGTATCCAGCAAAATAACCGGCTGCCGGCCGTTCATGTGTCCTTCTAAAATGTATAGCCAGCCGCTGATCCAAATGGTCCTTCGCTCAATGGTGACAGCCACCTTCGCTTCCAGAGGAGCAGTCCAACGACTGGGTTCCCAATGATCGGGGTGCTCGATCTGCCGTCCCTTGGCGTCGATTTCCTGGCGAAAATAGCCGGCTCGGCTGACCAAAGTCACCGCCACCAGCGGGACTTCGAGATCGGCGGCGGATCGTATGGTGTCGCCAGCGAGTATTCCTAATCCGCCGCTATAGGTGGGAATCTCGTTTCGAAGCGCGATCTCCATTGAAAAGTAGGCAATCCGCGGTTCGTGGATGAATTCTTCAAGCATTCGGTTTCTCCTTTTTCGAAAAGGCCTCGAAGGGATAGCCCTCTTCGGAAACGCTCCAGTTATAGTATTCAAGAAAATTCAGCCGCAAACCATGCACGATGCCGCTCATCACAGCCAGCATAAGATTTCGGTGTCGATGCGTCTGAATACAACGCTGAATAAGATCGCGGACCATGGGGCAAGGCGACTTGCCTTTCCGACTCTTTTCGATAATCTGTTTTATCTCATCGAGCGTATACCCGAGGGGTTTTGCCCTCCGGATAAAACCCAACCGTTTCATATCCTTTTCGTCAAAGCGCTTGTAGCCACTCGCCGATACCTGGATTAACATATTCCATGCTCCATTTAACTACCTGTGAGCAACGCCTAAGTCAAGCCCTTTTTGCACATAATCGCGAAACGGTTGAGACCCGAACGCCAGCCGGGAATCATTTCAGCGTTTGGTTGCTTGCTCTTTTTACCTTCCGGCTGCGCTGCCACTCCTGAAACTGCAGCACAAGAGAGTAAATCACCGGCAGCACCAATAGATTGAGTACCGTTACCGTCAGCATCCCGCCCAGCATCGGCGCGGCGATGCGATGAGTGACATCGGAACCGGTGCCGCTGGCCCACATGATCGGGATTAGGCCTGCCATGGTCGACGTGGCGGTCATCGCCACCGGGCGTACACGCATCGAGGTCGCTGCTTCGGCGGCCTCTCGAATTTCCGAGAACGACAAAGGGCCTTCTTTGATCGCTCGTCGTTTGGTAACTTCGAAATCGATGAAGCTCAACACCAGCACGCCGATCTCCGCCGCGATCCCCGCCAGTGCGATAAAGCCGACTGCGACCGCGACCGAAATATTGAAGTCGTACCAGTAGATCAACCAGATGCCGCCGATCAATCCGAACGGGATCGAGAGCATCACCACCACCGGTTCGGTGATGTTGCGGAAGTTGCAATAGAGCAGCAGAAAAATGATCAGCAGCGTCATCGGAACAACAATGCGCAATCGCTGGGCGGCCCGTTCCATATATTCGAACTGGCCGGACCAAGCGATGGTGTAGCCGGCTGGAATCTCGACCTTTTCTTCGAGCACCTTTTTCGCTTTGGCGACGAAACCGCCAATGTCGGAAGTGGTGATGTCGACATAGATCCAGGCGTTGGGACGGGCGTCTTCGCTTTTGATCGAAGGCGGCCCGCGGCGAATTTGAAGATCGGCCACCAGAGCCAAGGGGATTTGCGTTCCGGTGGGTGTCGGTATCAACACCCGCGTGAGTGTTTCGAGGTTGTCGCGCAGCTCCCGCGGATAACGCAGATTGACCGGGTACCGTTCCAGCCCTTCCACCGTCTCGGTGACATTCATGCCGCCGATCGCGCTCTGGATGACATCCTGTACGTCGCCCACGGTCAGCCCGTAGCGGGCCGCCTCTTCGCGGTTGATATCGAAATCGAGATAATAGCCGCCGACCGCCCGGTCGCCGAACGCGGAGAGCGTTTCCGGCAGCGTTTTCATCGTCTGCTCGATCGCTTTGGAGAGGCGCTGCAGTTCTGTAAGGTCCGGTCCCGATACTTTGATGCCGATCGGCGTCTTGATGCCGGTGGAGAGCATGTCGATCCGGGTCTTGATCGGCATCGTCCAGGCATTGGCGAGTCCCGGAAAACGGATCGCTTTGTCCATTTCGTCCATCAGTTGCTTGGTGGTTTTGGTCGGGTCGGGCCATTTGGCCTTGGGTTTGAGCCGCACGGTGGTCTCGATCATCGACAGCGGGGCCGGGTCGGTGGCGGTCTCGGCGCGCCCGACCTTGCCGAACACATGATGCACTTCGGGGAATGTTTTCAGTATCTTATCGGTCTGCTGCAGCAGTTCCTTGGCCTTGGTGATGGAGATGCCGGGAAAGGCGGTTGGCATATAGAGGATATCGCCCTCATCCAGCGGCGGCATGAATTCGCTGCCGAGCTTCGACAGCGGATACCAGGTCGCCGCCAACAGCGTCAGCGCCAAAATCAGGGTCACCGACCGCCAGCGCATCGCGACTTTCAGCAGCGGAGCGTGCAGCCCATGCAGCAGGCGGTTGACCGGGTTTTTATGCTCGGCGACGATCCTGCCACGAATGAGATACCCCATCATCACCGGCACCAGAGTGATCGCCAGGATCGCGGCCGCTCCCATGGCATAGGTGGCAGTGAAGGCCAACGGCTTGAACAGCCGGCCCTCCTGCGCCTGCATGGTGAAGATCGGCAGAAAGGAGACGGTAATCACCAGCAGTGAAAAGAAGAGCGCCGGGCCGACTTCGCGCGATGCCTCGCCGATTGCCCGCCAGCGTTCATCGATCGTCAGCGCGCCGCCTTTGTCGACGGCCGCCTGCGCCAGATGTCTGTGTGCGTTCTCCACCATCACGATGGCACCGTCCACCATGGTGCCGATGGTGATGGCGATGCCGCCCAGCGACATGATGTTGGCATTGAGCCCCTGCCACTTCATCACGATGAAAGCCATCAGGATGCCCAGCGGCAGGGTGATGATGGCCACGAAAGCCGACCGGGCATGCAGCAGAAACAGAACGACCACCAGGCCGACGATGATGATCTCCTGCACCAGCGCTTCGTTGAGGCTGGCGACCGCCCGTTCGATCAGATCGCCGCGGTCATAGACCGGAACGATCTCAACCCCCTCCGGGAGCCCTTTCTTCAACTCTTCCAGCTTCTCGCGGACGCCGAGAATGGTCGCCAGGGCGTTTTCTCCGAAGCGCATGATGACCACGCCGCCGGCGACCTCCCCTTCACCGTTGAGCTCGGCCAGGCCGCGGCGCAGTTCCGGGCCGATGTGGACATGCGCGACATCCTGCAGACGAACCGGCGTGCCGTTGGGATCGACGCCCACCGGAATGCTGTTGATATCGTCCAGAGTGCGAATATAACCCAGACCGCGCACCATGTATTCGGTTTCGGCCATTTCGATCAGACGTCCGCCGACATCGTTGTTCGATCGTTTGATGGCGCGTTTGACCTTTGACAATGGGATGTCGTAAGCCAGCAGCGCGTTGGGATCGACCTCGACCTGATACTGTTTGACATAGCCGCCGATGGAGGCCACCTCGGCGACGCCCGGCACAGTCTGCAGCGGGTAGCGCAGATACCAGTCCTGGATCGAGCGCAACTGGGCCAGATCATGTTTTCCACTGCGGTCGACCAATGCATATTCATATACCCAGCCGACCCCGGTCGCATCCGGTCCCAGTGCGGGTGTGACCCCTTGCGGCAGCCGGCCGCTGATATAGTTGAGATATTCCAGGACGCGCGAGCGCGCCCAGTACATATCTGTGCCATCTTCGAAGATGATGTAAACGAAGGAGAGGCCGAAGAATGAATAACCGCGCACCACTTTGGCGTTGGGCACTGCGAGCATGGCGGTGGTCAGGGGATAGGTCACCTGATCCTCGACCACCTGCGGGGCCTGTCCGGGATATTCGGTAAAGACGATGACCTGTACATCCGAGAGGTCGGGTATGGCATCCAGCGGCGTATTGTAATAGGCCCACAAACCGATGGCAGCGATGATAACGGCGGCCATCAAAACCATGAAGCGGTCGCGCAGTGCAAGACCAATGATCGCATTAATCATCGGTAGACCCTCCCTCTGTAGGCTGCGGATCGGGTTGCCCCTCCACTTTTTTGTCGGTTGTGGCTCGCTTCGAAGCGTTCAACATTTTGGCGGTCGCTTCGCGCAGCTTGGACTCCGAGTCGATCAGGAACTGAGCCGAGGTCACCACCTCATCGCCGACCTGAATCCCTTCCAGCACCTGCACGTCACCGTTCGAAGCAAGACCCAGCTTGACCGGGCGCGGTTCGAATTTTCCGGGACCGCGCACCACGAAGACCTGCTCACGGGGGCCGGAGCGCACCACCGCTTCGGAGGGAATCACGATTGCATCGACCTGCCGCCAGGCGTGAATGGTGACGTCCGCAAAAAGATCGGGCTTGAGCAGCAGCAGCGGATTATCGAACGCCAGCCGGACCTTGATGGTTCGGGTTTTCGCTTCGGCATAGGGATAGATGTAGTTCACCCGTCCGTGAAACGTCGACCCCGGGATGGCGGCCAGCCGCATGTCGGCCCGGTCGCCCACCCGCACCCACGGCAGCTCATGCTCATAAATGTCGGCATAGACCCACACTCTGGAGAGATCGGCGATCATGTACAGTTCCGTGGCGGGGGTGACATATTGTCCCTCGCGCACGCCGATCTTCATGACGATTCCGGTGACCGGCGTGTGGATATGCAAGCTTTTCTTGATCGAGTGGCTCTTCTCCAGTTCACGAATCTGGTGTTCCGGGACATCCAGCAGCTTCAGCCGTTCGCGCGAGCTTTTGACCAGCTCCTCGGCGCCCTGCCGGATATCCTTGAACGGGCTGCTCTCGAGCGCTTTGAGGTTGTTCAACGCCAACAGATACTCCTGCTGACTCGAGACCAGCTGCGGCGAATAGATGCTCAGCAGATCGGTCCCTTTTTTGACCCACTCCCCGGTCTTGTCGATTCTCAGCTTTTCGATCCAGCCTTCCGTTTTCGGGTGCAGACGCGCCCGCCGCTCTT
>Ga0209633_10002659_pt1 | contig 17020 bp, 15 predicted proteins | sample Cruoilmetagenom1_FD_187290 | JGI IMG/M metagenome (GOLD analysis project Ga0209633, IMG submission 187290) | Oil polluted marine microbial communities from Coal Oil Point, Santa Barbara, California, USA - Sample 1 (SPAdes) (version 2) | ecosystem: Environmental > Aquatic > Marine > Oil seeps ... | reverse complement strand
ATTCTGGAGATAGAACAAATTTTGGTTATGGACTATTTCATTTTACTGGTAGAAGATACGATTTACGAACAAGTAGTAATTTCTTTTTAGAAAGAAGTTTCGGCGGATTTATTTCACTTAGATATCCACTTTCATTTTTCCAAAGATTTGAAACAAGTGTTACGCTTGCAAATTCAGATAGAGAGCTTATTTCTGACTTAGTTCCAAGAGAGGCATTGCTTCTTTCAAATTCAATCTCTTACACTCATGATAATTCCATTTGGGGCCCAACAGGTCCAGTTGATGGGACAAGACTTAGGTTGTTACTTGGATATACAACAGATATTCAATTTAGTAATGCTAATTTTTATTCAGTAATTGCAGATTATAGGAAGTACTTTAGATTAAGTCAAAGGATGACTCTGGCAACAAGAGGCTCATTCTATTATAATGAAGGTAAAGAAGCAAGGCGTTACATTGCTGGTGGCAGTTGGAATTTAAGAGGTTGGAAACGTTTTGGAATTAGAGGAGAGAAAATGTGGCTTTCTTCTGTTGAATTACGCTTCCCATTTATTGATCGATTGTATCTAAAACTACCTTTCTTAGGGCTAGACTTTTCGCGATTAAGAGGAGCAATTTATTTTGATGCTGGAAGTGCGTGGGATGAAAAATATGATGAAACACTTGGGAGCATAGGTGTTGGAATAAGATTTAATTTGTTGGGAGCAATAACTTTACGTTATGATGTTGGTAAAAAGATAGTAGATGATTTTCAAAGATTACAGAATAATCTTTTCTATCAATTTTTCTTTGGATGGGATTTTTAACTATGTCTATGTTGAATAAAACAATATTGTCTTACCTAAAATTACACTTATTTGTTTTAGCAATTTATTTGTTTGCTGGTTGTACAAATCAAATTTTGATTAGAGATGCAAACCTTAATGGCCTTACTGATAAAAGAGCAAATGATAATATTAAATACAGTTTTTATTCTAATCAAAATATTAAAAATGAACTTTCCTATAATTGGGATGCAAGTACATATGGTAGTCTCTCAAATACAACATTTACAACTTTTGATAAATACTTAATTGCTACAGATCTTGGTGGAAGAGTTACATGCTTTAATATTGAGAACGGTAAAAAAATAGGTGATCTTAAGTACAAAGGCGAAATATCGCATAAGGCAATAGTTGATAAGTTTAAAATATTTTTCATTGTAAATAATTATAATGAAATTTCATCAACTCTTGTAGTATATGATTATAAAACTGGCAAAGAAGTTATTACTACAGAATTATTTGATAATTTTTCAACAGAAATACTTTTTGTTAATGATTATATTTATGCAGTATCTGATTTAGGTGTAGTTTATAAGTTTAACAAAAACGCTTGGATACTTTGGGAAAAAGAATTTGATGTGGAAGTTTCATCAAATCCGACTACTGACGGAAAAAATTTATTCTTTGCAAGTTCGGATGGTAATATTTTTAGCATTGATCTTAAAGATGGAAAATTAAATTATAAAAAAAATATTTCTAGTGGATTCCAAAGTGGGATTAGTATCAGCTCCAATAATTTATATATTGGAGACAATGATGGAACAATGTTTTCAATAGATAAAAACAATGGGAGCATCCAATGGTCATTTGAATCTAATACAAAAATTGTTCATTCACCAGCATTAGACGGTAACTCAATTTTCTTTGGAAATTTAGATGGAGATATTTTCTCATTAAACAAATTTTCTAGTAAACTTAATTGGATTAGTAATAGCAAGGGTTTAGTTAATACTGCTCCTTTAGTTTTGAATAATTGTATAATTCAACCAAACCTTAACAAACATGTAGATGTGTTAAATAAAGAAACAGGTGAATTAATTCAAAATATAAAATTTGATGGAAGATGTAGGACAACGCCTATTTTTTACAAAGGCGATATTTTTTTGGGAGTTGATAAGGGAGAAGTTTTCTCTTACAAATTAAATTAGGAAAGAAAATTGAAATGAAAATGTTAAAATATTTTATTACAATTCTTTTACTTATTTCATTTAAATCTTATGCACAAGATACGTTGGTTGTGGATTCAAATGTAATTGAATCCACAAATCAAAATTCACAAGTCATTCATAGTCTGAATAATAAATTGACTAATGCTAATACTAGAAAACTATCGCGTGAATTTGATTTTTCTTCAATAAACCCAATACTACAAACTAAAATACCTAAGAAAAATACTCAGTTAAATCATCTTACTAAAGATGAAAACTTTATTGATTCCCCATGGTTTAAGGTTGTTGTTGGTACAGCAATTTCCTTTGGTGCTTCGGCAGCTTATTTTAAAAATAAGGCAAATGACTCAGATGAGCTTTACAAAAAAAATGGGAGTCGCAAAGATTTAGATAATCGTAATAAATATGACTTGTATGGAGGAATCGCTTTAGGTGCTTTAGAACTCAATGTTGGCTTTCTAATTTACAAGTTTTTAACAGATTGATTTTTCTTTTGTAATTACTAAATATTACTATGAACATAGATTCAGCTTTAGAAAAAATATACTCACTAAAACAATTTCACATCAAATTAGGTTTAGACAATATTACGAATTTGCTAAACCATTTAGACAATCCACAAAAGAAAATCAAAACAATTCACATTGCAGGATCAAATGGGAAGGGAAGTACAGCTTCTTTCATTGCAAGTATTTTGCAAGAGTTTGGTTACAAAGTCGGACTATATACTTCACCTCACTTTCTTAGATTTAATGAAAGAATAAGAATTAACGGAGAAGAAATAAGTGATGATGAAATTATTAATTTTCTAGAAATAAACAAAAATTATGTTGATGAACATAAACCTACTTTTTTTGAAATAGCTTCAGCACTTGCTTTTGAGTACTTCAGTAAATCCAATGTTGATTATGCTATAATAGAAACCGGTTTAGGTGGAAGATTAGATGCTACAAATACTATTAAACCTTTAGCATCTGTTATTACTTCCATAAGTTTGGAGCACAATAGAATATTAGGAGATACTCTAGAAAAGATTGCTGGTGAAAAAGCCGGTATAATTAAAAACAATGTCCCAGTTTTTATTGGTCAATTACCTTTAGAAGCAGAAAAAGTTTTTCTAAAAACATCAACAGAAAAGAATTGTAAACTATATAAATTAAAAAACTATTTAAATCAATTTCAAAATTATTTAGTATTAAAGTGTTGTGAAAAAAGACATACACTCTACAAGGTCGGTTTAGAAGGGAAACATCAGTTGCAAAACGCTGCTCTAGCAATTTTAGTATTGCAAGAAACTCTAAAACTTACAAATGATAAGCTAATCCTTAATGGTATTAGTAATGTTGTACAAAACACTAAAGTTCAAGGAAGATACGAAAGATATAATATAATTCCGTCGGTGATTTTTGACGCTGCCCATAATTTGGAAGGTGTTGAGGTTTTTCTAAATCAGTTTAAAAAAGAATTTAAGAAATATGACAAGAATATTTTAATCTATGGAGCAATGCAAGATAAGAACAATACTACTATGCTAACTTTGTTGAACAAATATTTCAATAAAATATTTATCACATCCACTAATTACGAAAGAGCCGCAACTGTTGATGAATTAAAGAAAATTGCAAAATTATCGAATATAGATGTAGAAGAACTAATTGAACTAAACATTTATATTGAACAATTTATCAAAACAAAAAGTACTGATTGTTTAGTTGTATTAGGAAGTATATATTTACTAGGTGACATAAAAAACAAACTATTAAAATAAATTACTTGACTTTAACAAGTATTAAAATTACATTTTGATTGTACCTCTTAGACCATTCATGTAAATCAAAATAAGTAAAGTACAACTTAATCATTAAGCAATAATTAAATTTAAATTAAAAATCCTCAAAACAAATCTTGTTACATACACTCTATATTAACAAAAATCAAAACAGGTAATTTATGCCAATGGATATTTCCACACTTAAATCAAAAAAAATAGTCGACCTCCTAAAACTTGCAAAAGATCTTAAAATCCCTGATACAAGTAATCTCAGAAAGCAAGACCTTATTTATCAAATTCTTGAAGCACAAACAAAGAAAGATGGACTTACCTTCTCAAGTGGTGTTTTGGAAGTTCTTAATGACGGTTATGGTTTTTTACGTTCTTCTGATTACAATTATCTGCCATCACCAGATGATATTTATGTCTCACCATCACAAATTAAAAGATTTACTCTTAGAACAGGTGATCACGTAAGTGGGCAAGTACGTCCGCCAAAAGAAGGAGAGCGATTTTTTGCACTTTTAAGAGTGGAAGCTGTTAATGGTAAAGATCCGGAGGAAATTAGAGGTCGTACATTATTTGATAACTTAACTCCATTATATCCTACCAAAAGAATAAAACTTGAATCTGCTCCTGGTGAATATGCAATGAGGATAATGGAACTTTTATCTCCAACGGGTAAAGGACAAAGAGGATTAATTGTTTCTCCACCAAAAACTGGTAAAACAGTTTTATTACAAAAAATTGCAAATTCTATTTCAAGAAATCATCCTGAAATTAAACTGATTATGTTATTGATTGATGAACGTCCTGAAGAAGTTACAGATATGCAGAGATCTGTTAAGGCAGAAGTTATTAGTTCTACTTTTGATGAACCGCCAGAAAGACATGTTCAAGTTGCAAACATGGTAATTGAAAAAGCAAAAAGAATGGTAGAGGCAGGCGATGATGTTGTAATTCTATTAGATAGTATAACTCGTTTAGCTAGAGCTCATAATACTACCCAACCACATAGTGGCAAAATTTTATCTGGTGGTGTTGATGCAAACGCACTACACAAACCAAAAAGATTTTTTGGTGCGGCTAGAAATATTGAAGATGGTGGTAGTCTTACAATTATGGCAACAGCTTTAATTGAAACTGGTAGTAGAATGGATGATGTAATTTTTGAAGAGTTTAAGGGAACCGGTAACTTAGAAATAATATTAGATAGAGATTTAGCTGATAGAAGAATTTATCCTGCATTTAATGTTAATAGATCTGGAACTAGAAAAGAAGAATTGCTCATGAATGAAGATGAACTTAATAAAGTTTGGATTCTTAGAAAAATTCTTAGTGATTTTGGTTCTATTGATGCGATGAATTTTGTATTAGATAAAATGCGTGGCACAATGAATAATAAAGAATTTTTGATGAGTATGAATAAATAATGTAATTAAATTTCTGACTTGAAACTTAGTAGATAATTTATGTATTATCATATTCATTCTAAAAATATTTTGAGCTTATTGTGATACAAAAAATTCTTATTAGTCTATTATTTATTGTTACCATAGTTGTTGGACAGAAAAAATATTCTCCAGTTTTTATTGAACATAATTCAATTTTGAATTCTTCTCAGATTGAATATATCTCTTATCGTATTCCTTTTGATCAACTCTTATTCATAAAGAATGGGAGTGGTTATAAAGCAAGTTTTACAATTATCTTTGAAATTTATAAAGAAGATTCTTTTGAAAAAAGAGAGATAAGTAAAAAAGATATTGCTACAGACAAATACGAAGATACAAAATCTGGAGAAGTTTATTTTGAAGACTTGATTAGTTTTGAATTAACTCCTGATGATTATCTTCTTAAGCCCACATTAGCCATTGGCTCTACTGAACTAGATATTGCCTTACCTGAATTGAAATTACACATTTCTGACTATCAAAATGAAAATATATTTTCACCTATTGTATTAAAAAATATAAATACAAAACAAAAAAATAAATTTAGTTTTGAATTAACAAATCTTCAGAATTACATTCCATTTTCTCCAGAAAAGTTTTCTCTCTTAATAGGAATAAAAGATACTTCAATTAAGATGGTTGATATTGAACTCAAACAAAATGATAAAAGTATTTTGAAGAAGCAAATATCAAAATTGTTTGATGGAAATCTTAAATTATCAAAATTAAATTCTATAAATGTTTTTCCAGATAGTAGCAGTCACCCAAATGGTTATTTTTTATTAGATAATTTTAGTAATCAACTTGAAGAAGGAAAACTTGATTTAATTGTAAAAGTTGATAGTACAGAAAAAAAATATCCGCTTGAAGTTTATTGGCAGAACAAACCAAAAGTATTAAATGATGCAGAATATAGCATTAAATTACTTAGTTATATTGAAGATACTGATGTTGTAAAATCTTTACTTCAAGGTGATGAAGAAATTTACTATAATAATTTATATAAATATTGGGCTGAAAACTTTCCCACAAATATAAAATATAATTATGCCATTGAGGAATACTATTCACGTGCAGATTATGCTATTAAAAATTTATCTTCTTTAAAATCTAAAAAAGGTGCAGAAAGTGATAGAGGCAAAATTTATATAACTTACGGTCCGCCAACTTCAATAGATAGAAATTATAACGAAAGAAATGAAATAATTGAAGTTTGGGATTATGAAAAAATTAGCCGATCATTTATATTCAAAGATATAACTGGAACTGGCGAATATACTTTAGTTAAAGAATAATGAAAAACTCTTTTTCTTTTACTTGTGGTGATGTTAACGGAATTGGTCCTGAAATTGTAATCAAATCTCTAAATAAAGTTTATTCAAAAAATAAGTATAATCATATTTTTATTTGTCCGCATAACGTTTTTGAAAATACACTTAATATTGTTCAACCAACGTTCCCGTATAAAAAAGTAAATAGATTACCAGATAAAATTTCTACTGCTGAAGTCTTAATCTTAAATATTGGAAGTGTTAAACAATCACTTGGAAGTGTAAAAGGATCAGCTGGTAAAATAGCATACAACTCAATTCTAAAAGCATGTAATCTTGCTTCCAATAAAATTGTAAATGGAATTATAACTGCTCCAATTTCTAAAGAAGCTTTTAAAAAAGGTAATATTGATTTCCCTGGTCATACTGAATTATTAGCAGATTTTTTTAATGTAAAAGATTTTGCAATGATGTTTGTATCAAATAAAATGAAGGCAGCATTAGCTACTATTCATATTCCAATAAAAGATATTCCCAAAAACATAAAATTAAATAGACTTAACAATATTGGTAATGTAATATCTAAAAGCCTTGTAGAAGATTTTAAAATTAAATCTCCCAAAATTGCTATGCTTGGTCTAAATCCACACGCTGGTGAAAATGGTAATATTGGGAGTGAAGAAATAAATGTAATCTCAAAATTTATCAAATCGAATAAAAAGTATTTTCACGGTCCGTTTGTTCCAGATGCTTTTTTTGGTAATAGACATTACAAAAATTATGATTGTACAATAGGAATGTACCATGACCAAATTTTAATCCCATTCAAACTATTAAATTTCAATAGAGGAGTCAATTATACAGCTGGTTTACCAATTGTAAGGACTTCGCCGGATCATGGAACCGCTTTCGATATTGCTGGGAAAGGAATTGCCAAACCTGAGAGCATGATTGAGGCATTTAAGTATGCCAATAAAATTGTTGATTCAAGGAATAAGAAATAATGAAATTAGAGGATCCTTATTCTTACTTTTCTCAAATTTACTCTCATCTAATGAGTTCTGTTGACTACAAGTTTTGGGCGGACTATATTAAAGAAATTCATAACACATTAGGGAAAAAGTCTGATATAGCACTTGAATTAGCGGCGGGGAATTGTGCTTTAGCAAGTAATTTAGATAACCAGTTTAAAGAGTTATTCGTTACAGATATATCTAAGCAAATGTTGAAGAATAATGTGAATGGCAAATTAAATAAAATTTGTTGCGACATGAAAATGTTACCTTTCAATCGTAAATTTAATTTTATATATTCAGCATTTGATTCTGTCAATTACCTTAATGATAAGACTCAGCTAAATGAATTTTTCAATAATATTAAAACAAATCTTTATGATGATGGTCTTTTACTTTTTGATATAAGTTTAAGAAATAATAGTATTAAGCATCTTAAAAGTCTCAATAGAAAAGGGAAGTATAAAAATATAAAGTATAAACAAAAAAGTACTTTTGATGAAGATGAACAAATTCACTACAATTACGTAACCTTAAAGTTAGAAAATGGTGATATAATTAATGAAGTGCATAAACAAAAAATTTATGATTTTTATAGCTATTTTGATGTTTTAGAAAATAATTCATTTTATGTTTTGGAATGCTTTGATGCGTTTACATTTGATGATGCAACAGAAAACTCTGATCGTGTTCAATTTATTGTAAAAAGGAAAAATTGATGTTAACATTTAATAATGTTGAATTTAAATATTCTAATCAGTCTGTCTTTAGTAACCTTAACCTTCAAGTAAATAAAGGTGATTTTACTTTCTTAATTGGGAAAAGTGGATCAGGAAAATCTACTTTGCTTCAGTTAGTTTATATGGATATACTTCCGAATGCCGGATATCTTCAAGTTGGCGAATATAGTTCTGATACAATAAAAACAAAAAATCTTCCAAAATTAAGAAGAATGTTAGGAGTAGTTTTCCAAGATTTTAAATTGTTGGAAGACAGAAATGTTTACGATAATTTAGCATTTATCCTATATGTAACCGGAATGCCTAGAAAACAAATCAAACAAACAATTATGGATTCACTTGCAGATGTTAGACTTGTTAATAAAGCAAAAAATATGCCTTCAGAATTGTCTGGTGGCGAAATGCAACGTGTTGCAATAGCTAGAGCAATAATTAACAATCCAAAATTAATTTTAGCTGATGAACCAACCGGGAATTTAGATCCACAAACCTCAGACGAAATAATGGATATTTTAAAAGATATAAATACTCGTGGAACTGCAATTCTTTTTGCAACTCATAATTACGATATTGTAAAAAAGACTGAAGCCAATATTCTAAAAATTGCTGATGGAAAAGCAACCAAAGTTAAGCTAAAAAATAGAACTACTTAGTTGATAATCTCACAAATCTGTTTTGATATTTCTTCAACAGGATAATTTCCATCAATTAGATGAACTTCACCAACACTTTTATAATAAGCATATACTGGTTTAGTAATTTCGTTGAAAACATCAAGTCTATTTTTTATTACACTTTCTTCGTCATCCTTTCTTTTAACGAAAGTATTGATAGAACCACATACTGGACATTTTGTAGCATCCGGTAAATAATTTAAATTTATTATGTTGTTACAAGCACTACACTCTCGTCTTTGCGAAAGTCTGTTGATTATTATTTCATCATCAACTTTAATTCTGATAACAATGAGTTCTTCGTCAGAAATTTCTTTTACAATTGGAGCTAACATTTTTGCTTGATGAAGTGTTCTTGGAAATCCATCTAATATAAATCCTTTTCTACTTTTTTTGCTTAATACATCCTTAATCAATTCAATCATAATTTCGTCAGGGACTAAGTTACCATCATCCATAAGTTTTTTGGCTAACAATCCAAGCTCAGTTTTTTTTCGAATAGCTTTTCTTAAAATATCACCGGTGGATATGTGTGGAATGTTAAGTTTTTTTGATAAAATTTTTGCTTGGGTACCTTTACCAACGCCAGGTGCTCCAAATAGAATGATCATTTTCTTTTTCAATATTAAACCATTTTTAGTGTAAAAATTAAATAATTAAAAGTATGTAATAAATAATTTATAGAAACTTAACTTAAATATAATTTTTATTTAATGATAAGAATCACAAAAATAAATTATTTCAGTTTCCTCTTTTCTCGAAAAAAAGTTTGTAATAGATTTTTGCTCTCATCAGAATATATACCATTAAAAACATTTATAGAATGATTATACTTATTATTTTCAATTACATTATAAATTGAGCCACATGCACCGAGTTTTGGTTCATAAATTGAAAAGTATAAATTCTTAATGTGCGATAATAATATTCCACCGGAACACATCAAACAAGGTTCAACCGTTACATATAAATCGCAATTGGTAAGATATTTTGATTTTAGATGATTAGAAGCAGCTGTAATAGCAATAATCTCTGCATGAGCTGTTGCATCATTTAATCTTTCAGTTTGATTATGACCTCTGCCAATTATTCTGTTTTTATGAACGACAACAGCTCCAATTGGAACTTCATCTTCCTCATAGGCAAGTTCAGCTTCTTGTAAAGCGGCGTACATAAAATTGTAAACAGATTCAGAAAAAAGCAAATCAAATAAAAGTTTAGTTAGCTTTGTACGCCCGGAAGGATTCGAACCCTCAACCCCCAGAGCCGAAATCTGGTGCTCTATCCAGTTGAGCTACGGACGCGATTATTTTTATCGTGGAAATATATCTTTTAAATTAAATAAAAAAAAGATAAGAATTATAAAAATTCTAAAGCCATAAAATTAGTTTAATTTAGATTTGAATCTAATTATATATGATTGTAAATTATAATATCGATTGATAACAAGATAAATTGTCTGGTTAACGAACGTGACCCAAATCAAATAATTACAAATTGTTTTCCACTAATTGAGTCATATTAAATATAAAAAAACGAAAATGGAAACGCAAAACTGTAGATTTTGTAATAATAAGCTAGAAGATGTCTTTATTGATCTTGGGGAACAACCACTTTGCAATAATAATATACCTGCGGAGCAAAATGATCATATAGAAGAAAAATATCCACTAAAAACTCTTATATGTAAAAAATGTTTTTTAGTTCAAACATCATATAACGTGAGTCCTAATTCTATATATAACGATTACACATACTTCTCATCATATTCTTCATCTTGGATGTTGCATGCGAAAGAATATTCTGAAATGATTTCGAAGAGACTAAAGCTGACAAGCAATAGTTTTGTAGTTGAAATAGCAAGTAATGATGGATATCTTTTAAGAAATTTTGTCGAAAATGAAATTCCATGTTTGGGGATAGAACCTTCTTCAAATGTGGCAATTGAAGCAAATAAAAATAATATAAAAACAATAAGCGAGTTCTTTACCAAACAAAATTCCGAAAAATATTCAAAACAATATGGTAAAGCTGATTTAATTGTAGCAAATAATGTGTTTGCTCATGTGCCAGATATAAATGATTTTACCCACGGCTTAAAAATAATGTTAAATGAAAATGGTGTTATTACAATTGAGTTCCCATATTTAATTGAGCTGATAAAAAATAATCAATTTGATACAATTTATCATGAACATTTTTTTTACTACTCATTTTATTCAGCAAATAATATTCTTAAAAAACATGGTTTAAAAATATTCGATGTTGATAGATTAAATACTCATGGAGGTTCTTTAAGACTTTATGTAACACATATTGAAAATCAGAATTATATGGTGAGTCAAAATGTATTAAAGATTCAGTCGGACGAAGAAAATTTGGGAATAACTAACATGGAATACTATTTATCATTTTCTGAACAAATAAATAGTAACAAAGACAAATTTTTAGAAACATTAAATAATATTAAAAATCAAAATAAAAGTATTGCCGGTTATGGAGCGCCTGGGAAAGGGAATACACTTCTAAACTACTATAATATTGATCCAACTCTAATTGATTTTACTGTAGATAGAAATCCAATTAAACAAAATACACTTTTACCAGGCAGTAGAATTCCTGTATACGACACTGATAAAATATTTGAAGCTAAACCTGATTATATTTTAATTCTACCATGGAATCTAAAAAATGAAATAATTAATAATTTACAATATGTAAAAGAATGGGGAGCAAAATTTATTATTCCTATTCCAAACATAGAAATTATTTAAGGTTGTTATGAAAGTTGTAATATTAGCTGGTGGATTTGGGACAAGACTATCTGAGGAAACCAAAAATAAACCTAAGCCTTTAGTTGAAATAGGCGGAATGCCAATTCTGTGGCACATTATCAAATATTATGAATCTTATGGATTTAATGATTTTGTTATATGTCTTGGATACAAAGGAAAGAAAATAATTGAATTTTTTGCAACGCAGTTTATGTATAATCTAAATTCTTATAAAAATTCAAATGGACTTGAAACAATTATATACAATAATAAATTTAATAATTGTAAAATTACTTTGGCAGAAACTGGTCAACAAACAATGACTGGTGGCAGATTAAAAAAAGTTGCCCCACTAATCCAAGATACTACTTTTCTTTTAACATACGGAGATGTTATAAGTAATGTTAATATCGATAAAAGTATTTTGTTCCATAAAGAACAAAATGTAAAAGCAACTCTTACCACGATAAATCCTCAATGTAAATATGGAGTTCTATCATTTGGAGATGATAAAAATAAAGTAAAACTATTTAAAGAAAAACCTGTAGAGAAATCCAAATGGGTTAATGGTGGATATTATATTTTTGAACCAGACATTTTAGAATTAATTGATGGCGAGACGATATCGTTAGAACATGAACCATTACAAAATCTTGCATCACAACAGCAACTTGCTGCTTTTAGACATTCTGGTTTTTGGGCATCGATGGAAACATATAAGGACAAGTTGCATCTTGAAAATCTCTGGGAATCCGGCAATGCAGAATGGGCAGTTTGGACTGATTCAATTGGGAAAGTATTATGACTATTTTAATTACCGGAAATATGGGTTATGTAGGATCAGTCTTGGTGAAACATTTCATGTCCAACTATGATGATATTAAAATCGTTGGATTTGATAATGGGTATTTTAGTGATTGTTTAACTGGGACAACTATTGAACCAGAGTCTCTAATAGATCATCAGTATATTGGTGATATTAGGAATATTGATCCAAATATTCTTAAAGGTGTTGAGCATATCATTCATTTAGCAGCTATTTCTAATGATCCAATTGGAAATGAATTTAAAGAAGTTACAACTGATATAAATTTTAATTCAACAATTAATCTTGCTAAATTAGCGGTTAAATATAATGTTAAGTCATTTACTCTAGCCTCAAGTTGTAGTATTTATGGCAATGGAACAAATGAAGCTAGAACCGAAGTTTGTGAAACAAATCCATTAACTGCTTATGCAAAATCAAAAATACAATCAGAAAATAAATTGCAAGAATTAGCCAATGATAAATTTAAGGTTACTTCCTTAAGATTTTCTACAGCTTGTGGTGTTAGTGATCGGCTGCGGTTGGATTTAGTATTAAATGATTTTGTGGCAAGCGCATATGTACAAAAGAAAATACAAATTTTAAGTGATGGTTCCCCATGGAGACCAATTATTGATGTTTTAGACATGGCTAGAGCTTTTGATTGGGGAATTAATCGTATTATTAAAGAATCAGGAAATTATTTAGTTGTAAACATTGGTCAAAATAAAAATAATGTTCAAATTAAAGACCTAGCATATTTAGTAAAAGAACATTTCCCAGAAATAGAAATTGAAATAAATGCAAACGCTGAGCCTGATAAAAGATCATATAAGGTTGATTTTAATTTATTTAATTCTCTTGCTCCTAAAAAATATCTACCGCAAGAATCAATTAGTTCAACAATTGTTCGCATCAAAAATTCTTTAGAAAGAATGAAGTTCTCAGATAAAAGTTTTAGAGAGTCAGAGTTAATGAGACTTGTCAAAATTAAAAACCTAAGAATCCAAAACAAATTAAATCATAATCTTGAATGGATAAATTAAATTGCATGAAGGAAAATCAAAAAGTGTTGGGAAGGAAATATATTCTTTAATTGAAAAATTGTTTCCGATTTGTAGAAGTATTACTGGTGATGGTGTAAAACAAACTTTAGAAATAATATCTAAAAAAATCCCACTTGAAATCAAAACAATTCCTTCTGGGACAAAAGTGTTTGATTGGACAGTTCCAAAAGAATGGAATATTAAAGATGCTTATATTAAAAATTCAAAAGGAGAAAAAATTGTTGATTTTCAAAAATCTAATTTGCATGTTGCCAGTTATAGCCAACCAATAAATAAAAAATTAAATCTTAATGAATTAAAACAACATATTTACACTTTACCTCAAACCCCAGATTGGATTCCATATCGAACATTATATTATCAGGATGATTGGAACTTTTGCCTGGCTGATAATGAGCTTCATAAATTAAAAGAAGATACATATCATGCAGTTATTGAGTCTAAATTTACTGAAGGTAATTTAACTTATGGAGAGTTTTTTCTTGAAGGAGAAAGTACAGATGAAGTTCTAATTTCTACTCATATTTGTCATCCATCAATGTGTAATGATAACTTGTCCGGTATTTCTGTTGTAACACAATTAGCAAAATTTCTTCAACAAAAGAAAAGAAAATATTCTTATAGGTTTATTTTTGTTCCAGCTACTATTGGTACAATTTCTTGGTTAGCTAAAAATGAAGATAAATTGAGCAAAATAAAATTTGGTATTGTAGCAGCTTTACTTGGTGATAGTTCCAAATTTAATTATAAAAAATCTAGAGATGGTAAATCTCAAATAGATAAAATTTGTGAGTATGTTTTAGACAAGTCTGATTATCAATACGAGATTCACGATTTTTCTCCTTATGGGTACGACGAAAGACAATATTGTTCACCAGGAATAAACTTGCCTGTTGGTAGATTGACAAGGGCTCAGAATGGTGAGTATGACGAATACCATACGTCTGCAGATAATTTGAATTTTGTTAGATCAGAATATTTGAATGAGTCATTTCAAGTTTATTTATCAATTGTTAAAATAATTGAAAACAATAAAAGATTTATAAATCTTTTCCCTAAAGGAGAACCGCAACTAGGAAAAAGAGGACTCTATAATTCAGTTGCAGGTAATGTTAAAGAAAATGAACTTGCAATGTTATGGATATTAAATTACTCTGATGGAAATCATGATTTATTAGATATTGCAAAATTATCAAATATTAGTTTTGATATAATTTTTAGTGCATCGACACTTTTGCTTAATAACAGATTACTAAAAGAAGTATAACAATTTAATTTTGGAGTAAAATTGGAAATTGCAATAATAGCAATTGGGACAAGAGGTGATGTACAACCATGTGTTGCCTTAGCAAAAGAACTACAAAAAGAAGGAATAGATGTTTTTGTTGCTTCACATACTGAATATAAAAAATTAGTTGTTGAAAATAATATTAAGTATTATGAATTACCAGGGAATCCTGCTACTGCTTGGGATAAGAATCCAAACAAGGAGAATACTGAAAAAGAAAAAGTAAATTTTTCACAACAATTGGAAAATTATTCAAAAGGTTGGTTAAAAATAGCTTTAGAAATATGTAAAAACTCAGATGCTATTGTTTATACATCATTATTTTTTGTGGGTAATCATTTGGCAGAAAAATTAAATGTTCCTTACTTCCCAATTATCTTTGAGCCTAACTTATCAACATCAGCGTTCCCAAGTGCTTATTTTAAGTCAGATAAGAACTTTGGAGGAAGCTTTAATAAATTCACTCATAAATTTGCTTATCAATCCTTTTGGCTGAATACACGTAAAAGTGTTAATAGAATAAGAAGGGAAGTATTGGATTTATCACCATCACCATTTTGGGGCTATTTTGGGAAAATGCAAAAAGAAGAAAATCCAGTTTTTTGTTCTTTCAGTAAACATTTAATTCCAAAACCAATTGATTGGAATAAGAATATCAATATTTCAGGTTATTGGTTCTTAAATAAAAAAAATAAATATGAACCACCAAAAGAGCTTGTAGATTTTTTTAGTGATGGAACTTTACCAATATATTTTGACTTTGGAAGTTTTTCACATGATAGAATGAAAAGAAAAGTAAAAATTATTTTAGAAGATTTGATAAAAAGTAACGAACGATTACTTATTGATCCAGGCAAGATGGATATTTCTGATGTTAAATTTTCGACCGAGATGCAAATAATAGATAATAGTGTACCACATGATTGGTTATTACCAAAAGTAAAAACTATAATAACTCATGGTGGAGTTGGAGCTGTTCATGCCGCTATGCGAGCTGGCGTGCCAACATTACCAATAACTATTTTCCCTGCTCAATATTTTTGGGGTAAGATTACTTACAAATTAGGATTGGGAGCGCGACCATTAACAATAAAGAAATTAATACCAGGGCAGGTATTAGATTCAATATCGTATATTAATAATAATCATGAATTAAAATCAAATTTGATTAAAATTAAAAATGATTTAGAAAACGAAAACGGACCTAAAACTGCCTCTGATTTTATTATCAACTATTTAGAATAGTAGAAATGGTTTTATAATATTTGATACCTTTACAACCTTGAAATGTGGTTCATAGAATATTTAATCTTATGTTTTTAATGGATGCATTCAATTAGGAAATATTGTTTTAAATATTTATTTTTCCATTCTTAAAATTTGCACCCGTAGCTCAACTGGATAGAGTACTTGACTACGAATCAAGCGGTTGGAGGTTCGAATCCTCCCGGGTGTACAAAAAGGTTTGATTTTGCAACATATTAGAACCTTTATTTTTACACCGCAATATAAAAACCGTTTGACCATGTCCGCAAATTGTCCGCATTTTAAGAAACCTATTTTTGTTAAAGTACAGGAGCTTGATTATGTACTTAACGAAGGAAAAAAACCGACCATTTTATTATGTAGTTTTTGAACAAAATGGTAAGCGTACCAAAAGATCAACTAGATGTAAATTAAAGTTTGATGCCCTAAAATTTCTTTCAGAGTTCGAAAAAAATATAAATGAACAAAGACTTGATAGGATTGTAACTCTTACTGAATTTGAAACAGAGTATACAAATTACGTCAAGAAAAAGCTTACAGTTAGTTCACAAAAATCTGTTAAGCTTTCGTTCAACATCCTCACAAAATCAATTGGAAATCCTCAACTTAGAAAAATTGATGTAAGAATAATTGACAAATTTATAACAGATACTTACACTCGATCAAAATCCTCATCTGCTTTATACTACCGTACACTAAAGGGAGCATTTAATAAAGCACTTCAATGGAATTATATTACAGTTAATCCTTTCAATAATATTCAACCTCCAAAAGTTGAAAAAAAACATCCAGTATTTATAAAAGATAATGAGTTTGAACAAATCTTAGCTACCACAGAAAAGGATTATTTAAGAGATTTATTTATTACTGCTCATAACACCGGAATGAGAGCTGGAGAATTAGT
>Ga0209633_10002658_pt1 | contig 17028 bp, 10 predicted proteins | sample Cruoilmetagenom1_FD_187290 | JGI IMG/M metagenome (GOLD analysis project Ga0209633, IMG submission 187290) | Oil polluted marine microbial communities from Coal Oil Point, Santa Barbara, California, USA - Sample 1 (SPAdes) (version 2) | ecosystem: Environmental > Aquatic > Marine > Oil seeps ... | reverse complement strand
TCCGGAGAGAATAGATCTACTTTATTTGCAAGATATTTACAAACTGGAATAACAGCCGTTGAATTTTTAGTTGCCCATTTTTCAAACCCATTTAGCAAGCCACTAAATTTCTTTAATCCCTCCCATTTTTCAATTAACTGATCAGCCATCGATGAATCCATATCATAGACCAATTTTTTATGAAAGAACTTGTTCAAAAAAGCTGCTGAAAAAATTGCTTCCTCAACTGCATGAATTACATCATATTTGTTTTTTCTTAATAGCCCTATCATCTTAGTAGTTATAAAAACATCAGCAATAATTTTTTTAATAGAAAACCCAATTGGAACATCTTTGATAAAAGGAAGATTCGGTATTCGATAAATGTTTAGACCATCAACAGTAATATCCTCACCTTCATTAAAAGTTATTAGGTCAACATTGTGTTTGGCTTCACATAAAGTTTCAATTAAAAGTTTAACGGCTATTGGGGTTCCACGCTCTTTATAAAACGGATGCGGTGCAATCAGAAGTATTTTCATATTCTTATTTTGTTCTTTTGAGTAATTGCATAGTTAATTGATTTTTAAAAAAGGAGAATGGGTTCTCGAGTTTTCCAAAATAATTTGGAGGTTTATTTAATGTTTTTAAAATGTCTTTTATCGATTCTGTAGGATTTTTCTCGTCAATATCTGAATAAGTATAAAATCCATACGAAGCTGTTTTATTAACTTCGCTCGGTATCGCAAGTGCATCTGAACCGGGTAATACAAAATGTTTTGTTTTATTACCTATTTTAAATAATTGGGGTTCATTCCAAAATTTTGGTCTTCCACTATTATCTCCAAGAAAGAATTTTTCATCTTTATGTTCAATCAAAAACTTTTCTACAATTTCTTTCCTTTTGCATGTCCATTTACCAACACCCCATGGTAATACAGCAATTCCATTATTATTATTAATTTTTTTAAGTGTTGCTATTATGTCTTGCCCTTCTTCAAAATTTTTCTCAGTTGCTAATGCTAACACTTCAATATTATCTTTTGCAATAATCTGTTTACCAGCAATGACAAATATTTTATTTCCGCTTTCAGATATAATCTTTAAAGAATTATTTTCTTCTGTTAATTGGATCGAATAGTTTTGCTTATTCCCAACTATTTGTAGACGCTTCAAATTTTCAAATTGATTTATTCCAATAACTTCTGTCAAAAGTAAAAAACCAATCCAGGTGTTAGATCCATCTAGTTTTTTAGCAGCTTCACTAAAATTGTAAAATACATGATCAAAATATTCACTTAGATTATAAATAGATTGAATATGAACATGGGCATCAACAAAAATTGGAATTTTCTGAGATTTTATCATAATGAATTTTAAGTACGAAAAAATTATTAAATTTTAATGAGGTGTGTATATTGAATATTTTAGGTTTTTTTTGAGAAAAGATTTTTTAACCGTTACGTAAATTATGTTTTTTTGATTTCACTATGTAATAAGCGATTTATAGATTTTTAGTAGTATTTCTTCAGAATGAGACCACAAATAATTATTATTTATAATTTGACTACCTAATTCACCCATCTTTGCAGATACTTGAGGATTTTCCATTAAGTAAATAATTTTTTTTGCAAAATCTTCCTCATCTTCAGCGTATAAACCTGCTCCATTCGCAAAATCTATTGTTTCTTTTAACTTAAATGCAACAAAAGCTTTAGATGTTTTCATATATTCTAAAACTTTTACTAATGTTAAGTATTCATTGAGACCGTTGGGTAGATCGGGAGCAATACAGACTTCAGCAACATTTAAATACTTTCTTACTGTATCGTGGTTAACAATCCCAGTAAACTCTACATGGTTTGATATATTGAAGGAAGTAGCAGATTCTTCCATTTTTTTTCGAACATCACCATCTCCAATCAATACAAAATGTAAATCTTTTCTACCATTGTTATTAATAAGTTCATTTGCAGCATTAATAATAACTTCAATATTATCATTTACGGTCATTAGCCCAATGTATAATATCACTCTTTTGTTTTTATATTTTTCTGACATTCCGTCATTTGGAATTACTTCAAAACTTTCATGTGGCCCGTTATAAATTACATTAATTTTACTTTTATGAACTCCCCACTCTGTTATTAATCTCTCTTTAAAATTATTATTAACAACAATAATAGCATCTGAAAATTTCACTGTTAACTTTTCATTTAGCATTAATAGTTTCTTAAGAAATCGATTATGGAATTTCACAATGGACATTTCAGGAGATAGATCATGCTGATCATAAATAAATTTTATTCCAAAAATTTTAGAGACAAGTGCAATCGGCCAAAAAAAATCTGGTGGATTAGCTACGTGTACAATATTAATTTTATGCTTAAAAACAGATGTAAGAAACAAAAGAGATATCTTCAAAACAGCATTAAAATATTCAAAAAAGTAACTACTGATACCTCCGTCAGCTATATAATCCTTGTATCGTCTAATATGAATTCCTTCATGCATCACTTCAGATTCTTTATCATGATTTGACTTAGGACAAATAACAAAAACATTATACCCATCTTCCTTTAAACTGGTAGCTTCTCTATAAACTCTTTTATCAAAAGGAAAGGAGTTATTTTGAACAATAAGTAGAACGTTTTTTTTCATAAAATGTGAGTTATCTAAGTTAATTAAATATTATCATTAATTACTTTCAAAAAAGATTAGGATCTAAATATTTTTTAAAAGTCCAAACTTATAAAATATTATCCTCTAATTCGTCAATATCTTCGTTGGAGGAATTAGCCGAATAAATATTGCCTAAAACTCCACCCATTAACAAATATGCGTAAACACCCACCAACTCTGAATTTTGAGCAAAAGAATAGAATGCAATGAATAAATACAAGTAAATTACAGGTGTTTTTAATTGATAGTGTTTGATTACTTTAAAAGCACTTACGGATATTGAAATAAGTATTAGCAAATATAATGTAAGTCCTAAAACACCTCTTTCAACTAAAATAATTAAATACCCATTATGAGCAGCTAGTTGCCTCTTAAAATCACCAGCAAATTTACCGGCATTTCGATATTCCTTTTTTGATATCTCAGAATATTTTTTTGGTCCAAGACCAAATCCTTGAACAGACAAACTAAGGTATCGGAACTTCTTAAAATCTTCCCCCCATTTTTCTGCTCTAAACTTCATACTACCTTGTTTTTTCTTATGAGAGTAAAAGTCAAAATCTTTTGTGTCACTCAAGCCAAATATTTGCAATGGTTCATCAATCAATCTATAGTAAATTTTATCCACAAATTGGTTTTTACTTTGAGTTTTTAAAAACAAATTATACATAAAGAAGAATATCACCAAAAAGCTAACTGCACCAACACCATACATTACAAATTTTCTAATATTTTCTTTTAAATCAACCTCTATAAAATTCATTAAAATAAAAACTAATATAAACGCTAATAATGCACTACGCGAGGTTGATAAAATTAGAGCTGCAAAAAATAATGTACCGAGTATTACCAATAATAATTTGGGGAGTTCTTTTCTTGCATACAATAAATAAATAAATAATAGTCCCAAACTAGAAAGCATTCCGGAAAAATTATGATTTATAGGAAATAGTAATTGCTTACGCATGAGTACATCTACAACCCTAACAATATTAAGTCCTCCACCAATTATGTAAGTATATATTAAGTCCATGGAGCTAGTTATACTGACTGCTAAAATAGAGTACAGAAATACTTTTTTCCCTTTCTCGTCCATTAAGACCAAGAATCCAATGACAAGAACAACGAGATTTAATATTATTTCTTTAAGGAGACTTGTAAATTTCTCAGAATTTATTACCGGCATAATAATTACAATGAGTGTGAATACTAAGATTAGCCAAAAGACTTTATTTCTTGGTAAATATGTATTTACAATAGAGGCATTTCTTTTATCAAAAACATATAATCGAATAAACAAAATAAGTGTAAGCAAACCTCTTGCATCTAAAGGGAGAGGTGTTTCAATATTAAATCTATAAACCATCATAAAGATAACGAGTCCGGCAACATAATAAGGGTGCTCAATAAGAACAAATAACAAAGCAACCCCTAAGATAGCTGCGAATATATATATAAATATTTCCATATTATTTTAGTTATCCAAATAAATTATTTAATACAATCTTTCATATCTTGCAAAAATTTCTCTGCAAGTTTTATCGGGTTATGATTATTGCTTACATACTCGATACAACGTTGTTCAAATTCTTTGTGTTTTTTTCTTTCTATCAAGTCATCTAATACTTGTGGTAAATCTTCATAACTATCGGTAATTATTCCCACATTATAATCGGTAATAATATTATCAGGGTTAACATTTTTAGTAGAGATAACCGGAACACCAACAGCCCATGCTTCCAAAAAAGTATTAGAAAATCCTTCTAATCTAGAGGTATTTAATAAACAATATGCTTTGCTTAAAAACTCAGGGATAGAATCATTAGTTATATGTCCAACAAACTCAACATTAATAAGTTTTTCTAACTTTACTAATCCTTTTGCACTATCTTCATCTGTTTTAGCAAATTTTGTTCCGGCAATTTTAAATTTATATTGTGGCAATTCTACTGCAATTTTTGCAAGAGCTGGTAGATTTTTTTCATAGCGGAAATTTCCAACCCAAGCAATATACTCTTTTTCATTATTTTTTGTATAGGAATGTTCTTTTATAAAGTAAGGATTGTGTAAAATTGAGATACTCTTATTGGGATATCTTTTTATCAATATATTATATTGATATTTATTTTGACAAGAAATATGAGATGCATTCCTAATACCATAATAATAAATTGACAGATACCATTTTGAGAATGTCCTATCAATCCTTCCGTCCACATCCATATCGCTTCCAATCCTATGTATAAAAGGTTTTCCTAATAATTTTGCAATAAAAGCCAAAATACCAGTATTCATTGTTGCACAACCCTGCATGATAAAGTCGGGATTATATTTCTTAATAGATTTATAAAAGCTAGGTATTCTATAAGTAATTAAACGTATTTTCGGAATTCCTTTATTTAAATCATAACTTTCCACAAAATCAAAATCGTATTTTTTTTTTACTGCATTACTTGCACCTCTCCATGTCAGTAAACCAAATTCACAACCTAATTTTCTAAAAGCTCTAATCCATGTGTACCATTCAACAGCTGCTCCACCAACTGGCACATCAGCATTTTTTAATAGATTCATTATTTCAAAACTTTGATATAATAGTTTCATTCAGTTCCTTTCAAACACTAAATATTTTCATATTCTTGTTCAATTTTTTTTGCATAATCTTTAACATCAAATTTTGAAATAACTTTTTCCTTGGCTTTTTTCCCAATCTGATTTCTTAAATTTAGATCTTTTAACAGTTTTAATATGGTCTCGGCTAAGATTATAGGTTTTTGAGGTGGAATTAAAAAACCATCTTTCTCATTATCTATAATTTCTAAAGGACCGCCAAAATTTGTTGCTATTACAGGTTTCCCTAATGCCATTGCCTCAGTTATTACCATTCCAAATGGTTCAGGCACTATAGATGTATGGACAACTATTGAACAACTTTGCATGTAGTCTTTTACGTTCGTAATATGCCCAGTAAAAACTACTAAATCTTCCAGTCCTTTTTCTTTTACTAGTTGTTTTAATTCTTCTTCACTAGGTCCGTTACCAACTAAATAAACTTTAATATTAGTATTAGTTTTTTTTATAATCTCTACAGCATTTACAAGTGTTTTTTGACCTTTCCAATTTTCTAGCCTCCCAAAACATCCAATTTTTGTTTCACCCTCACTTTTAACAATTATATCTTTTTCATCAATTTCAATGCCATCATAGATGGTCTTACATTTTTTATCAGAAATTCCATTCTGAGTGTAAACACTTTTGGAAAAATCTGACATACAAATCATTTCATCAATTTTATTGGCAATATATTTATCAATAATGTCAGGAGGATACAATCCTCTATTATGACTTATAACAACTTTCCGCTTTAATAAGCCTGCAATTAATGCTACCCTATCACCTGTTAAATAATGGTTCCCATGAATAATATCAATTTTATAATCATCAATAATTTTCATGATATTTTTTATTTTTTTTCTTTCTTTTACAATTTTTTTGATTCCTCCTAGAAATGTTCTTAAACTACCTACTTCTTTTATATTTTTAACATTACTTGATTTTCCATGATTTTTTGTAATTGTTATTTCGTTGTTATAAACTTGTATTATTTTAATACCTAAGCTTTCCAATTCATCCACAAATTTGCTCCTATCTTTATACAGTAGATAAATATCATACTTAGACTGATCAAGATACTTTAGTAATAAAAACAAACATGTATCAGATCCACCAGCAGTCCCTCCAATCATATAGTGAAACAATATTTTTTTTCTTATAGTATTACTCATTTTTATTTCCTTAGCATATTACTTGACAACAACTAATATTATTTTTTTTAAATAAAATAATATTCTTTGTACCAATTAACAAACTTCTCTAATCCGATTTCAATCGAAGTCTGCGGCTTAAAGCCTATCTGTTTATTTAGTAAACTTATATCCGCATAGGTTGAATAAACATCACCATCTTGCATTGGTAGATAATTTTTAATAGCTTCTTGCCCAATTTTATTTTCTAGAATTGTTATAAACTCCATAAGTTTTATTGGCTGATTATTACCTATATTAAAAATTTTATAGGGAGCAAAACTTGTTGCCGGATCAGATTTTATTTTGTCCCAGTTTTCATTTCCTTTTGGAGTTTTATCTATAAGTTTTTCAATTGCATCAACAATATCATCTATATAAGTAAAATCTCTTTCTAGAAGTCCATTGTTAAAAACATTAATTGTTTTATTTTCCATTATTGCTTTTGTAAAAGAGAAGTAAGCCATGTCAGGTCTACCCCAAGGACCATATACTGTAAAAAACCTTAACCCTGTTGTTGGAATGTTATACAAATTTGAATATGTATGAGCCATTAGCTCATTTGATTTTTTTGTTGCGGCATATAGTGACATTGGATGATCAACATTATCACTTTCCGAAAAAGGTTGTTTTACATTTGCTCCGTAAACAGAACTGGATGATGCATAGATAAGATGTTCCACCGGGTAATTTCTGCATGCTTCCAAAATATTCATAAAACCATTTATGTTACTATCAATATATGCATGAGGATTTTGGATAGAATAACGCACACCTGCCTGAGCTGCTAAATTCACTATATAAGTAAATTCTTCTTTTTCAAATAATTCGAATAATGATTTTTTATCACCTAAGTCAATTTTTAAGAAATTAAAATTGTCAAATTTTTCGAGTTGTTTAAGTCGGTCAGTTTTTAATTTAACACTGTAGTAATCATTGAGATTATCGATTCCAACAACATCCCAATTTGCCTCAGAAAGATTTCTGGATAGATGGAATCCGACAAATCCTGCCGCTCCTGTTATTAGTATTTTATTGCTCATCTTTATTATAGATTATTTTAAGAACGTTAACATTTCCAAAACTACGTTATCCCATGATTCTTTTTTTACTAACTCAACACCCTTTTTTATCCTATCAGTATTATCTTCTTTAAGAGCATCATCTATATAATTAAGAAATTCATTTTTATCTTTAGATATAAAAACAATATTTTTATATAGTTTTTCAACTTCTTCAATATAAGTTGAGACAACTGGCTTTTCTAGAGAAAGATACTCCTTAATTTTAAGTGGTGAAGAATTTATTATCCAAGTTTCTCTAATAAATGGACTAATACAAACATCAAACTCTTTTCCATAGAAAGGAATATCTTTGTAAGGAGCTTTTCCTAGCATATAAACATTTTTCAGACCCCTTAATCCCTCATAATTTATTTCATCTCTTCCTATAAAAACAAAACTATAATTAGGTCTGTTTTTCGCACAATGTTCAAGCACTTCCCAATCAGTAGATTTTGTTAATGTTCCATAGTAACCAACAATTGGTCTTGGTATATTTTCTAATTTCTTTCGAGTATTATTTTCTTTTAAAGCACTTTGAAATAATTCAAAATCAACAGCATGTGGCGTATAAATAACAAGATTGTTAGTTCTATCTTTTAACTCATCAAAAATCATTTTTGAAGCGCAACTTATTATATCAACTTTTGAAACTAAATTTTCATCTAGTTTTCTCATAAATTCTTTGTTATCTTCTGAAAGCTCTCTGTAAGTGGAATATTTATCAGAATAGTAATAAATGGCTTTTGAATATTTTACTATATCTACTGAATCGCCAAACATTGGAGTACTAATAAACAGTAATGGATTAGAAATTGATATAGATTTATTTATAAGCGATACTTGTATCTTCAACAATACCTTATTAATTTTTTGTGAATATCCTGCTGTAAATTTTGGGATAAGAATAGGTGTAAAAACATAAAAATCATCTTTTACTTTTTGCACTAATTTAGTGTAACTTTTTAATTTTCGTAAAATACGTTTTAAAAATCCTTTTTGTTTTACTGAAGGAAACCTATGTCCAATAGGATTAACCCAAAATACTTTATAACCTTTTTTATAAAATGAATTAATTATATGGAATCTTGAGTGTGGGTTACTATTCCAATAATCATCGGCAGAAAAGTGAATTATATTTTTATTCATCTATTACTTTGTTTCCTGTTTTAATATTTGTTTATAAATCGTATGATATTCTTTAAGAACATTTTGCGGGGATAACCAAGCAATGCTTCTCCTCAATTCGTTTCTATCCCAATCAATTTTTAGTACTTCTATAAATTTTTCTTTAAGGGAAATTGAAGAATTTGGTTCAACTAAAAATCCATTTTTAAAGTCCTCAATTATGTGAGGAATTTCGCCAACCGAAGAAGCAACAACAGGTGTGCCACAAAGTAACGATTCGATTATTACATTTGGCAAACCTTCATTTTTACTTGGGAGACAAAATATATCTGCTATATTATAATAATCGATAATAACTTCTCCACTTAAACCGCCCACAAATGAAACTTCATTTTGAAGTTCTAACTTCTTTACTAACTGTTTTAGATTACCTTCTTCTTCTCCCGTTCCGGCAATTATTAGTTTTAATGTATTATTAGATTCTTTCAATAATTTTATACTCTCAATAAGATAGTGAACATTTTTTAGTTTTCTCAAAGTGCCAGCATAGAAAATGATTTTCTCTTTCTGCTCAATGTCATATTTGTTTCTTATAACTTTTCTATCTTTGATAGAAAAATTAGCAAATTCATAAATTGTATGAGTTAAGTATTTTTTACTTTCAGGAACACTAATATTTTTTTTTTCTAACGAAACATATAATTCTTGTGAAACTGAAGTAATATAATTTGCTTTTTTTATTATATCGGTAGCCCTATTCCATTTGCGAGTATTCTCTTTTAAAAAGTGAACATCACTTCCCATTAAGGTTACAATAAATGGCACTTTATATTTTTTAGCAATAATATTTGCCATATCTCCTTCCGGGAAAAGCCATGTTGCATGGAGGAAGGAGTTTTCATCTATTAAATTATTTAAATATTTTTTTACTCCCAAGTAACCAAACCATCCTTCAAGGTAATGAAACTTGCCACGTGGCAATCTAATATATTTAGCATAAATTACATTAAAATTAATATTGGGTGGTGCTTCTGGATTTGAAGGATACTTTTTACGCCAAACTTTATAAATTTTTGAAGCATTTGATATATCTTTTAACATTGGAATAATTGGCGGAACAAGAGAATGTAAACATATTACTGTAATATTATAATGTTTGGATAATTCTCTAACAGTTCTAAAAATAAAACTGCCTTTAGTATCTTCAGAATTACTGGGAAATTGTGTTGTTAGCCAGATTATTTTACTCATAATTGAATAATTATTCTTTGTAATGATTAGTAATATAGTCTGGAATTAAAATTTCATTTACTGAAAGTAATTGTTCATACGAGAATAATAATGTAACCATTAAGTCAACTAATCTAATATTTTGAACAACTTTTTCTTTATCACTAAAAAAAGTATGGATTTTTATAGAATCAAGATAGTTTCCTAATACTGGATGATTTTCTAAGCTTTCTATTACAAATAATTTTATTTGTTCGTATTCCGCAAGCAATGACTTCTTTTTATCCCAAATTATGCTTCCCTTAGGAGAAGAAAATGCTAACTTAGCTTCTTGAAAAAAAGTTTTTATCAAACTATTGTTAGAGTTTATTAAACCTCTACCATCACCAAAAGGAATATCTTTTACCTCAGGGAAAGAATTATAAAAGAGATCTTTAGTTAGTTGTAAAAATAATTTTTCCTTTAATGGGATTTGAGTAAATAAAGGGATCAAATTTATATCCGTAAATGGATGTATCGTTTCAAAAAGATCATTTTCAACCAAATCTGCCATGTATGAATAATTTGGTTGACGTTGTGTCAGATTAAATATATCCCATTTATACAAATCATTTGAACTTTCATAATTCTCAAATAATGAAATAAAATTCGTCCGTATTTTTCTGTATGTTTCTTCAAGAAAGGAATTATTAAAAATAATTGATAATTCCTTAATATTCCTACTATAAACTTTAAAATAATTTTCATAAGTATTTGGTTTAATTGTGGCTAGAATTTTTCCCAACCTTAAATGACCACTATTAATTTCGTTTAATCCAGGAACACCTTGAATAATATAGTCAGCCACCTCCTTCATTATATTATGCTTACCAATAAATGGATGGTCAACTGCTGGGACACTAAATTCCGTACGCCACGTCCCTAGTTTGGCTAATTTAAGGTAAGATGTTTCCACTTTTTGATGTCGCCATTTATAGTTTAATTTTTTTGCTAATAGTTGAGCAATTTCTACTTCATCAGAGTCATTTTCCCCAAAAGTCTCTGTAACAATTAAGTGCCTATTTTCTTCACTAATACTACATGCCAATGCCCTACTATCATACCCTCCAGATAACCACAATAGTAATTTTTTCTTCCCTAAAATTCTTTTGTTAGTTGCCTGTTCTAAAGTAAATTGAATTTTTTGTATATGGTTTTTCCTATTGAACTTTTTAATAGTGTCTTCAAACTGCCAACTATTATAATATTTAATCTCAGTTGAACTTTTATGACAACTTAGAACACTTGCTGGTTGAAGGACTTCAATTCCTTCAATATATGTTCTACCAGATATGTTGTGATTAAAAGTAAAAACTTCAAGCAAACCAGTTGGGTTTACTTGAAATTCATTTTCAGCTAAAGTTATTATTGCTTTTTTTTCTGAAGCAAAAATAAAAGTTTGATTTGATCGGAACCAAAAGAACACTCTTCTTGCAAATCTATCATTGGTAACTATAAGTCTATTTTCTTTCAAATCAAAAATGACAATTACAAATTCACCGTTAATGTATTCTGCAAAATTTTCTCCTTTATTTAGGTAAAGGTGTAAAATAGTTTCTAACTTAGAAAGACTACTAAGATTCAACATAGTAATTAATTCGGCTTGGTTATAATAATCACCATCAATTGCAATTATATATCTACCATTTAAAAATTCTCCAAGCTTTTTTTCTTTGATAAACTCTGGCAATAATGAATAAAAGAAAGCATTCTTAACAGATAAAAACTTTTGGTTATAAGAGATGGATGGAACTTTATATGTTTTTGATATCTTGTCTAAACACTTTTTAGTATTTATTTGAGAATCAAAATTTATTTTAATTGCTAAACCTGGCATTTATATTTGTTTTTTATAGTTAAAATGGAATCCGCTAGAATATTACTTAATAAACTAGCTCCATTATTATTTAATTGAGTGGACTTGTAGAAAAATTGACTGTCTTTTGATTATTCAATCTCTGAGAAATTTGGATAGTAAACGTCTGATTTTTTTCTACCAGAGAAACATCAATAGAATAGTTTAAAATTTACAAGGTATAAAAGGAAATTCCTACAGGTAACAATAACTGAAATATAGGCGAATCATGAAAACAATGAACTACTTCGCTGCAAACAGACAGAGGATCAAATACTTTAAATAAAACAGAATCGCAGCAAGCTGCGGGGAATTTATCCATAGCAATTAAATCAGTTAAACTAATATAAAAGAATTGCTAAAAAATTGAAATACTTAAATGAAATAATAATCCTAAATTTGAAACAAAACTAAAAAATAGGGGAAAATATTAAAATAGGATTGAATTTAATAACATTTGTTTTTATTGCATATTAGTCTTTGTGATTGGCAAATAGATACAGCTTCGCTCAGTAAGTAACAAAATGAAACTATAATAAGTTTTGTTTAGTCGAAATATACAATCGTTAGTCTAAACATTTAAATAAATAAAATTGTAAACTAAAACAAAAAGTTTCGATCAATTTTAATTATTTTATTCTCAAGAAGATGAAAAAGTCTTTCACATACAATATAAACTTTTCAAAACCTCAGAAATCTATTAATACTATCGTATTAATATTATCCTTTTTTAATACGGTACATCTCAAAATAAGACAATAAAATTGGAACTTTAGTTTATTTCATTTTTTTAATTAAAATGTCTTCGAGTAATTGGCATAAATTTAGGTGGAAAGATTCAAAATTCGTCATATTATTTCGAATATACTATTCAAAATTAACTGTTACAATTAGGAATAAATTTTATGAACTTGCGCTTCGCTTTTATTTTGACACTTTTGTCATTTTCAATAATAATGGCACAAAAAAAATATTATGTATCAAATGACGGCAATGATAGTAGTGATGGTTTGACAGAAAGTACTGCATGGAAAACAATTGGGAAAGTTAACTCTCAAACATTTTCGGCTACAGATGTAGTTGCATTTAAACGAGGAAGTATTTTTAATGACGCACAATTAACAATAGATTCAGATGGGGCATCTGGCAACCCTATAGTATTCACTGCTTATGGTAATGGTAACAAACCAGTTATTGGGAATAAATCATCGGATTGGGTTGAAACTATCGCTATCAAGGGGAACTATGTTACTCTTGATAATTTAACAATTTATGGTACTTCAAGTGGTACATATATGAAATGTAATGGTGTAGGTATTTATAACGATCACATCACTATTGAAAATTGTTATTTGGAAGGCGGTGTTCCTAATACAGATAACCTTTCGAACACATTGCATAGAAAACGGGGGGTTGCGATTAGGATTAATATTAATAGTTTTACAGATATCCGAATTAGTGATTCTGAAATTGCCTATTGGGGCTTAGGAATTAATATTTACAAACCTAATGGAATAATTATAGAAAAAACAAAATTTCATCAGATGCACATGGGAGATGCTGGTTACCAAAATGGTTCAGGTGGTAATGGCGGAATTGGGATTATGTTCTCTGGTTCAGATGCTGCCGGTGGATGGGACTGCAACTACAATGTAATTGTTAGGAATTGTGAGTTTTATGACTACGAACGTTGGGGAATTGCAATGTCATCAATGTCTAATATGATTGTGGAGAAAAATGTATTTCATCATAATTTAGATGAAAGGGTGTACTCTGGAGGTGTTAGACATGGAAATGCAGCAAAGCTACATGATAGAAGAGCTGGTAACGTTAAAGGTGATGGCTCAATTGGTAATATCTTCAGATATAACGTATCGCATGATTTAGGCAGGCACCAAACTTCAGACACATATAATTCCGATCATGGCAATCCTTATACTATTAGTTGGTATGGTTGCGTTACTGGTGGGTCGGGACTGGATTATTCTGTACACAACAACCTGTTCTACAATTGTGGTGGAGGTTTGGCTGAAATGGCAGATGCAAATATTGAGGGAGAGGTTGTATCGAGCCCAAACTTTTGGGCAGAAGTTTATAATAATACCTGCTACAATATAAGCACAGACGTTTTATCTTCTGCTTCAATAAAGCTAGAAGTTGATCATACCCCGGTTCATCCTCCCCAAATGAAATTTAAGAATAATATTATTTTTGATGGTTATGTAACTACGAGCAGACCAGTTGCTGCAATTAGGGAAAACTTTCATGAAGGAAATAATATAATTACAAATAATGTTGATTATTATTTCGCTGAAGATAACAAATCACCATCGGTTAAAACATATATATGGGAAAGATGGAATAAAGGTCATACTATCGAAGGTGATGCAACTCTATTAAATACTGACCCTAACTTTAGCAATATAAAAGAAACGGTTTTTTTATCTAACATTGGCGTTGCTGGAGTGACAGTCCCCGATTTTAGGTTGCTAAATAATTTGTCTCCTGCTTATAACGGGGGAACAAATGTTGGGAATGACCCAAGTGGATTTGATATAAGTGTTGATTTATTAGGTAATTTAAGGACAACTAATGATGTTGGAGCTTTAGGAATAGCTTCCACTGGGAATTTCACACCACAACTACCAGAGATCCCTATTATAATACAACAACCAGAGAATAAAAGAGCAACTGAAAATGAAAATATAAAATTTTCGACAACTGCAACTTGCAATGATGAAATTGGTTACCAATGGTGGAAATATCCATACGTAAGCATTTCTGAAAGTAAGATTTCAAATACATTAAAATATTCTGGTGCAACAACAAATTCTTTAATAATCAATAATGTTAACAGTAGTGATAATAATACTAAATATGTTTGTGAAATTTACAATACAAAAGATCCTTCAAATCGATGGGTTAACTCTGAAATTACAACTTTAACTATAACATCAAATTCGCTTGGTGCAAATTTTAATATTCCTATTATTACATCTCAACCTAAAAGTATAATAGTTAATAAAAACGAAGATGCTAAATTAAAAATTGATGCAATTTGTGATGATGATATTGGATATCAATGGTGGAAGAGCCCTTTTATAAGCGAGTCTGAAAGTAAAATTGTAGACAACTCAAAGTTTTTAGGAACAACAACAAACCAATTAGTGATTAAAAATGTACAAGATACTGATGCACACGTTAGTTATGTTTGCGAAGTATATAACAAAATAGATAGGATAAATCTTAAAACCCATTCCGATATTGTAGGATTAACCATGCTCATGAACAATAACACTAAAAACTCAATATCCGAAATAAAAGTTTTATTGGAAGGACCATTTAAGAACAACGGAATGCGAACTTTTCTTAATGAGAAAGATTTTTTACCTAAAGCTCAACCATTTAAAATCCCCCCTTTTAATTATTCTTTAGATCAAAAGGTTGATTTATTTAATAACAATATTGTCGATTGGATTCTTGTTGAGTTAAGAAGCAATGAAAATTCCATAGCAAAACAATTTGCTGCACTGCTAAGAAATGATGGTATAGTCTTAAATTCTTTTGGATTTCAAGATTTTACGAACCAAAGTATTGAAGATGGTGATTATTACTTAGTAATTCATCACCGAAATCATTTATCAATTATGAGTAAAAATAAAATTTCAGTAATCAATTCAGTTATTAATTATGATTTTTCAACTAGTATTGATCAAGCATACGGAACAAACTCGATGGTAGAATTAGCTAATGGCAATTTTGCAATGTATTCGGGCAACGGAGATGCAAATAAAATAATTAACAAATTAGATTTTGGTTCAGTTGCAAATAACATTTTAACAACAGGTTATGAGTTTGGAGATATTGATATGAACGGAATAATTAATGTTTTAGATTATTCGAACATAAATAAAAATATTTCTGTAAAATCCAATGTTCCGTAGGTTTTAATTAAAATTTTATAAATATTACCAATCAATTAAACGAAAAAACTATTTAATTTTAAACTTCTTATTTTTTTACTATATTTATTGCTTAAAAATGGACTCTTTTGTCAAACTTAAATCGTTATATGATATAAAAATAATGTTTGAATTGTAATTTTACAACTATATCATTTTAATCACAATTCAAATGTTGACTTATACTTTTAAAATAAATATTCTACAGAAATAATCATGTTAAAAAAATATCTTATTCTACTTTTATCTCTAATAATTTCAAATTTTAATTCTCAAAATTATGCGCAAACAAAACAAGGGGGTATTTGTTTTAGAATTGACGATAACAAATCAATGGATTTATATCAAGAGTACGCAAATGTATTCAACCAGCATGAGCTTAACTTTTGTTTTGCGTTAAATTTAGGAAGAGAAGAGTTTGAGTCTTCTGATTATATTGGGGGAGTGAAATTACTTCAAATTAAGGGCCATGAGTTAATGGATCATACTCCCGAACACAGAACTAGTTATTTTTCTACTAAATTTGATCCCTCTCCTTATTCATCATTACTAGGTGTAGATCATATTGTTACGAATAAAATTTGTTTAGAGTATAGTGAAGTAAATACTGGTAAATCAACAAGAAATGGTATTGTGAATATCAGTGGAGATAATATTACTAGTAGTGCTAATGAATTCGACGATTTTTCCTCTTCTGAGCGTTATCTTTATTTACCCACTCTAACTCCTCCCAAATTAGTATTAATTAAAGAAATAGTAAATGCCGGAACTCTCAAAGTTGCTGATGCATGGAGAGATGCTATAAATCTGGGTGATCAAACAAATATACAATACTATAGCTTTACTGTTTCTAATATACATTTAACGGTAAATGGATTAAATGTGTTGGCAAATGAAACACTCAAACTTGCAGATGCTTTTGATCTTGAGAGACCTGTTAGTTGGATCCAACCTGGAATTTCCGGTCCTTATATTTTCCCATATGTGTACATGGAAGAGATTAAAGAGTCCTTTGGTACTTCTTATGGATATGTGGCAGGAGCAGTATATCCATATACACTTGAGAAAACATATAAAGTATTTAACGAATATGACCCTAACGAGGACAAGAAATTTGGAATGGGCTGGGGAGACTTTAATATTGCGGAAGAAACATTAGAAGTAACAAAATTTAAAATAGCTGATGGTATTGCAAAAAATCATGTGCTAATTGGACATAGTCATTTTATCAATTTGCTTGATGGTTGGGATGCATATTTAGAAAGAGTTGATGATCTTTTGACTTGGAG
>Ga0209633_10002656_pt1 | contig 17033 bp, 15 predicted proteins | sample Cruoilmetagenom1_FD_187290 | JGI IMG/M metagenome (GOLD analysis project Ga0209633, IMG submission 187290) | Oil polluted marine microbial communities from Coal Oil Point, Santa Barbara, California, USA - Sample 1 (SPAdes) (version 2) | ecosystem: Environmental > Aquatic > Marine > Oil seeps ... | reverse complement strand
AGTTTCATCATTTCTTTGTGAATATTCACAACCGAACCGTTTTGCCAGTCTTCCCCAACTCTTGATGCATATTCTGCCATCACGTCTCCATAAGATCTTATTCTTTCATGATGAAACACCGGCTGAATTGTGCGTCTCTGTTTTATGTGAGGCTCACCTTCATTGGTAAGAAGTCCCTCTCCGAGAACTATCTTTGTTCGTTTTAATGCTCTACTTTTCTCAAAGTTGCGGTTGTTAGTTACTAGCACATCTTTAATATGTTCAGGGTTATTAAGTAGATACATCTTACGTGAGCCGAGCTTGTAATAAACGATGTCTCCATATTCCTCGGACACTCTCGTAAGGAATCCCAACATATCACTAAAGTAATCAATTAATGAGCCTAAAAATGGCATGCCTTTTGGGCCTGGTGGTAAGAAAGGATCTTTTCTTAAGTGGTTTGTTCTCGCTTTCTGCATTCTAGGACTTAGAATATGGAATCGGGTATTGGGTGTCAACTGCAGTTTGTGGTATCTTGATAAACTCATGTAAATTTGAACTTAGGGCTGAATTTGATGGAATCCATAGAGACAATAAAACGAATATTGAGTGAGAGTAAAACCATTGCCGTAGTGGGTCTATCAGCTACATGGAACCGCCCAAGTCATTTTGCCGCAAAGTATATGAAAGCTCACGGATATAAAATTATCCCGGTTAATCCAGCCTATGAAGAGGTGCTTGGTGAGAAGTGCTATAAGAGTCTCCTTGATATTCCAGAACCTGTTGATATAGTAGATATTTTTAGACGATCAGAGGACGTTCCGCCCATAGTGGAAGATGCCATAAAGATTGGAGCAAAAGTTGTTTGGATGCAGCTCACAGTGGTAAATGAAGAAGCCGCGGGTAAGGCAAGAGAGGCAGGGCTTGAAGTTGTTATGAATAGATGTGTTAAAATAGAGCATGGAAGGTTTTTTGGAGGGATTAATTTTCTAGGTGTAAATAGGCGGCTCATATCGTCTAAAAAATGATGGTTACTAAATTTTAGGAGGGTTTACTATGTCAGACAGAAAATTTGGTTTTGATACTCAGTGCATTCATGCAGGGCAATCGCCTGATTCAGCAACGTCATCACGTGGCGTACCTATATATCAGACTACGGCTTACGTTTTTGATGATACTGACCATGCGGCTGCACTTTTTAATTTGGAAACATTTGGAAATATATACACCCGTATAATGAATCCTACTACCGGTGTGTTTGAGGAAAGAATGGCAGCTTTAGAGGGCGGTACAGCAGCTCTTGCACTAAGCTCAGGCATGGCTGCTCAGATGACTTCAATACTAACTATTTTACATGCAGGAGATCATCTCGTATCTTCGAGCACTCTTTACGGCGGAACTTACACACAGTTTGACGTTAACTTAAGAGAAATGGGTATAGATGTAACTTTTGTTGATCCGGATGATCCTGAGAACTTTAGAAAAGCTATTACTGATAAAACTAGGGCCGTTTACGGAGAGACTGTTAGTAATCCGCTTGGAAATGTTCTTGATATAGAAGCTGTGGCTAAAATAGCCCACGAAGCTGGAATTCCTCTTATAATTGATAATACATTTGCAACTCCTTATCTTTGCAGGCCTATAGAACACGGCGCAGATATTGTAGTCAATTCTGCGACTAAATTTATATGCGGCCACGGAACCTCAATAGGAGGTGTTTTAGTAGATGGAGGAAACTTTCCCTGGGATAATGGCAAATTTCCTTGTATGACTGAACCTTCGAAGGGGTATCATGGGATTAAGTTCTATGAAACATTCGGCAATTTTGGATATGCAATAAGAGCAAGAGTAGAAATACTTAGAACCCATGGTCAGACGCTGAGCCCGTTTAATTCCTTCTTGTTCACACAAGGTTTGGAGACACTCAACCTTAGAATGGAGAGACACTGCTCAAGCGCACTTGCAATCGCGAAGTTCTTAAAAGACCATCCAGCAGTAGAATGGGTAAATTTCGCAGGTCTGCCCGATAGCCCATATCATGAACTATCTAAGAAATATATGCCTAAAGGTGCAGGATCCATTTTTACATTTGGTGTAAAAGGTGGACTTGAGGCTGGGAGAACGTTAATCAATAGCGTTGAGCTTTTCAGTCACCTAGTAAACGTTGGAGATGCTAAATCCCTGATTGCTCATCCTTCCTCTACTACTCATCGTCAGCTAAACGAAGAGGAACAAATGTCAGCCGGTGTAACACCTGAGACTGTGCGTATCTCCGTTGGGCTAGAGACCCTGGACGACTTGATCTGGGATTTAGATCAAGGACTTCAAAAATCTCAAAAGGCTACAGCATGAGAACAAGGGAGTTAGGAGAGTCTCCTGTTGTGATTGTTGAGGAAGGCTCGATCGGCTTAGTCGAGACCCAATATTACACTTTTGCTAGTCCTCCAAATAAGTTTCAAATGGATAACGGCCTTGAGCTTGGACCTATAACTGTTGCCTATGAGACTTATGGAGAGTTAAACGAAGCGCGTGATAATGTTCTTCTTGTTGAGCACGCGCTTACGGCGAGCTCTCATGCAGCCGGCAAACATTCAGATGATGATCAATATCCCGGCTGGTGGGATGTTATGATAGGACCTGGACGCGCGTATGATACTGATAAGTACTTTGTTGTATGCTCAAATATTTTAGGTAGTTGCTACGGGACTACAGGCCCATCTTCTATAAACCCTGAAACTGATAAACCCTATGGAATGACCTTTCCACTTGCAACGGTCAGGGATATGGTCCGTGTACAAAAAGAGCTAATGGATCACTTGGGGGTTAATAAAATAAAATCGGTAATCGGCGGCTCAATGGGCGGTATGCAGGCAATTGAGTGGGCACTTCTGTATCCGGATATTGTGGAATCAATTGTACTGGTCGCCTCAGGGGCAGTGTCTAACCCACAATCAATTGCAATTCATAAAGTTGGTATAAGAGCGATCCTAGATGACCCTAACTTCAATGGAGGAGATTATTACAGCGACGAAGTTCCGGCTAAAGGTCTTGCTATCGCAAGAATGATTGGGCACATAACTTATCTTCATCACAATTGGCTCTGGGAAAAGTTTGGTAGAGCACATTCAGATCCTGAAAATATGAAGTTGAAACTTGGGAGCAAGTTCGATATAGAAAATTATCTTGAGTATCAGGGGGAGAAATTTGTCGACCGCTTCGATGCTAATAGCTACATCTATATAATGCGGGCTATCGATCTCTATGACGCTGCTGAAGATTACGAGAGTTTAAAGAAATCCTTTGAGAGAATTAAATGCAAGAAAGTTTTTGTGTGCTCATTCACTTCAGACTGGCTATTCCCAACATATCAGTCAGAGGAAATTGTTAGGGCTCTAAAATTCAATAATGTGGACGTTGAATATGAAGAAATTGAATCCCCTTATGGTCATGATTCCTTTCTTTTAGAATATAAAGAACTCACTCAGTTTATTAAACAGTTTTTTGCTACCCTTTAGGTGTCTTGCTTTTCACTATCTAGGTAAATTAGAATAATAATATGAAATTAGGACTCGCATTAGGCGGCGGTGGGGCCAAGGGATTTGCACATTTAGGAATTCTTGAGGTTTTCACAGAAGCTGCAATTGAATTTGATGTGGTGGCAGGGACAAGTATCGGTGCTTTTATCGGAGCGGTATATGTTTCAGACAAGCTCGAAGATCTTAAGAGCTACGCTGTAAATATCGGAATCACAGACCTCCCGTTTCTTCTTGGCCCGACCTGGCCCAAGGGAGGACTCTTTAGTGGTAAGTTTCTAGAGAAGTTAATAGATCAATATATACACACTGAAAACATAGAGGATTTAAAAAAGCCGTTTGCCGCTGTCTGTGTAGATTTAAATAAGGGTGAGGTTGTTACTTTTACAAATGGGAATTTAAAAAGAGTAGTAAGAGCCAGTACCTCTATTCCCGGGCTTTTTAAACCTGTAATCTTTGAAGATAAGCTCTTGGTTGACGGTGGCGTGCTTGAATCAGTACCGGATCAAGCGGCTAGAGATCTTGGGGCGGATTTTATAGTAGCGGTAGATCTTCTAAGTGACTTATCTGATTCCAATAGTTTTAAAGTTGGAAAGAAGCCTTCAATAATTGAGGTTGTTCAGAGAAGCTCAATTCTGGCCCAGCGTAAAATTACGGAGTATAAATTCAAAGAAAATACGCCTGATATAGTAATACGGCCACCTTTGTCTAATGTGAAGGTCATGGATTTTCATAACGGCAAGTCAATTGTAGAAATTGGTAGAGAGGCCGCTAAAAAAGTGTTGCCCGAATTACTTGAAAGGATTAATAAGAATTGATTTTAAGGTTATACCCCTTTCTCCGTTCCCAGAGTAAAAGAACCCAAACAGGGATGAACTCGATCCATATAATTACATTAGTAAATATCTCCAGTTGACCTCTGGGCTCAAAATAATATCTCAAGTAATAAAGCGGTAGAAGAGCTGTTAATAAAAGAAGAGAGAATCTCGGTTTAACTGCGAGCAACGGAATTAACCAAGTGTAGTACCATGGGAACTGAGTCGGGCTTACTAGGAAAGCGAAAGCAACTATATACAAACTTTTAGAAAATAAATCTTGGCTCCTGAAACTTTTTCCGAATGTTACAAACAAGATCCAGAGCGCAATAAGGGCTATTACCAAATATCTTGCAACTGTGTATTTATGAAATGTCTCATAACCCAATAAATTTAGGCTAAGCTCTGAGATATAAATTAGTATCCTGAAGATGGAGTCGTTGTTCTGCCAGCTCTGCCCATAAGCTATTAACCCAGAGCTGCTATCTAAGCCTGATAAATAAATCGGCAAAAATAAAATTCCTATTGAGACAACCGCTAAAACCAGAGCCGAAAATAGCTGTTTAGGTTTGGATAGAATGGGGCGTATAATGATTGGTAATAGAAAAGCTGGCCAAAGCTTTATTCCCAATCCAATAATCAGACTAAAAGTGGACCTTAAATATTTATTTTGTGAAGCCAATATCAATGAGCTTAAAACAAAAGGAAAGACCAGAACGTCAAAGTGCCCTGAGTTGAATATCTCCTTTAATAAAAGCGGATTCCACCAGTAGATTAAGATAAATGAACTAGGCAATTTTAGAATTCCCAGCGCATTAAAAATGAGCGATAGTGTAGCAAGATCCATTACTATTAATATTATCTTCCAGGTTATTAAGCTCCATGAATCAAGCCAGTAGGATAGTGCAAAAAATGCCTGCGCAACTGGTGGGTAAATCGTCCTTACAGAGGGATGGTTTATTCCATAGATTATATCTCTTGATTCTTTAGCTAGCTCCATTAGCTCTAACGGCACATCTTCTCCGCTAAGCACTTGTTCTGGAGAGTATGTGTATGGGTTAATGCCATTTCCAGTGACAGCTCCATCCCATAAATATCTAAAATAATCATCTTCGAGTATCGGGGCTGTAAATAGCATCAATACTCTCAATATGATCCCTATTAAAATTATCCATAGGAGCTGTTTATTTCTAAGATTAGATTTCGGAGTTTTGTAGATTGTGAATAAATAAATAACAGCTGAAAAAATTAGAATGCCTACAAGTAGTAAAACAGGTTTTTCAAGTTCCGAAATGTTGGCTGCAAATTCTGGTGAGATATATGCAATAAAACTAAAACAAATTAACAGGAGTATTCCTGAGATTATTATTAATAATTCTGAGCTGCTCCTGTTTGTTGCCAAAGATGATTCGTTATTCGAATTCTCGTTTGGGGATTTATTCATTACATATTCGGACTATATGATCTCGGTCTAATCCTCTTGAGCTTCAAGAAACTTTTCCGCATCTATTGCAGACATACACCCGCTTCCTGCAGCTGTAATAGCTTGACGGTATATATTATCCTGTACGTCGCCTGCTGCGAAAACTCCAGGCACATTAGTTTCAGTAGAGCCGCTCTTAGTTATTAAGTATCCAACTTCATCCATTTCTAATTGCCCTTTAAAAAGTCCAGTATTGGGGTTGTGTCCTATGGCTACAAATACACCCTGGGCCTCTTTGAGCGTTTCTTCTCCGGTTTTTGTGTTCTTGAGTCTGGCTCCCGTTACTCCACCATCCTTACTCCCAAGAATTTCAACTACCTCTGAATCCCAGATAAAATTCATCTTTTCATTTTTAAAAGCCCTGTCTTGTACAATCTTGGACGCCCTTAACTGGTCTCTTCTGTGAACAATACTTACCTTGCTGGCAAATTTTGTGAGAAATGTAGCTTCTTCAACAGCGCTGTCTCCTCCCCCAATTACTAGAAGCTCTTTATCCTTAAAGAAGAAACCGTCACAAGTGGCGCAAGTAGACACTCCGTAACCCAGTAGCTCTTTCTCTGATTCAATCCCAAGCATTCTTGCCGATGCTCCTGAAGAGATAATAAAAGTATCTGCCTCAAGTACGGTGTCGCCAACTGTGATTTTAAAAGGTCTTGAAGAAAAATCGACTGCTGTAATTTCAGCCATTACCGACTTTGCGCCGAATCTCAAAGCTTGTTGACGCATGGCGTTCATCAAATCCGGGCCCATAACGCCGTCAGGGAATCCGGGAAAGTTCTCCACATCGGTCGTTAACGTTAACTGACCGCCCGCCTCAAGCCCTTCAAATACAACCGGTTCAAGGTTTGCTCTTGCGGTATAAAGCGCTGCCGTAAGCCCTGCTGGGCCTGAACCCATAATTACTACCTTATGTCTTCCTTTTAGTTCTGATATATTAGTCATGTTTTTTCCTTTATGAATTAATCCGATTTATACTACATTTCAGACAAACTTTTTCAAGCTGTGTACTTGTTCTACTTCTGTAATTACGTTTAGATATCAAAATAACCGATAAAGATTCAAACCCCAATCACTCAGTGTCACTATGCTGGTTAGCCTTATCTTTAAGAGTTATACTCTAAAGTTGTATTATGAGGAGCAAATTGTATGAAGAAATTACCTTTACATGAAGTTCATCAATCATTGGGAGCTAGCTTTGAAGATTCCTCAGGATGGGGCGTTCCTGTAGACTATGGAGACAAACTTTCTGAGTATGAGTCAGTTAGAAACAATGTAGGAATTATAGATCTGTCATCAAGAGGGAAAGTTAGATTAAGCGGCAAGCACCACCTTAAATTCCTTCAAGGCATGTTGTCTAACGATGTGATGAAATTACAACAAGGGAAGGGAATGTATGCCACAATACTTACAGTAAAAGGAAGAATGGTTTCTGACATGAAAGTTTATAAACAAGAGGATTCTATTCTTCTTGATCTTGAGCCTGAGGTAAATCAAAAAGTTTCGGAACTCCTTACTAAGTTCAGGTTATCTTATAAAGCCGACATTGATGATCTTACTGAAACTATTGGATTGATTTCCATCCAGGGACCAAATTCAAAAAAATTAATAGAAAAATTGTTAGATGAAGAAATCTCTGATATGCAAGAATATGATTCTTTTAAGAGAGACTTCCAAGGCTCTGAAATCACGGTTGTGTTTTTAAACCGCACTGGGGAGCAAGGATTTGATCTCTATATAGATAACGGGGGTCTTCAGTCTTTATGGGCAGAGCTTCTAAATAAAGGTGAAGAATTAAATATAAAACCTATTGGGTATGATGCCTTCAACACTCTTAGGATTGAGGCCGGTATACCTAGCTACAATGTGGACATGGATGAGAATAATATCCCGATAGAAGCTGGCCTTTGGACCGCTCTTGATTTTGAAAAGGGCTGCTACGTTGGTCAAGAAGTAGTTGCAAGGATTAAGTGGAGGGGTCATGTTAATTGGCATTTAGTAGGTTTTCGGTGTGATGGAGAGCTTGTGCCTAAGCTCGGAGATGAAATTTATGACGGGGAGCGCAAAATCGGTCGCATTACTAGCAGTACTATGTCTCCTGGACTAAATAAACCATTGTCGCTCGGATATGTTAGAAGAGAATTTAAGGATGAAGGGACAAAAGTGTCAATTAAACTAAGCGATAACACAGAAGTACAAGCTGAAGTAACTGAGTTACCCTTTTACAAAGGTTCATTTAAGCTACAAGAAAACACTCCTAACAGTTGAAAATGCTGGATAAACTGCTTGATTTTATTTTCCTCTCAATTATATTATCTAGTCTGGGTAATAATATTTTCGATATACAGTAAATTTTGGTTGGGAATCAAATATTTATAGATCATTATAATATCTACGCCGATATATGCCGTTTTTGGCATATTTTGGGTAGGAGGGTGTTTAAATGATATTGGATGCAATCCTAGGATGGTTTTCAAATGACCTGGCTGTTGATTTGGGAACTGCTAATACGCTTGTATACGTAAGAGGCAAAGGCATTGTCGCAAATGAACCTTCTGTTGTAGCAGTTCAAGAGAACATGAGGGGCACTAAAAAGATTTTAGCGGTAGGGACTGAAGCCAAAAACATGGTCGGTAGAACCCCTGGTTCCATCAAAGCTATAAGACCTTTAAGAGACGGTGTTATTGCTGATTTTGACGTAGCCCAAAAGATGTTGGAATACTTTATACGTAAAACCCATAATAATAGAAAAAGTTTTGTTAGACCAAGAATCATCGTGTCTGTTCCAATAGGAATCACTGAGGTAGAAAAAAGAGCAGTAAAAGAATCAGCTGAAGCCGCTGGAGCCAGAGAGGTCTACCTAATAGAGGAAACAATGTCCGCCGCAATCGGTGCTGGAATGCCCGTAACTGAGCCTGCTGGAAATATGGTTGTAGATATAGGTGGCGGAACAACTGGTGTTGCCGTGATATCCCTTGCAGGAATCGTTGTCAGCAAGTCTATTAAAGTTGGTGGAGACAAGCTTGACGAAGCCATACTTCAATATGTGAAAAGAAACTATAATATGTTAATTGGTGAAAGAACTGCTGAGGATGTTAAAAAGAAGCTTGGAAAAGTACTTGGTAATGGTGACATTGGTTCAATGAATGTGAAGGGCCGTGATTTGAGAGCGGGAATTCCTAGAACAATTGAAATTACATCTGAAGAAGTCAGGGAAGCACTGACTGAGCCTGTAAGCTTAATTATAGAAGCCATTAAGCAGACGCTGGAAAGAACACCGCCTGAGCTAGCTGCCGATATTGTGGATAATGGCATAGTGCTTACGGGTGGAGGAGCATTATTAGGAAATCTGGATGAACTCATTATAGAAGAAACCGGTCTGCCGGTCACAAAAGCTGACGATCCTCTAACTTGTGTAGTTTATGGCTCAGGAAAAGCTCTTGATGAGCTTGATCTGCTAAGAGAAGTTAGCATGTAATTGTCATAAAGGCTTTAATCTCTATATCAAATACGTCATCTGTCCTTCACAATTAATTATATGTAATTCAAAATGCGTCAATGAAGTTCTTAAAAAATAGAGCAGTTCTAATAACGATAGTTCTCTTTTTTGTATCTATACAACTTTATTCACTCAATTTAAGAGAGAAGAGTAGTCAGAATTTCATATCCGGAATTGTACTTACCGTTACTTACTATCCCCAAAAACTTATATACATAGTTTCAGATAAAGTAACAAATATATGGCAAGATTATATGGATCTTGCAAATGTTAGACAAGAGAATATTCAGCTAAAAGAAGATATTAAAAAACTTAGGGTAGAAAAGTTTGAGTCAGCGGAAGCTGAAATTCAGAACCAGCGTTTCAAGAAACTTTTGGATTTTAAGGAAGTTCCTTCCTATCCGATAGTTTCTGCTAATGTTATCGGTGGTAGCCCCTCATTACTACGCTCAGAAGTTGTGATAGTCGACAGGGGCAGTCGTGATGGAATATCCCAAGGAATGCCTGTGGCATCTTCAGAAGGTATTGTAGGCAAGGTCCTTACAGTTGGAAATAAAAGCTCAGAAATACTTTTAATAACGGATCCGGTAAGCGCAATAGATGCATTTGTCCACAGGACCAGGGTTAGAGGAATAGTAAAAGGAGCGGGTGGGGAATGTACAATGGAATATATAGAGCAAAACTCAGATATTAGTGTTGGAGATAAGATTATTTCATCAGGGAAAGAGGGATTTTTCCCAAAGGGTGTAATTGTAGGAACAGTGACTAATATTGAGACTAAAGGGAGTTTTTTAAGTGCTGAGGTCTCACCGTTTGTTGATTTAGAATCGCTTGAAGAAGTTGTTATAATCCTCAAATCTAATAATATTGTATTAAATGAATAAGTATCTATCAATAATATTCTTAGTGCTATTATCAGTAATCTTCATTACTATACAAACTACACTTCTATCTCCTCATAACCTTGGCTCTTACTACCCCGATCTAAATCTAATACTGATAGTTTTCCTAGCAATATTTTCAGAAATAAGAGGTGGTTTCTTTTTAGCTCTTGGCAATGGATACATGATGGATGTGCTTTCGGGTAATTTACCTGGAACTTTTGCCATCTCACGCTTAAGTGCATATCTCTTAGTTAGGAGCGGATCAAACCATGTTTATCTGAGAAAAGCCTTAGTTCAAGGGTTGGTTATTTTCCTCGCAACGATTTTTACATGGATTTTTATTCTAACTATCATTAAAATAAAGAAAGGTGATAGTGCCGATATAACAGCACAGTCAATCTTAATTCAAGGTATAGTTAATGCGTTGGTTGGTGTACCAATTTTTTGGATGATACATAGGATAAATGCAAGATTTCAGAAATAGACTCCTTATAGTCACGGTGATACTGGGACTAGCCTTCTTGGTTCTAGGCTCAAGACTTTGGTACTTACAAGTACTTAGAGGGGAGGAGTTTGCAAAATTCTCTATGGGAAACCATATCCGGGTCGAAAGGATTCCTGCCCCAAGAGGTAGAATACTCGACAGGTATGGAAAGGAATTAGTTATAAACAGGACGTCCTTTGATATTTACGTCATACCTAAGGACGCCAAAGATATTCCCTATTTAAGCAGCTCGCTTTCTCAAATGTTAAACCTCGATTCCAATGAGATTGAGCAAGATATAAAATCCGCATTAAACAAGAAAAGTTTTAAACCCCTCTTAATTACTAAAGATATAAACCGCGACCAACTTGCTTACATAGAAGCACGCAGAAGCTCGCTTCCTGGGGTCATAATCGAAATCAATAATCTTAGGCAATATCCGCATGGGGTTTTAGGAGCATCTTTTCTGGGTTATATAGGCAAGGTAAACGATGCCGAATTGCAGAATAACCCCAACATAAGTAATAACGATTTAGTTGGGAAAACTGGGGTTGAAAAGGGTTGGGAGAGCTCTTTAAGGGGAGATGACGGCTACAAACAAAAAGTAACGGATGCTTTAGGCAGAGAAGTTGAGTCTAATTTGTTTTTAGAGGACCTCCGGAATAAAAAGAGTATGCCTGGCAACGATGTTCGTCTAACAATAGATATAGAGCTCCAACAGGCAGCAGAGGAAGTCTTGGGAGAAGAGTCAGGGGCTATAGTTGTCGTTGATGTAAATAGCGGCCAGGTTCTGGCACTTGCAAGCAAACCCTCTTTTGACCCGGCTGATTTCATAAAGGGAATAGATTCGGAGACCTGGGCAAATCTTGTAAATGACAAATCCTCACCACTGCTAAATAGAGCTACTCAAGGTCTTTATGCTCCAGGGTCTGTTTTTAAAATGGTTCCTAGTGTTGCAGCGCTAAATGAGGGGTTTATTAATGAAGAAGAATATGTGCATTGCCCTGGATATTATAAGTCTGGAAGCAGTACCTTTAGATGTTGGAAGAGGGGAGGGCACGGTTGGGTAAATCTTAGAAGCTCAATTGTTAAATCCTGTGATGTCTATTTCTATAAGATTGCAGAAATGATGGGGATCAATAATCTGAATAAATATATGACTGCTTTTGGATACGGATCTGTAACAGATTTAGGTATTGAAGAGAGAGCTGGGATAGCTCCGAGCCGTGAGTGGAAGCAGAAACGTTTTAATAAATCCTGGTATAAGGGTGAAACCATTCTTTCCTCTATAGGACAGGGGTATGTAAGTGTAACGCCACTTCAGGTGGCAATGATGACAGCCGCTGTTGCAAACGATGGGAAATTGTTAAAACCTTCTATTATAAAAGATATCGTTTCTTATGGTGGAGAGGAAAAGTTCAATCATACACCAACAGTAACCAGCAATATTCCAGTTCAAAAACAAATGCTTGATTTGGTGAAAGATGCTATGGTCGGTGTAGTGAATGATCCGGGGGGAACGGGACGCGGAGCAAGGCTCCAGGATATGACGGTTGCCGGAAAAACTGGGACTGCGCAAGTAGTGTCTCTTGATTCCCAAAGTGAAAAAAGAAAACACAGGGATCATGCCTGGTTTACTTCTTATGCTCCAGCAGAATCTCCCGAAATAGCGGTAACCGTTTTAATAGAACATGGCGGTAAAGGTGGTGCTGTAGCAGCGCCAATTGCAAAGAAGATTCTTGAAGTTTATAAAAAGCTCAAAGAAGAGAGAGAAGCCGATGATAATGTTTGATAGAAGGCTACTGAAAAATTTTGGCTGGTCTCTTTTCTTAATGACTCTTGCTTTTTGTGCTATATCTCTTTTGAACCTATATAGCGCTTCATATGAAACAGGGCTTATTTCTTTTAAGAAACAGTTTGTTTGGATAGGTGTTGGGATTATTGTGCTAGCAGCGGTCTCTTTCCTGAATTATAGATTCCTTAAGCAATATTCGATTTATATATATGTTTTCTCGTTATTGCTCTTATTGTATGTTCTTGTATTTGGCAAAGAAGTAGCAGGTTCAAAAAGTTGGATTGATATTGCATCAATCGCTACAATACAACCCTCCGAGCTTGTAAAGATTGCTGTAATTCTCGTTTTAGCCCGGTTCTATGATAATGATTATCAAGTTACTCCCTATGGGTTCTTAGATCTGATAAAGCCGATAATATTAATTGCTATACCATTTGCCTTAATACTCATGCAACCTGACCTGGGCACGGCATTAACACTGCTGTTAGTTTCAGGGAGTATGGTGCTTTTTATGGGTGTGAAAAAATGGTCGGTTGCTTTCATTCTAATAGTAATTTTAGGGGTATCTTTTTATTCCTGGCACTACACGCTCAAACCTTATCAAAAAGATAGAATAAGAACGTTTATTAATCCTTCAAGTGATCCGCTTAATGCCGGATATAATTCAATTCAATCTCAAATAGCCATTGGCTCAGGAGGAGTGACAGGTAAAGGGCTGAGATCAGGTTCACAGACCCAACTTCGTTTTATTCCTGCTCAGCAGACTGACTTTGCTTTTTCAGTTTTGGCCGAAGAGTGGGGGTTCTTGGGTAGTATATTTGTCCTCCTTCTGTACTTTACAATAATTCTTTGGATGCTTGACACCTCAAGCCGAGCGAAGGAAAAGTTCTCAATGCTTGTCTGTTTCGGCATAGCTGCAATGTTCTTTTGGCACGTAGTGGTTAACGTGGGGATGGTAATAGGACTTCTTCCTGTAACAGGGGTTCCACTCTTAATTTTTAGCTACGGAGGGTCTTCAACACTTACAGCTATGATTGGTATAGGAATCGTGCTAGGAATTAGAATGAGAAAGTTCTCAATGTCGGGTGAAGCTATTGATCTTGGTTAGCCTTATTTATCTTGGTCTCTTGTGAACATGGAACGCCGCCTAAGCTACTGGACTGTTCAACTGCTCTAATTATTGCTTTCTGAGTGAGATCGGCTGCAATGATACCAACTAAATTAACATCATCTTTTCTTTCTCCTGAAGAAACCGATATCACCATGTCTCCGTCTTGAACGGTATGAACAGGGGATATAACTTTTGCAAGCCCAGTTTGAGCAATATTAGAGATCCTAAGAAGTTCAGATTTTGAAAAATTAGCATCCGTAGCCACTACAGCTAGAGTGGTGTTTTGGTATGTGTCAGCTCTTCTTATTATTCCTTGTTTAAATAAATTAACAGTCCCGGGAAATTCTTTTCCATTTTCACTATCCCTTACTCCCGCTATTATCTCCCCATTCTCAGATGAAACTATGTCACCAAAAGCATTTACTACTACAAATACTGCCACAGTGACTCCGCTTTTTAATTTATAACTTTCTGTACCGATACCTCCTTTTGTAGCTTGCTTTAAGCCCATTAATTTCCCTATAGTTGCCCCTGTGCCGACCCCAATCGATCCTTCTTCCACGTGAGATGAGCTTGATGAAAGACAAGCTTCATATCCCATTTTAGCATCAGGTCTGATTCGACCATCCCCGATTCCTAAATCAAAAATTACTGCTGTAGGGACCGAAGGCACTACCAAGCCGTGACCTACCTCAAGCCCTATATTTCTTTCTTCCAAATACCTTACTACACCGCTCGATGCATCAAGCCCATATCCACTACCCCCGGTCAAAAGAATTGCATGAATCTTTCCAAATGTATTATGGGAGAGTAGCGAGTCGATTTGCCTAGTGCTGGTTCCACCACCCCTAAGATCTACAGCAGCAATAACCGGATTTTCAAATAGCAGCACACTGCAACCAGTAATTGCTTCAAAATCTGAAGAGTGACCTACTTTTATACCTTCGATGTCAATAATTGATCCCATCTTGTACTATTCTAAATTTAATATCACCAATTTCCAAATTAGCTTAGTTTTAACCTGGGCGATGACACTTGACAGGAGACAGGAATCAGCTAGAATCATGCACGTTTTGAGGTTATTAGGGGTTAAATGCTTGAGATTTAGTAACCCACAATTATTAGTGTATTATAACTTTTGCTCACCCCACATTTTATGAATTAAAATAGGAAATTGATTATTTGTAGCGGCTAAAGGTTTTGCGCGTTGGGTGACTAGAGAAAATAATTTAATTTGTCTGACGTTGTTCTGAATTATCAACATGCATAAATTAAAATTAATAGCTTCTATTGTTCTAGTTTTCATGCTCTTTTCATCAGAGTTTGTTCTAGCTATTACTGATGCAAGAGACGTGAAAGATATTGGTATAGATGAAAAGTTAGGAGATGCCCTACCGGAAGACATCACAATTATCGATGAGAACAATAACCCGGTTCTATTTAAAGATTTATTATCCACAGATACTCCCACTGTTTTAAACCTGGTTTATTATAGCTGCCCCAAGCTCTGTAACTTCGCAACAGACGGACTGCTTCAAGTAATAAATGAAACTGATTCATTAAATATTGGAAAAGATTATAAAGTGCTTACTGTAAGTTTCGATCCAGAAGATTCCACTGAGTTAGCTGCTAGTAAAGCGCTTAAATATCGTAGCAGTGTTAAGACTGGAGAACAGACTGAAGACAGCTGGCCATTTTTTACAGCTGATGAAGAAAATATAGAAAGATTAACTCAATCCGTAGGTTTTAAATATAAAATAGATGGTGATGAGTTCGCTCATCCAGCCGCTTTAACTGTGCTTACACCTGAGGGTAAAGTTTCCAGATATCTTTACGGTATACAGCATATTCCTAATGATTTTAGGCTTTCATTGCTTGAAGCTTCAAAAGGAGAGATAGGGACTTCCCAGCTTTTAAACAAAGTATTGTTGTTTTGTTACGGGTTTGACCCGGTGGGGAAGAAATATGCTCTTCAAGCACTGAATGTTGTAAAAGCTGGCGGAGTAATTACATTGTTATCCCTATGTGTTGGGTTAACATACTTTTGGAGAAGAGAGAAGGTAGAACCTTATGAATAGAGATGGAGGTTTAAAAGATAACAGATGACTTGGATTCCAGAGGCGGCATCAAATCTCGCAGGCAAAGTAGACGGAGTGATATTAGTAATAACACTCATATCTATATTCTTCTTTGTTCTCATATCTGCAGTTCTAATTTATTTTTCAGTTAAATATAGAAGAAGAAGAGAAGATGAGGAAACCCCTTATATAACTGGTAGCGAACCATTAGAAATAATATGGACTGTAATACCCTCTATCTTGTTAATACTGTTGTTCGTTCATGCCTTTATTGTATATAAGGATATGAGGACACCTCCAAAAGATGCAGTTGACATAACGGTCACAGGTAAACAGTGGCTATGGACATTTGATTATTACAATGGCAAAAAAACACTTAATGAGCTGTATGTTCGACAAAACAGACCTGTTAGGATGATAATGAGGGCTGATGATGTATTGCACAGTTTCTTTATTCCTCAATTCAGAGTAAAACAGGATCTTATTCCAGGGAGATATACGCAACTCTGGTTTACTCCTACAAAAGTGGGGACATATGATTTGTTCTGTGCAGAATATTGTGGTACCGGACATTCTGCAATGCTGGGAAAAGTAATAGTTCTTAGCCCGGAAGCTTATGATATTTGGGAAAAAGGTATTGGTGTTGACGACGGCGCTGCTGTTGCATCACTGCCGCCTGCTGAATTAGGAGAAAAAATTTATAAAGAAAAGGGTTGCAATGCATGTCACAGTATTGACGGCAGCGTTGTAATAGGACCTTCTTTTAAAGGACTGTATGGCAAAACCGGTGTATTGGAAGATGGTACAAGTTATACAGCGGATGAAAATTATATAATGAAATCAATTCTGGAACCTCAAGAAGAAATTGTTGAAGGATTTCAACCGGTAATGCCTTCTTTTAAAGGTATACTAAGCGAGGACGAGGTTACGGCAGTAATTGCATACATCAAGACGTTAAAATAAGGTTTTTTAATTTAGGAGGAAATACCAATGGCAAATCATACAATTGCCAACAATGTATATGTTCCGTTCTTAGAGCAAAAAGGGTTTTTATCCTGGTTTTTAACAACGGACCATAAACGAATCGGGATTTTATATCTGATTTCAATATCATTGTTTTTTATAATAGCCGGAATCATTGCGCTGTTAATGAGATTTGAGTTAATGACTCCAATGGCTGATTTTGTGAGTCCGCACACATATAATGTTTTATTCACATTACACGGCTCGTTAATGGTATTTTTCTTCATTGTTCCGGGACTTGCGGCTAGTTTTGGTAATTTCCTCATACCCCTTATGATTGGCGCTCCTGACGTGGCATTCCCCAAACTTAATTTAGCCAGTTACTGGATATATATAATTGGTACAATTATCG
>Ga0209633_10002654_pt1 | contig 17037 bp, 14 predicted proteins | sample Cruoilmetagenom1_FD_187290 | JGI IMG/M metagenome (GOLD analysis project Ga0209633, IMG submission 187290) | Oil polluted marine microbial communities from Coal Oil Point, Santa Barbara, California, USA - Sample 1 (SPAdes) (version 2) | ecosystem: Environmental > Aquatic > Marine > Oil seeps ... | reverse complement strand
GTTTTTTCAAAGTGATGCTGACATCGCGCGCATTGATTCTTAAACGCACATTTTCATCAATCGCTAGATCCTGCTGGGTCACGGTAAAACGCCCGGCAGGGGAGTCCAGATAGGTTAGATTGTATTCACCATCATGTTTAGCAACCGTTGCATGAATGAGGGTGCTTGCATCTTCAGCCTGCGCCAATGGTAAATCCAACCGTGTGAGTATTTCATCAATATGTCCGGAAGCTGTAATTTTGCCACCTTTTAGTAACACCAGATGGTCCGCGAGACGCGAAACTTCATCGGAGGAATGGCTAACATAGATGATGGGGATATCCAGCTCTTCATGCAATGACTCAAGGTAGGGGATGATTTCCTGCTTGCTAGCAAGATCAAGCGATGCCAGCGGTTCATCCATTAACAGGATTTTGGGACTAACCGCCAGCGCTCTGGCAATAGCTACGCGCTGGCGTTCTCCTCCAGATAACTTACTACTGGAGCGTTTTAGTAAATGCTCTATACCTAATAACTCAATGGGTTTTTGCAGAGAAATTTTACGCTCAGATTTCTTTAGGCGCTTAATGCCGTATTCAAGGTTTTTCAATACATTTAAATGTGGAAACAGGCTCGCTTCCTGAAAAACATAGCCTAGTGATCGCTTATGAGGCTCGACAAAAAACCCCTGATTCTGCCAGACTGTTTCACCAATTTTAAAAGCACCATTGGGGTAATAATCCAGACCCGCTATGGCACGCAGCAAAGTAGTCTTGCCGCAACCAGAAGCACCTGTGATAGAAGTAATACCATGAGCAGGAATTTTCAAATCAATATCCAGCGAAAAGTTCTTTTTGATAAACTGAAATTTGGCTTCTATTATATTGTGATTTTGAGGCATGTGGTTTATGAGGACGGGCTATGGCGAGAACGATGGTTAAATGCGTAAACAGCAATTAAAAGAATAAAGGATAACAGTAATAAGCCTCCTGATAGCCAATGTGCATTGCTATATTCCAGTCCCTCAACATGGTCATAAATAGCGATGGAGATGACCTGCGTTTCACCTGGAATATTACCGCCAATCATTAGCACTACTCCAAATTCACCAACCGTATGGGCAAATCCCAAAACGGCTGCAGTAAGAAAACCGGAGCGCGCAAGGGGAAGTGCAACGGTAAAAAAGCGATCTAGCGGTGAAGCACGAAGTGTTGCTGCGACCTCAAGTGGGCGATTGCCGATAGTGGTAAAGGCGGCTTGCAAAGGCTGCACCACAAAGGGCATCGAATAAATCACCGAGCCAATTACCAAACCAGTAAAAGTAAAAGCCAGCGGTCTACCACCGAGTGATTCCATTAAACCACCCAAAGGTCCATGCGGGCCTAGCGTGATTAAAAGATAAAAACCGAGTACTGTTGGCGGTAACACCAACGGTAAGGCGACCAACGCTTCTATTATAAATTTGAATCGCCAGCGACTACGCGCTAGCCACCAAGCAAACGGAGTGCCTAGTATTAGCAGGATTACAGTCGTCAAGCCCGCTAGTTTTAGGGTGATTAAAAGTGCGCTTAGATCAGCTTCACTTATCATCCTAGAATCCTTGGTTGAACAGGGTAAAGTGTGCTGCTGTGATGGTGTATGACTAGACGTAATTGCTCAGAATGGTTATTCCCTTCTGTGCGATTACAACGACGCCATATGCTATCACAGCGGTACAATTTACCTTGTAGCGCCATCACTCTATTGGTGTAGTATGATAAATCGAAAAATTTAAAACTAATCATTAGATTATTGCCTGCTAGTAGCGGTCAACTGAGGAATCTAGGATCATGGTAATCCATATCCAAAATTCTTAATGATTTCACGGGCTTGGTCACTTTTAACAAAGGCAAAAAACTCCTCCGCTGCAGGTGTCTTATTTAATAATACCGCTTGTTGTTTGATGGGGCTATAAAGTGAGTCTGGAATGTTCCAGGTTGATCCTTGTTCGTCATCTTCAAGATGCTTTACCTGTGAGAGAGCAACAAAACCAAGCGCCACATTGCCACTTTTTACAAACTGAAAGGTTTGTCCTATATTTTCACCGCGTACCATTTTAGCCTTCAATGGTTTCCACAAGCGACGAATCTCTAGAACTTCCTGAGCGGCTTTTCCATAAGGGGCCAGTTTAGGATTTGCTACGGCAATATGATAAAAATTACCTTGTTCCAGCACCGTTGCCTGTTGATCAATTAAGCCTGTTTTGGGACTCCATAAAACAAGTTTGCCAAGTGCATAAGTATAGCGGCAATTTTTTTGCACTAAGCCTTCTTTCTCTAATAACTCTGGTCGCCAACTATCGGCAGCAAAGAAGAGATCAAAAGGTGCACCATTTTTAATTTGAGCATAATGCCGTCCCGTTGCACCAAATATTAGTTTAACTTTGTGCTCTGATTGCTCTTCAAATTTACTCGAAAGCTCTTTAATTGCAGTGGTGAAATTGCTAGCTACAGCAACACGGATTTCATCAGCATGAGTTAATTGAGAAGAAAGCAAAGCGATAAGCATCACTATTAGTGCCAGTAATTCAACACTATATTTAGTGGCACCCCCCCCAGTTTTTTGCATCAGCCTCTTTATATGGCACCCCCACTTATCTGATACTAAAAAGTGGGGGGGGTGCCATGAAGCTACGAAAGTATTCAGGGATAAAAGAGAAATGAGACTTTGATGCTTATTATTACCAAGATTCAGCATGGAGTTTCAGCTCATAAAGGCCATTGATTTTTGTGCTTGCCGTTTCGCTATTCCATAAGCTATAAAAACTATGGCCTGTCTCAGCTAATACTTCATACTCATGTGGAATAGCGATTTCATTAAGGTAATTATGCAATATCAATGAAGCATGCCGGAAACTTTCAAAGCCATCTTTATCGCCCACCGACATGCGTATTTTTATATCGCTATTGATGATTGCATTTTTATTTTGCAAAGCATTTGCCTGTTCTTCAGCCAGAGCATAATCACTGACAAAAGCATCGGCAACTGCGGAAGTAAATTTATCTGGAAATTTGAAGGCGTAATGAAGCGCACCATGCGCGCCTCTTGAATGACCGTGAATGGATACCTTGCTTGATTTCTCGCTTAAGTCTCCTGCGTTAAAATTCTCTAAACTAAATGCTCGTAACTCTTTTTTGGCAAGACTGGTAAAAAAAGTCTCATTTGCAGCCGTTGACCATTGTTGTTCAACACCTGATAAACGATGTGATGCGATGGCGATTAAAACAAACGGTGGTAACTCCCCTTGTTTAATCCAGTCATTCAATTGTTGATAATCCACATTATTAAAAAAACCTTTTTCATTGCCTCCCGAGCCGTGTAAAAAGAAAATTACGGGATAGCTGTCACCCGTTTTCTTCCATGACGGAGGTAAATAGACTTCCAGATTTACATCGCCTCTTGAAGCGCTATTTACTATTGCAGTATTAACTTCACCCACTTTTAGTGACGCTAAAGTATCTGGCAATGATGAACCACCACCACACGCACTAAGAAAAAAACTAAAAATAAGGAATAGAAATAAGCGATTAAATATCATGGTTATTGAGCATAACTATAACTTGCAATAATCAACAGTGTTATTTTGCAGCTTTTGTAGACAATGCATTGCGAATTGCTGTCACAATATCATCAGCCGATGCCGCATGGGGTAGTATTGCACTAAGCTTACCATCCTTGCCCACGATATAGGTTTCTGATGTGTGTGATATTCCATACATCATTGCCGAATTGGAATAGCTGACTTTTTCATAAAAGGCACCGTACGCAGCAACAATAGGATCAATCATGTCAGGTGTGCCACTGACGCCTATGATTTTGGGGTGAAAATATTTGGTATAATCAGCAAGAAGCTCTGGTGTATCTCGACCCGGATCTACGCTGATAAAAATCCCTTTGACATTTTCCAGTTCTTTTGTCGATAGTTTTTTCAAGCCAGCACCTAAAAAAGCAAGGTTTGTAGGACAGACATCAGGGCATTGTGTGTAGCCAAAATAAACGGCAACCACTTTGTTTCTATAATCTACTAGATTAACCGCGCCATCTTTGCCATATAAGGTGAAATCTCCGCCTCGTTTTTCCATAGGCAAGACCTGGTCTTCAGGAATTACAATATCAGCCATTGGCGTTTTTTGTTTTGGAGTTTCTGCTGAGGTACTTTTTGTTACATCACTTTGTTTTTTTTCAGCTTTATTATCTTCTTGCTCTTCTGGAGAACACGCCATGAGAAACAATAATGAAATAAGTAGAATGCTTGATTGAATTATTTTCATGTGATAAATATAACTCTTGGATAAAAAAGCCCCGATAAGAAGGAAGACCTTATCGGGGCTATTATAGCGTTAACAGATTTTACTAGGTAACGATATTTCTTGGCACAAATGACATATGCTCAAACTCATTCTTAAACTCAGATTCGCCAATTTTCTTGATTTTGGCTGAGCCGAGTTTATAGTTGTAGTTTCCGCTTATGTTATCAACAACACGTGCCTGAACCGCGTTTGATGGCTGCTCAGTATTAAGTGCATCAGAGTAGAGCACACCTTGTTTAACTACGGTACTGACTAAGGCAACTGCCTCAAATGCACCTTTGATTAACTCAATGTGTCCATTTTTCTTAAGCTCTGAAAACTGGAAGTCCTTGCCGCCAACACCGTGAATAGTGTCTTTATGAACAGGAACCCTGTCTGAATAAACCAGTACCTTATCACCAGATTCAATACCACGCTTTTTCGCATCTTCAGGGTGTATTTCAACAAACTGATGCGTCCAGCGTTGCTTAATATAAGCTCTACGCTCGCGGTCATCAAAACCTGTTTGCCAGATTTCATTGATACGACCATTGGTATGCCATAGCTCATCATCTTTAGGAGAAACAAACTCCCATATATCAGAGTACAAACCCCAAGGATGCTTCTGGATATTGATCTTACCCGTCTGGCTGTTGAAATGAGTCATCTTCTTGTTTGCCATATTGGCACCCTGATTGGCTCCTCTCTCTTCAGCTATGCGTTGAGGTAACTTGGTATTGTGAAGACGTACACAGCCATATAACTTACCTGTTTTGTAGTTATAGGTGGTAGGCCCCTGAATACCTGTAGTTCCATACTCTTTAAGCTTTTCATGTAAAGTTTTACCTTCAATATGAGCGGCAACCTTAATCATATGGTATGCCTTACGGTTACCACGACTAAAGCGAGACGACTCTTCAGCAACTTCATTAGAGTTTTTCCAATCAAATCCATCGAAGCCCATGCGGGTCGCAATTTGACCGATAATCCACCAGTCTGGTTTTGCTTCACCTGGAGCATCTGCAAGCTTTTGGTATAAACGTAAACGACGCTCACCATTAGCTCGGATAAAGTCATCTTCACCCCATGTTGCAGCAGGAAATACGACATCAGCAAACTTGGCACCAATAGGATCACGCAGGTAAATATCATGGTTAATAACGACCATTCCACCTGAATCAGCACGTGCTTTCAAAGCCTTGATAATTTCATTCTTATCTTTGCTTTTAGGCTGATTTGGATTCGCGACTACAAGTTCATGGAATGCTTTATGTAATCCATTAGAACCAGTCATTGACTGAATCCATGTAGTTCCAACAACATGCGCTAAACGAGTGTGTCCTGACACTAACCAACGGTCAGTATCTAGCGAACGCTTGCGGCGACCTGGTAATTTCTCAGGTGACTTGTTGCGAGGGTATCCACCACCGCCTGTGCCTCCACGTTGGTGACCACCGAAACGACCCACCATTTGACCCGAACGACCACCTGCTCCTACTGTTGTTGCCAGTGAAGAAATTGCATTGGTGTTACCCGTGTTATTTGACCAGTAGAAACCTTTCTCTATGCCGATTGAAGTTTTAGGGTGCTTGCCATTCTTGGGTTTTGCCATCCACTCAGCAGCTTTAAGAATATCTGCTGGATCAATGCCTGCAACTTTCGCAGCATTCTCAGCTTTATATTCATCCTGTGCTAAAAGCCACTTCTTGTAATCTTCAAAACCTTTCGTCTGGAACTTGCCCCAGGTAGAACGCCATTGCCAAGGTGTATTACGTGTGCCTTGTCCAAAGCCGGAGTTTGAACCCCACTTGTTATTGACCCACTTCTTAACCCACTCTTTATCTTCCCAGCCATTCTCAAGAATTGCACGAGTGATTGCACCAACAACTAAAGTATCAGTACCAGGGAAAATTTGAAGGTGTAGACCGCCATTCTTCTTCACATGTGCAACACCCGCTGTTTCACGAGGGTTGAGCATAATGACCTTCTGACCGTTTGCCATCGCAGGCATCAAGTACTGAGTGTATAAAATGGTTTTAGTTTCATAAGGGTCTGTTCCACAAACCAATAACGTCTCAGCGGAGCCCCAGTCTTTATAGGCAGGACCAAAGTTATCATAACCCGCATCGCGAAAACCGGGTGTTGAGGTTACGTCTGATGGTGTGTCATGGAAGGTAAATGCAGCCGTATTAATATGGCGCTTGAAGAACTTACTTAAAGCATAAGTATTTTCAACAAACTGATATGAATATTGCTTGGCTGAATAGGAGTTAGCACCGTGCTTTTTAATCACGTGCTTGCCCACTTCTGCAGCAATATCCAATGCATCTTCCCACGATGTTGGTACTAATTCTCCGTTTACTCTTACTAAAGGCTTTTGCAAGCGGTCTTTAGTAGGTGAATCCGGGTTGAAAAGTTTCTGTGCCAGCAAACCACCACGAATAGATGAATCACCACCTTTATTAATAACCTCTGCATCTTTATCAGGTACTACTACAATGTTGTATTTTTTACCTTCGTGCGTAACAACATTGTGTTGTGTTGGAGCGACCCAGGCTTGCAACAAGTTACTTGGGAAATCAATTCCAAATGCATTGTCAGCGGCCTTGGGGCCACCATCTTTGCCAACTGGCCAGCGATACGCCTTGTAACTACAAGCTACGATACAGTAATCACAAGCAGTTGTGATCACTTCCGCATCTTTAGGAGGTAACGGCGAGCTGTCCTGTGGAGTGAATATACTATCTTTATGTGCCATGTCAGTCTCCTTAAGCCTCAACTAGGTTTGTATTACGACCAAAAATCAGTCCCATCATGCCGACAGCGTAAACATCATCACCATCAACTTCTAAAAGTACCTGTGGGATACTCTGATAAGCCTGACCTGATGCAACGATGCCGTGACGACGTAAGTCATACAACGATAAATGCAAAGGACAAGGTCCTAAAGTACGATGCTCATCAGTTGCCTTATAAGTTCCCATTAAAGGACCACCTTGATGTGTGCAGAGTGTGCTAAAAGCAACAATATCTTTCTTGTCACCTATGCCACCACCTGCTTCAACACCCATCTTAACTAGCGTACATTGTGCGCTTGCCAGTTTATCTGGATACTGAAAATCAATGGCTTTGTTATCTTTCAGTTCACTTAATTTTGCGACTTTGAGTCGTGGATAACCAACTACCTGCGCCTTTTGTTCATCAGCATACGCTGTACCAGGTAATAAAGTTAAGCTGATGGTGCTCGCCGATATAATGGCTGAAGAACCAAATAGCATAAACTCTCGTCTATTCATCATACAAGAATCATGTGACTCCGGAGTATCACAACCATCATCCTCATGCTTGTGAATTACGTTTTCTTTTATATCACTCATTTTTTAACCTCCTCTAGTTCTGCCTTAGTGAATAAAGGTGCATATTCTGGAAGCCTGGGTTTCTCAGTAATCATTTCCTCACCAGAGAAAGCTTCTAAAAATGCAACTAAGTCAGACTTCTCATCATCACTCAGGCCTAGTGGTTTAATACGTTTATCCATATTTTCTGTGAATGGCGTAGTACGACCTTCTTCATCTTTACCGCCTGCATTGTAGAAATCTACAACTTCTTCAAGAGTAAAGAATGAACCATTGTGCATATATGGCGCTGTGTACTTGCTATATCTTAAGCTTGGTACTCGGAACTTTCCTTTATCCCACTTATTCTTTGTACGGTAGTAAAGACCCCAGTCAGACTTAGCCTTGCGGTAGCCTTCTTCTGTTTGACCTTTTGCATAATGCTCAAAACGGAAAGTAATCTGTGCTAAACCATCTTCTTCCCAGCGTTTTGCAGGTGGAACACCAACATTCAGGTATTCTTGACCAGTTGCCAGAGGACCATAGTGACACTGTATACAACCACCTTTACCTTCATAAACAGCTTTACCACGAACTTGCTCTTCACTAAGGGCAGATTTATCACCTTTCAAATAGCTATCTAGTGGTGTCTCTGTTTGAACCAAAGTACGCTCATAAGCAGCTATTGCTTTCCAGGCGTTGTCAATCAAAGGCCATTCATCACCAAATACATCATTAAATTGCTTAACATATTCTGGAATAAGCGCTAAACGAGCTTCCATGATGTCATTTTCACCATTACCCGCAACACCACCTTTAGCAGCTGCTGGCGCTTGTCTTTCACCTGATGCCGCTGCACCAGCCCAGAATTGTCTATCCATATATTGAGAATTAATAATGGATTGACTGTTACGCCAGTGAGTTGTTCCAGGGTAACCACGAGAGAAATCTTCTGCCCATGCCCAACCTTGCTCTGGATCATGACAACTACTACATGAAACCGATGCATCACCACCTAAACGTGGATCAAAGAATAACAACTTACCTAAAGCAACTTTTGCCTCAGTAAATTTATTATCCAACGGGATAGGCATCTTAATTGTATCCAATGGCGCTAGTGCAGGTGGTGTCCACTCTGCTGCTTGCGTCATAGTCATTCCTGCAACCAAACCTGTGGCTACTGCTGTAGCAACAAGTGAGGGCAGAAATTTACGTTTTAAATTACTCATAATCTTGCTCCTCAATTAGTTTTTCTGGTTTGCCCAGTCAGCAATGACAGGGTATTCGGTCGGATAAGCTTCTTTCCAAACATGCTCAGGACCAGTTAGCTTATCGCCAGAAAGTGCTTGTAAGAATGCAACCAAGTCTTTTTTCTCTTGGTCTTTCATGTTTAAAGGCTTCATGGCTGCATCTTTATGCGAATCTGCACCACCACCAACATTATAGAAATCAACCACTTCTTCTAATGTAGCTATCATGCCGTTATGCATATATGGAGCAGTTTGAGCAAGCTCACGCAAACTTGGAGTCATAAATGTACCGTAGTTAGAGACATCTGCTTTTTTCCATTGAACAGCAGCACCTGGATCACGCTTTAAATTCATGAAGTTAGGAATACCCTGGAACATAGTAAATGCAAGAAACGCCTGATGATTCATAGGATCCAGAAAGACATCAAAATTCTCTGGAACACCTGTGTTATGTGCTTTACCATCACTGAACATTGAGCCGCTATGACAGCTAGAGCAGCCTTTATCATTGAAAACCTTCTGCCCTGCTTTGGCTGAATCAGACATCTTACCCGTATCAAAAGCAGAGCCTTTTGAGGTCAATGTTTTTAGATATTCTGGAATAGCTTTACGTACGCTACCATTTGATGGCTCGCCGTAACCTGCTGCCTTAAACATTTCAACATATTTAGGATCTTGCTTAACACGCTCTTGCATGATGCGCATATCCATATTCATGATGTAATCTTCGGTAAGCATTTCACGGGTAACATCGTTCAAGTTTGTTCCCAAGCGACCATCATGCAGCCACGTCTTTTTATGGGCAGCATTGATTAATCCTTGGCTATTACGGAAATGACCATTTCCTGGATAACCTGGGGATAGTGCTTTATCAGTGGAATACCCTTTTTCTGGGTCATGACATGTAGCACATGAAATCGCAGCATCACCTGATAAACGCTTATCAAAAAATAATCGTTTACCGAGCTCAGCCTTTTCTTTGTTTATTTTTAATGCAGGTAAGAGACCTGGTGCATCAGCACTTGCCATGCCCGTGATGGCACAACTTACAGCAATTGCTAACGATGCCAGCAGATGACTCCGCCTGATGACTCCTTTTTTACGCATCGACTTTCTCCTTTTTTATAATTTATAAAAAGAACCAAACCATCACATGAATTAACAATGCACATGACAGTACTTCAATAAGCAAGAATGCATTTATCGTGCCAACAGAACAGAAGAATATATATGATTTGTAACAATGACTTATAGAAAGTTTTTCTATTTTATAGGATTTAAAAATAGAACAATGCGTTCAACGCGCATTCAGAGAATTTACTATTCCATTAAAAAGGTGAGGGAATTAGTTTAAAATACAGAAAATAGCTTTTAGCTCTATCACTAGGCTAGTTAGCGTCCAGAAACAGGCCTTTTTGAGAATGAATCAGGTGCGTAAGATTGTGACCACTACATTTTGGTGTTTGGTTATTCTCAAATAACAAGATGTAGTGGTTGCAAGATTGCGTGCCTTAGGGGTTCTCAATTGGTATGCTTTCTGGATGGTAACTAGACTAATACTTCATCATGAAAAGTAAGCACCAAGACGTCTCTATAGCCTGGTTTGTTTTTATCCAAAGGATGAATTTCACTCACTCCATGCCAGACAGTTCGATCATCAATTAATACCGCATCACCACGATTACAAAGTTTACCTTCAAATTGGAGATTTTTGTTTTCATCATAGATATGACTCGTACCACCACTTATATTGTCACGACCTAATAACATGATAAGAATGAAATCAGCACCGTCTCGATGAATACCTTCAGGTGTTGGTTTTCCTGCTTCAGCCGTATTTGCTTCAATCCTGAACTGATGTGCCTGAATACGCCATTGCTTCTCATTATTAAAACTAATTTGATCAGCAACAAACGCAATAATGCTTTTTAGGGCTGGGTTATCAATAGTGCTTTGCTTAAAAGGCTCATAATCTCGATAGATTCCACCATTCATATTGTTACGATAGGTGCTTTGGTAATGAGCCTCATGCGGCAGGATTTCAAGCTTGTCGTTTAAATAATTAAAAACGGAATAACGCCGATAGCGATAATGACCACCATCACTTAGGAACTTATCAGAAGGTAAGTCTTGCCAGCTTTGGTAAAAATCCGACATCTCACTTGAAATTGTTTTAAGTGTGGATGCCCATTCTGGATTACTAACATTGGAGCCTTGTAAAATTGTGTAGCCACGTGATGATAGCTCTTTAGATATATTATTACTTTCCATAGTATTCTTTACCAAACTAACTACTTCGTTTTGCATCCATAACATTAGGCAGCTGTTCAATTTTCTCCAAAACTTGAAAGAGTTGAACGGTATTTTCTATCTGGATAGAAATACTAAGCATAGAAATCAGCTCTGTCCTTCCCCGTTTGGTTGCAATATTAACAACATTAATTTGTTCCTTTGCCAGTACCGTAGCAACATCACTAATCAAACCAGGTTTATTAAATCCAGTCACTATTACATCAACGGTATATGCCGTAGTCTCCGTTCCCCAGCTTGCTTCCGCCAGCCGCAATGACTTTTCGATGCCAAGATTTTTCTCATCAATATTGGGGCAATCTGAGCGGTGAATGGTAATGCCACGCCCAACAGTAATATACCCAATAATATCGTCACCCGGCACAGGTTTGCAGCAGTTGGCTATTTCAACTAGCAGGTTGCTTACACCCTGAATTTGGATGCCGCGATCATTATGCTCATCTTTAACACTGATCTTGCGGAACTTAACTTCTTCTTTTTTGGGTACATCCAGCGCATCAGTCAACTGGGCTACACTAATATCACCTCTACCTAAAGCAATCAAAAAATCTTTATCTGATTGATGATGAAAACGTTTACGCAAGGGCTTGAGGTCAATTTTCTTTAAATTAAGGCGATGTTTTTCCTGCTCAATAACTTCTTTGCCATCCTGAAGGTTTTTTTCATGATCTTGCTGTCTGAACCAATGACGAATCTTACTACGTGAACTAGAGGAACCAATATAACCCAGCGTTGGATTTAACCATTTACGTCGTGGCTGCTCTACTTTTTGGGTAATAATTTCTACCTGATCACCATTGTTTAATTTATGGTCCAGTGTTGCGATGACTCCATTAACCAGAGCGCCCGTACAGCGATGCCCAACGCTTGTGTGGATAGCATAGGCAAAATCCAATGGTGTTGAATCTTTGGATAAATCCAGAATATCCCCCTGTGGTGTGAGCACAAAAACCCGGTCAGGAAATATTTCAGCGCGGAAATCTTCCAGCAATTCAGCATCGTCTTCATCACTATCAAGCAAACGCCGCAAAGAACCAACCACCCGTTCCATAGCAGCATCCTGAGTGCCACCCTCTTTATAACGCCAGTGTGCGGCAACACCAAGTTCTGCGAAGATGTGCATATCCTGAGTGCGAATCTGGATTTCTACATATCGACCTTGCGGACCAATAACCACTGTATGCAAAGATTGATAGCCATTTGGTTTACGATTGGCAATATAATCATCCAGCTCGGCGGGAACGTGCTTCCATTGTTCGTGTACGATTCCTAGTGTGGTGTAACATGCTCTCACATCTTCAACAATAACGCGCACCGCACGTAAATCATAAAGTTGATCAATGGATAGATGTTTGCGTTTCATCTTCTTCCAGATACTAAAAATATGCTTGGGACGACCATAAACCTGAGCTTCAATATCAGATTTTTTTAGCATCTTCTGCAGATTACTAGTAAATGTTTCCACATAGGCTTCGCGTTCAATACGCTTGGTAGCCAGTGACTTGGCAATCTGCTTGTAGGCGATAGGCTCAAGATAGCGAAATGCCAGATCTTCCATTTCCCATTTAATTTGGCTAACACCTAGGCGATTTGCTAATGGCGCAAAAATATCCATGGTTTCTTGTGCAACCGCTCGTCTTTCCGATATTTCTGCACTTCCTAGCAAACGTAAATGTTGCAAGCGCCAACCCAGATAAATTAATACTGCACGTACATCATCAACCATTGCCAATAACATACGGCGCAAGCGTTCAGCCTGCTCAGGAATAGGGGTTTCATTTTCTGACTGCGGCTTGAAATGATGCAACCAACGCATATTTTTCACTAGCAAGGCAATTGTGCTACTAAATTTCTCTGCTATAGTTTCAACAGAATAAGTATCGCCAAGACGCACATCACTAAGAATTGTCGCGATTAATGTGACTTGATCAACTTGCAGATTTCGCAGTATATCAGCAACATCCAGGCTCAATGGGATATGCGAATCACGATCAAAAGAAGCGACATCAAGCATCAGATCAATCGCTTCTATCAACTGTGACTGATCTTCCTCATCCTCTGTAATCCACAGACGGGCAATCCACTCTTCGCGGCTACGTTCACTGGTATCACTTAATTGACTATGTTGCATTCTTCTAACTTCGCTGTTTATAAAAGCCTATTGGACAATATAAACACTCCCTCGTTTCACTTATATAACATCATAATTTACTTAATTTATCTTCAAGCTCACTAAGATTCCGGATCACAGCAGCTGGTGTTCTGCCTCTAGGCCATGGTTTTAAATCAGGGTTATACCAGATGGCTTGTATACCTGCATTCTGCGCGCCAAGTATATCTCGTTTTGGATCATCCCCAACATAAACAGTTTCATGGATTTCAAAATCAGACAATATTAAAGCCTGATGGAATATATCCTGATGTGGCTTTGCTACGCCAGCAGCCTCTGATGATAGTGCAAAATCAAATAAATGGCCTACCCCAATATGATGAACGTCTGCATTACCATTACTAATGACACCCAAAGTGTATTTTCTGGAGAGCTTTTCCAGTACATCTAAAGCACCCTCATAAAATGTAACTTCATTTCTAGCTAGCCAGAATACCTCAAAGCCACTATCAACATAGCTATAGTCGTAACCAACTTCATCCGCTAGGTATTTCATCCATGACTTTCTAAGAAAGGTTAAATCATGGTGACAGCTCTCTGGTTGTGAGCGCATAAAAGCCATGCGATGCGCTATTAAATCAGCTGCGCTATATTTTTTTGTAATCTTTGGGTAATATGAGTCCACCCATTGATAAAAGCGCTGCTCGGCTTTTTCAATAACAGGATCTATATCCCACAGGGTATTATCTAAATCAAAAGCGACACATTTAATCATGAAGATATTTAAACATATCATTATCCAGTTAGCATTAATTGCAACACTATTAATGCTAACAACAAGTGCTCAAGCAAAAACACTGGTGCTGGTTCACGGCTATTTATCTGATGGAATGTCCTGGCGTACCTCTGGTTTTACCAAACCACTTGAGTTTTCTGGCTTTAAAGATGCAGGAAACTATGGTTTTAGCCCTTGGGGAATGATCCAACCACAGTCACTTAATTATCCTGGCGATATTTTTGTTAGTGTAAACCTGCCTTCTAAAGCAAATTTACAAATGCAGGAAGGCATATTAATGCAATATCTGCAGCATTTATATGCCTTCCGCATTGAACCCATTACCCTCATTGGTCATTCAGCTGGCGGTCTCATCTCAAGACTTTATGTGCTTGATCCTGCACATTTACCAGTCGAAGCTCTTATCACAATTGCGACACCGCATTTAGGCACACCTGCCGCAAATGTTGCCTATCTTGCAGGAAATTCACCCATCGGCATGATGGCAAGTATGACAGGTGTAGACGCTTTACAGGATTCACGTGGTCTTTTCTCTGATTTAAAAGAAGAGAAGCCCAATAACTTTCTCTACTGGATGAATCACCAGCCTCATCCACAAATTCATTATGCTTCAATTATTCGTAAAAATGAAAAAATCACAAAACCTAATAAATTTGATTTTGTAGTGCCACCCAATAGTCAGGACATGAACAATATCTGGGCATTAAAGAAGCGATCTGGCATCGCCATGACACTGGACAATCATTCTATCAATGGTAAAGATGGAGCCATGGTTGTGGAAATACTCAAACATATAAAATAATAGTTTTTATAAAACTATTCAGAGCTCCCTTAAAGATAAATCAGTGAGTGATAAAAACAAAAGCTTTTCTATATACAAATCAGATTTATCAGCACAAAGCTCCTATTTATAGTATAGTACTCCCCTCTCCACAAATACCACCCGAGGAGAATGGTTGCAGAAGTGTTTTCTTGGAGGATGACACGGACTCAAACCAGATTTGAAATGTAACCGTATATGACCCCGAGCTTGCCTCGGGGTTTTTGTTGTCAGAAAAATTGGCATAGATAGAATAATTTAATTACTATACGCTTATTATACAAAAGTAAACCAAGGAAGGAGACAAAAGATGGGTATGTTGAAGGATTTTAAAGAGTTTGCACTAGGTGGAAATCTGATTGATATGGCAACCGGTATTATTATCGGTGTCGCTTCAGGAAAACTGATTTCATCATTAGTCAGTGACGTAATTATGCCACCCATAGGCGTTGCCTTAGGCGGGGTAAATTTTGCCGACCTTGGCTATAAACTAGCAGAAACTGGCGGCGGAGAAAAAGGTCTTGAGCCTATCATTCTAAAATGGGGCGCTTTCGCTCAAAGCTTTATCGACTTTTTAATCATTATGTTTGTTGTATTCATTATTATTAAAATTGCAACCCGTGGACAGAAAAAAGAAGAAGCAGGCCCTTCTCAGGAAGACTTATTAGGTGAAATTCGCGACTTATTAAAGAAATAATAAGTTTTCACTATTAAAAACCCGGGGGGGTGCCATATAAATTATATTGGCACCCCCCCGGGTTTTTAGCATCAGAGATTCCTTAATCAGGAACTCCTTAATATATGTAGATATATTTGCCAAAGCCTAATAGAATAATTTACTTCATTCCTGAAGGCATATTTATCTGATGTCCCTGATCGTATCAATCGCTCAAATCAACCCTATAGTTGGCAGTTTTAAACACAATATCCAGCTAATATCTGATGCTATCTTAGAGGCTAAAGCAGACAATGCCGATGCTATATTATTTCCTGAATTGGTTTTAACGGGTTATCCGCCTGAAGATTTATTATTCCGCCCCTCCTTTCTGCATAAAGTTGAGCAAAGCCTGCAAACTATCTCAGATCTTGCAACTGATATTACGGTAATCATCGGCGCCCCTGTTCAGTTTAAGGAAGATGGTAAAGAAAAACTATTTAATAGTGCCTGTGTGTTGCGAGATGGGAAAATGATCCATCAATACGCGAAGCAGCATCTCCCCAATTACCGTGTTTTTGATGAAAAGCGCTATTTCAGGCGCGGCAGAAAAAATGGCATTATTGAGATTAATGGTCACAAGATTGGCCTACTAATCTGTGAAGATATCTGGAAGAAAACACCTGCAATAAATGCAAAAAACGCATGTGCAGAAGCACTTTTTGTTTTAAATGCGTCGCCATTTCGCGCCAATAAAAGTAGTGAACGCTTGAAGATGTTAAAGCAGCGCTCTATTGATAACGATTTACCTATTGTTTATGCCAACCTTGTAGGCGGACAGGACGAACTTGTATTTGATGGAGAATCGCTTATTTTTGATCGTAGCGGCGAGTTGATTTTTCAAGCACCAACTTTTGAATCCGGTACTTTCACCGAGAAACTTCCGCTATCTAAATCAAAATATCCAATTCAACCACGCACGCAAAATAAACAACAAAGCATTTATAATGCCTTAGTTATCGGGGTTAGGGATTACGTCCATAAAAATGGATTTCCCGGTATTATCCTGGGTCTTTCAGGCGGCATTGACTCAGCACTTACCATGGCCATTGCGGTAGATGCGCTGGGCGCTGAAAATGTCGAAGCCATTATGATGCCATTTCGTTACACCGCCGACATCAGCATTGAAGATGCCGCTCAACAAGCTAAAGTACAAGGCGTTAAATATCGCGAAATTCCCATTGAAACCATTTTTAATAGTTTTATGGATGCCTTATCAAAAGAATTTGAGGGCATGCAACGCGATGTTACCGAAGAAAATATTCAGGCGCGCTCACGCGGCGTGATCTTAATGGCAATGTCCAATAAGCTTGGGAAAATGCTCCTCGCCACTGGTAATAAAAGCGAAATGGCGGTCGGTTATGCAACCCTTTACGGCGATATGGCAGGTGGTT
>Ga0209633_10002653_pt1 | contig 17039 bp, 12 predicted proteins | sample Cruoilmetagenom1_FD_187290 | JGI IMG/M metagenome (GOLD analysis project Ga0209633, IMG submission 187290) | Oil polluted marine microbial communities from Coal Oil Point, Santa Barbara, California, USA - Sample 1 (SPAdes) (version 2) | ecosystem: Environmental > Aquatic > Marine > Oil seeps ... | reverse complement strand
TAGCATCAATCATCAAAGGAATTTGCCAGTTAGCTAAGCCTACGAAAGCAGGCATAATCGCACCGAACACCATAATGAGTCCGTGTAGCGTGGTCATCTGATTAAAGAATTGTGGGTCAACGAGTTGTAAGCCAGGCTGGAACAATTCAGCACGAATCACCATCGCCATCGCACCGCCAATTAATAACATGGCGAAGGCAAACCAAATATAAAGTGTACCAATATCTTTATGGTTGGTTGTTTTAACCCAGCGCATTAAGCCTTTTTGTGGTCCGTGATGGTGGTCATCATGTGTAGTATGAGAACCACCCAATGTATCTTGTAAATCAGTCGCTGTTGTAGACATTATAATTATCTCCTATCGTGCAGACTTAATGGTTGAAGGTTGAACAATGTCGCCGACATTATTACCAAAAGCGTTACGTTCGTAAGTGATGACTGCGGCAAGATCACTATTACTTAGTTGTTTTCCAAAAGCTTGCATGGCAGTGCCCGCTTTGCCGTTTAAGACGACGTCGATATGCGCTTTAACATCACCTAATACGATTGGACTATTGACCATTGCGGGAAACGCTCCCGGTATACCTTGCCCAGTTACACCGTGACAACTTCCACAATTTGTACTGTAAACCTTTTGGCCTAGTGCCATTAGGTCTGCTTTGCTCCATTCTTTATCACCAGCAGCAGCTGCCGCTGCTTGTATTTTCTTTTGCTCAACAATCCATGCTTTGTATTCAATTTCGGATTTTGCTTCAACAACGATGGGCATGAACCCATGGTCCTTACCACAAAGTTCGGCACATTGACCACGATATACGCCAGGCTTATCAATTTTTGCCCATGCATCATTGATAAAGCCAGGGTTAGCATCTTGTTTAACACCTAAATCACGAACCCACCAAGAATGAATAACGTCATTCGATGTCATCAAGAAACGTATTCTTTTACCGACAGGAAGAATCAGGCGTTTATCAACATCGAGTAAGTAGTTTGGATGCGAATTACGTTTGGCATCATCAGTTAATGCATCTTTGCTGTCTGTGTGTAAGTTACTGAAGAAGCTAACACCTTCATCCATGTATTCGTATTCCCATTTCCATTGATAACCAGTAATTTTTACGGTCATATCCGCTTTGTCAGTATTTTCAAGGTCGATCAAAACGCGTGTAGCAGGGAAAGCAATTGCGATTAAAATAGCGAGAGGCACTAAGGTCCAAACAAGTTCTACCGCAGTGCTTTCATGGAAGTTAGAAGCGACGGCACCTTTAGATTTTCTGTGGAAGATCATCGACCAAATCATTGCACCAAAAACAATCACTGCAATACCGACACAGACCCAAAAAATAATCATATGTAAACCATAGATATTGCGGCTTACAGAGGTAACACCTTCGGGAAGGTTGTAACCATATTCAGCTTGAGCTAATTGGGGGGAGAGAATAAAGAAGAATAGAAAAGTTTTAGGAAGTGTCGCAAACTTACTGAAAAATTTAAAAAATGTGGCATTTGAATAATGCGTATTTCTTGTTGAAGTAATTGTCGGTGTAAATTTTGTAGGTGCAAATTTTCGGGAGAACCAATTAGCAAGCATACAACCTCTCTTCATTATGCTTGTCTTATTTTTTATAGAATAAGACTGATGGATTAAGTTTCAGAAGTTATCAAAATATCATTGATAAATATCAAACCTAGTAAGAATTGTCGCTAGTCTACCGCTTAAAAAAAGATTAATCTATTATTTATTGATATATATCAAATAAAATTTAACGTAGATTAAACTTATGTTATTAGAGCTTTTTTTTATAGAGCAATACAAAGAATACTTTGCATGAAAATCATAATGTAAGTAGCATCACCAAAAAATTATTTTTTATTTTTTTCATGTAAGGGTATTCACAAATTATGTCTGCTAATGCTTCTTGTTTCTCTCGCATTGTTGGTGCTGTTGTTAATCGTTATTGCCCTGCAGTAAATTATAGATTACGAAAACCATAAAATTTACAAGGCTTAATACTTTTGTGGTATATCTCCGCTATTATCTAATTCGTTAATTATTTCATTTTTAAGTATTTGGGCTTATATGGACGCTGGTAAAAAATCTTTTTTATGGCTTATTGTTGTTTTTGTAGCACCTATTTTGATAGGCACTTTGCTTTTTTTTAATCAACACTGGTTAGGTTATGAGAAAGGTAGTGTCAATTATGGCACCTTGATTCACCCTGCGTTTCCTGCAAAAGTAGCAGACCTAACAATGGATGATAAGCCTGCAATCCGAGAACAAACGATTGCGAAAAAATGGACTCTACTTTATGTAGAAACTGGTGAGTGTAAACAACCTTGTCTTGATCGTTTATTATTAATTAAACGGGTACGTTTGCTAATGAATGAGCAAATGCGTCGTGTGAGAACAACGCTTGTGACTAGTAGTACAGTAGGAAAAACGATTGATAAGCAAGAAAATCACAATCTAGTAATAACACAGGCTGATATGCAATCATCGGACTTTTTAAAGCAATTACCCGATCTTGATAAAAAGCCCGTTTATCTTTTAGACCCGTTAGGTAATTTGATGATGTATTATCCTCAAGCAGACCCTAATGCCAAAAAAATGATTAAAGATTTATCAAAGCTACTAAAATATTCTCATCTTGGTTGATTTGGATAGTTTGGGTAATAGAAACAAGGTTTTATTGAAAATATGAGTAATACACAATCCCTATCATCTACCCCCAGTGTTTCTGATTTTTTAACACTGTGTAAAGTTAAAGTGGTGTCACTCATCATGTTAACAGCAATTGTGGGAATGTTTCTTGCGACACCTGATCTACCGCCCTTGTATCTTGTTATTTTAGCATCTATTGGTATTGCGCTATCGTCGGCATCTGCGGCAGTTTTTAACCATATTATTGATCAAAAAATTGATATTCAGATGGCAAGAACAAAAAGAAGACCTCTGCCAGAAGGTAAAGTTACTCCAGAACTTGCATTAAAATTCGGCATTATTATTGGTGTGTTGGGGATAGGGGTGCTGGCTGTCGGTGTTAATATATTAACAGCGGTACTCACCTTTTTAGCACTAATTGGTTATGCTGTTTTTTATACTATGTACTTAAAACGTGCGACCCCACAAAACATCGTGATTGGTGGTGCAGCAGGTGCTGCTCCGCCCTTATTAGGGTGGACTGCAATTACTAATTCTGTTGAATTGGGTGCTTTACTGTTATTTTTGATTATTTTTATTTGGACACCCCCTCATTTTTGGGCGCTCGCGATTCACCGTAGAAAAGAATACGCCAAAGTAGATGTACCAATGTTGCCTGTCACCCATGGGCATTATTTTACTCGAATCCAAATTCTGCTTTATACCATCCTATTATTGATTACAACGGTCATCCCTTATTTAGTGGGTATGAGTGGATTAATCTACTTAGTGGGTGCAATGGTTCTTGGGATTGGTTTCTTGTATTTCGCAATTCAGTTGTTGCGATTACCCGACGATAAACGATTGCCCATGCAGACATTTGGTTATTCAATTAACTATTTAATGATTTTGTTTATCATCTTACTGGTAGACCATTATTTTTTGATACGCTTAACTTAGGGGACTTGTTTAGAGGTATCCTAAGATGAGATCTTTACATAATAAGGGATCGATATGGAACTTTTAAACGTTTTTAAAAGTGTGCTTTCGGCAATGATCGGGGTACAAAAAAAGAAGAATCTCGAAGAAGATTTTTCAAAAACTAACGCAACCCCTTTTATAATCGTTGGTATTATTATGACGATTGTTTTTATTGTCGCTGTTTGGGCTGTGGTGCAGTTTGCGCTGAGTGGTTCACAATAAAATTTGCGGTCAGTTTTTATTTTTCTATTTTTATTTCATTAAAAAGCTACATTCTTGTTTTGTTATTTCTTTTTTGTAAAAGTGTCTCGTTAAAAACTTCCTTTTTGCTTATTTAGTAATAAATTCCTAGCTTTAATACGTCGGCAACTGGATTCACTCAAATTAATTTAATTCTTCGTTTAAAATAAACGGGAAGCTTTTTTTTTACCTTGAAATAGTCCTCTTAGTTTGAGTTTGCTTATTTTTTTGTAAATAAGTACCCAGCTCAAACACGTCGGCAAAGAAACGCCGACATAATTGAGTTGTCCATTTTAAAAAACAAAATGGCAAGCTCACTAAAATCATCCAATAAAGTAAAAAAATTTGACATTTATCAAATTAACAGCCATAAGTGTATCAAGTGTTAGTATTTATAAAATTTTTCTAATTTTTCTAATTTTTTTACTACACTCTTAAGTATAAAGCGTTAAAAGTGAAATCCGAGCACACTGTTTGTGTTTTGGGTTTAGAGAATAAAAATTAACTATTAAAATCGGGCAGACTAATAATAAGCACTTAAAAAGCCTTAACTTACCACTAGGAGATTGGAAATATGGCAACAGCAGAACATGACATCCTGCATGAAGAAGAATCATTTGATTATTCGCAGAAGATTGAGATTCGTAAACTTGATAGTACCGCACCCATGAGATGGTTGAGTAAGGGAATTAATGATTTTAAAGCAGTTCCTATGTTAAGTCTCACTTACGGGGTTTTCTATGCAGTTCTGGGGATAATTTTAATTTGGCTAACGTACAACAACCCCCTATACACATTTGGTTTAGTGACGGTCTTTTATTTGTTAGGACCTGTGATTGCTGTAGGCTCTTATTGTATGAGTCGGCATTTAGAGGCTGGCGTAACCCCTAGTTTTGGTAAAGGTTGTAAGGCTTTATGTTATAACCCGACGGGGATTCTGGGTTTTTCTATTGTCATTGGGTTTCTTGTTGTAGTTTGGAGTGCGATAACAGGTGTTTTATTTGCACTTCATTTTGGAACAATGACGATGTCGCAAGAAGGTCTTTTCGAGACCATTTTAGCCAATAAAGAAAGTTTACAATTTGTGGGTATAATTTTACTGATCAGCTTGGTCTTTGCAGTGGTGAGTTTCATGATCAGCGTAATCTCTATCCCATTAATGACGCATCGTAAGGTCGATGTGGTTACTGCGATGATTACGAGTGTTAGGGCCGTTAAAAAGAATCCAGTTGTTATGTTCACCTGGGCATTTGCAATTGTCGCTTTAATTGGATTAGGTTTTGCTTTCTTTTTTGTTGGTGTTGCGCTCACCTTACCTATCATCGGTCATGCAAGTTGGCATGCTTACAGAGAATTAGTGGTTGATGACCGTATTTTGACAGTCGATGATTGTGATTTACCTACTTTTCCATTTATGAAAGGAAAGCTTAAATAAACACGTTCGTTAAACGGTTTTAATCAAAAAGACCCTCATTTGAGGGTCTCGAATTATTGATAAAATCAGTATTATAAATTGTATTTTTGTTTTTAGAGTCGCTTTAAATTAAAGTTTTTTTCTTTTATTCCGCTTTTTACTATTATCCTTTTGAATGTGTTGATTTTCGGGTTTTCAACTCATGTTATTATAATTTGTGATAAAAAATAAAATCAGGATGAATACCATTCCTATATCATTGTAAGTGATTTTTTTATGTTTCGAGCAACAATAGTGAGTAAGCACTGTGCTCTGACTTTATCTAATCTCGGTTGATCTTTCTTAAGGGAAGGGGATTGGGTTATCCCCTTAAATGAATGCCGTACATGCACTAACTGATAAGTATAACATCACACTCATTATTTTACTGGTGATGAGAAATAATTTTGAAATAAAAAGATAGCGATTTTACCGACCCTAGTTCGATCACGATTTATAATATAAATCTAATATAAATCGTGATTTTACATTTCGACAATCCAAAATATTCTAATCTTAGCTTATAACAAAACTAGGCACTTGCCAAACTAATCACACTATAGCGAAAATATGGGCTAGGCAATTTAATATCTATTCTAAGAGCTGTCATCGTGAGCTATTAGTCATTCAGATAGGATTAGCATTGACGGATAAATAGATGATTGGAATAATATTCAGTTATTGCGGCTTTCGAATATAAACTATTCCAGTCATAAACTGCTTGGTTGTAACTTTTAGTGAATTAATTGGTCGATTATAAGCTCCTGTCGCTATCATTCGATATTACCCTGACTTTGTTACAAGGCTTTTGTTCTACAAGTAGGCCATTTAAAGTATTAATTATCAATGAATTCATTGTTACTGGAGTTGAGTTTTCTGAAAGGGCATAAAGGTACTCCATGGTCCCCATCCAAAAGAATTTTTAGTTTGTATACTCCACCAATAACTACCAGCAGAAAGAGAAGTGGCAGGGGTTATTGAGCAACTTGTATCAGTGGTGCAACCGGCCATACTTACTGTATGTACTTCATCAATTAAGCGGTTCCCGTTGGGGTCAACCACTAAGAGTCGATAATCGGTCGCACTTGTCACTGCATTCCATGTATAAGTTGGTGTCGGTGAACCGAGTGTTGCTGCAACCGGAACTGAGCCTGAGCCTACAGTAAACTGAATGAATGTACTCCATGAGCCCCAGCCTATCGAGTTTTTGGCTTGTATGCTCCACCAATAATTACCAGTAAATAGAGAGGTAGCAGGTGTTATTGAACAGCTAGTGCCAGTGGTACAGCTGGTTAGACTTGCTGTATACACTTCATCAATTAAACGGTTCCCTGTAGAGTCAACCACCATAAGTCGGTAGTCAGTCGCACTTGTTACTGTATTCCAAGTAAAGCTATTATTGTTGTTCGATACTCCTATTGGAAGGCTAAGGGTGGCTGTAACGGGTGGCTGTGTTGGTTCTGTGGCTACTACAGATTGGTCTATCTGATAAGCAATAGATGCAGATCCACCGTCAAACGTCACATAGTCTACTAAACCATCACCATTCATATCACCAAAATTAAGACCACCACTTGGTAGCTTCTGAAGTACGTAATAGTAGCTTCCATCATTCTTAGCAAAATACAATAAATTATCTCTGACTTTATCTATCAGACCATCATTATTGAAATCCCACTCAGTTGGAATATCCATCCCTTCTGAAATTGTATTAAATTCATCACCATAATATTTGATTTTGCTATCAAAATTATCTTCACCAAGGTATAGAATAGTTTTTCCTGGTTGATGGTATACTAATAAATCGTTAACTCCTCTTCCATCAAAATCAGCGATTTTAACTCCAAGTGCAGCATCGCCACTTAGTTCATAGCTAGCAGGGGAGTCAAAAACAATAGGATCCGCAACATCATCTCTAGGTACTAAAGAACATGTTGGATTACTTATCGCTGAATCAGGTCTTGCAATAAAGTATGCTGCTTCTGCAATACCGCTTACAACACCGTAAATATTACCATCATTATCTATCTTTTTAGGCACAGTCCATGAGGAACCCGGAATATCAAAAGCTTCGAATCCATTTTGGCAATCGTAAGTAAAACCTTTTCTTGTGGTTCCACCATCATTGATACTGGTACCAACAATATGTCCAAAGTTATTAATATCACCTAGATCGGTCCATTCAGTACTTGGAGCATTCAGCTGAGTATATTGATCGTGTATCAAATCATAGATAAAGCCATTTCCCTGGGCGTGTCCTCCAAGTATATTGTAAGAGCCGATTGCCAATCGATCATCGTTTACAGACATCAAATTGGTATGCAAGATTTGAGTAGCGGGGTAAATGATAGTTCTATTCGGACCGTCATACGGGTCTGCAAACGCGGTGGTGCCACTTCCATATACATTAAATTCCGAACCTACAACATCACCTAGTGAATTTGCTTCGCTAGCATATGTTGGCGTATAAAGAACTACATTTCTGTGGGTCTCTAAATCAGCTCCGGACACATAGGACCTTACTGACACATATTTCGTCGAGCCTGTATCACCTGTACTGGCATCTCCCCAAGTTTGGTCTGCACTCAACTCATAAGAATAAGTTGCAGCATGGAGCGCATGTGAAGTGCCAAATGTTGTAGCAATGATCAAAGAAAGTTTTAATATCTTGCCCATATTATTACCCTAAGTCCTTAAATTTGATTTTTGTCAAAAACGGCCCGATTATATAGCTTCATACCTTAATGTAAACTTAATAGTTATAAGATTATTTTTATGTAGTCATTATTTAAGCTTACAGTTTAGACAGGTGTTTTTTGTTGGAATGGAGGCTTTGATGTCCATGCAACGCAATAATCTAGTCATCCTATGTTATTACGTGAATTGAGTTTAGATTTATGGAAATTACAAAAAGCAATGGAAGAACACTCTCAATCAATTGTGGTATAGGAACTCATTATATTTGGGGTTCTCATCATTTTGTTATGGGGTGCTGGCAATCAAGAGCTGGGAATCTTAAAAGGTGGAAATATGATTGGGATTTTGCCCTATTTAAAGGCAGGTGGGTCAGATGATTACAGTGATAGAGGTAGGGTAATCTCTACAATCTCATAATTCCAACCATGCTTTAAAATTTACATATTAGAAAATTTAAGAGTTCTTCCACACTAACTAATAAAAATAACTGTAGAATCCACTCTCAATGTCATATTGGCATTAGTAGTCTTTAACTAGAAAGATGGATTTGGAATGGTATGATATCTTTTAGTATATTCCTATTATAAAAAGCTCTCCACAGGCGAGGATTTTGTCACAATGTTAAGAATCTCAAGTGAGGTTTTTTTAATTATGTATTTTTGTTTACTATGAGCAAAATTATTTCTGGCTAGCGAATGGATTTATTTAAATTTGATGATACTTTCAATCTGCTTCCCTATGACGGAACGGTCAATTATTTTGGGGTAGTTTTAGCGCCTAAGAGTAGTGATGATTACTTTAATTGTTTATTCCAAAAGGTTGAATGGAAAAAAGATCAGGTGGTTATTTTTGGTAAACACATCACAACTAAACGAAAAATAGCGTGGTATGGAGATAAAAACTATCATTACAGTTATTCAAATACTACCAAGCGAGCATTGCCTTGGTTTACAGAGTTAATTGAATTAAAAGCAATGGTTGAAGAAAAGGCGAAAGTGACGTTTAATTCTTGTCTCATTAATTTATACCACGATGGCGATGAGGGGGTTGCTTGGCACAGTGATGATGAATATTCTTTGGATAGCAATGGAGCTATTGCATCTTTAAGTTTTGGTGCTAAACGCAAGTTTTCATTTAAACATAAATCGTCAAAAGAAGTGGTTTCACTTGAGTTAGAAGCGGGTAGTTTGTTGATTATGAAAGGTGAAACACAACATTATTGGTTACACTCATTGCCTAAAACTAGAAAAGTGTCTGAGCCTCGTATCAACCTAACATTTAGGGTGATGAAGCAACAATGAGAATGCGTAATATTATTTGTCATGAAAGGGGATATTTGTGAAAAAATTAGTTCTTTTATCGGTATTGATTGCCGGATTATTAATCATCCGAGTAAATGTTGCCTCTCCTGCTAAATCGGTATTTCATGCTCATGCAGGTAGAATTCATAATCATGTTTTACCTGTTGAAGGTGTTTCGCATCGTCATAATGGGAGTGAACGCGGTGTCATTGCAAAAAGTACTAATTGGGCGCCGCAAATTACCAGTACAGTTGTTTATGGTTCAAAGCCGATAGAAAAGCCAGTACCTAAACCAAAAATTGGTTCGTCTACTAGACAGATTCCTTCGGTTCGTCATTTTCAAAACGAGCCTTATCGTTTTCCTAAAGAACACTCTCAACAAGAATATTACCAACAAGCACCTCAACAAACCCCTCCTCCAAGACCCAATCGAACATTACAAGCCCCGATACGATATAATAGTAAGTTAAATAAAGGTGATATTCGTTGTCGAACGGGTGAGGAAGATTGCAATGTTTGCGCATCTAATGTGCAACAACAATTTCAAAAGGCAAAATCAGGGCAAATCAATTGGCGTACTAAGCCGTGGCGTTTTACCTGGCCTCAATCATACCCACCTTATAATAAGCGCCCTTTAGATATTTTTGATGGTGACCCTGCTTATGCATTGGGTATTCCCGATACGCATATCCAAGGTTTTGTGCGAACTAATTCTGCGCGTTTTCCGTATGCGGGTAGTCATAGTCATAAACGTCAAGGGGGTGTTTTTGTTATTCGACAAACAAATGATGGTAAGAAATACTTATCCTCTTTACACCCAACACAAAGTAAACACCCCAGTGGTGTTCATGTGTTAGGGAAATACCTTGTGTATGGTGAAAAAAATAACCTATTTTTTAAAGATTTGAATAGTCCTAATCAAAAAAACAGTCACAGACTATCTGTTCAAAATGCTAATTTTGGCGGTGGTTTAGGCCTACTGAGGCTTGCTAAAGATAGTTATTTATTGGTGACGACAGGTCCTGGGGGACAAGATAGTCGTCCTCGTTTTAACCGTTTTTATCATTTGAGGGGTTCCAATGGTCGCCCGACTTCATTGACGTATATTAGCCAATCACCAGTGAAAATAGGTTCGGGTTGGTCACGCTCATTTGGATTTTCAGAAAATTTATCACTAATAACAGAATGTGGCACGGGGGATGTGTATGCAGTTAATACCAGTGGCGATGAAAAAGGTATTAAAGCAGTTAGCGGCAATGGTTACTGGCGCTTATCAAAATTAAAAGAAAAATACGGTAGTTTAAGTTTTGAGCCGATTAATGCATTCAGCTCACGCCAAAATATGTCGAGTTGTAATGTACGTGCGGCTGCAACAGTATTTGTTAATTCGCGCCATACGCTTGAGTTTTATTGTCATGGCTATGCGAAAGATCCCAGCGGTTCTACGTTTAATGTGTTGGGAAGCTCCAGTAGTACCCATGATAAATTTAATTTTAAAGTGGGTGTTGTACGTTAATTTTTATTTTCTACAAAATCCGCATAACGTTGTTTCAATTCTGGCATAACGTCCATTGCTGCATCATAACCAATTTTAAAGAGAGCTTTTCCATGGGTAAAATCATCAAAAGGGTATTCTGATCCGTTGGGCTGTATTAAAAAATCACTGTGATTTTTATAGGTTTTTTCTAAGCCGTTTCCTCTTATTTCAAGCACTCTATTCAGCGTTCCTAAATAGCCGATTTTTTTCATTTGATTCTCAGGCGTATCGCAACAATTGCGACCGAAGGTTTCCGAAATTTTTGCTCCGACATCCACTGATACTACAAAGTCACACTTGTGCCGGCGTAATACCGAACTAGGCACATTATTTAATACACCACCATCCACAAGAGATAAGCCATCGCGATAAATGGGGCTGCCTAACAGCGGGTGATTGATACTTTCTAAAATACTATCAACGCTATTCCCCGTTGATCTGATGATTTCATTACCACTAATAAGATCCGCAGAAACGAGGTGAGTGGGGGTTAATAGTTGTTCTAATCGGTGACTTTTTAAATAGTGTCGAAAACGTTTTTCGAGTAAGCCAAAACGAAATAATGACATAAGATGCCATCGTGATGCATAGGGAATAAATCGCATCCATTTAGGTGGAGTCATCTCTTCTTTAAATAAATCTAGAATTAATTGTAAACTAAAACCTGCGGCATAGAAGACTGAAATAATGGCACCGCCACTGGTTCCGGCGATACGGTCAAACACTATATTATTTTCATCAAGCGCAGCTAATACACCAATGTGCGCTAATGATCTTGCACCACCGCCACCTAATGCCAAACCTAATTGTACCCCCATTATAGTGTGATAAAACCGTGTTAGGTCTTGCTGTCGTATGTGTTGTGAATTTGAATCATACTGGCAATAATTATCGGGGTGTTTCAATTCGAGTGACTGTTCCTGTTGAAACAACTTGGATGAGCTTGATCCATGTAGCCAAGTGAGTTGAATTTTATTTGAGAGCGTACTTTGGTGTTGAATGAGCGAGTGATAAAGAGTGTCGAGCGTGTTGTTATTTTGTGGGAGTTGAAGCCACCAAATATGCTCGCATTGGTTGAGTAATTTTGCGATCAATTGAACGTTATTAGCCTTTGTATCAATGTTAATATCAACAATAACTAAAGTATTTTCTAAGGTGTTTTTTAACGGAGCAAAATTGCTAGGGATGTTGTGAAGCTGTTTTATATTATTATTGTTGTCTTTTGTTTGTTTCCAAAATGCGATTCGATCCGTAAAAATTTCAATGTCTTTTCCCTTGTCAGTTAGAAATTGAATAATTTGTGCACTGAAGGATGTAGTCACAGTATCCGTTTGGTCATGAATAAAACCAATCATCCCCAGTTTATGGTGGATCGGTTTGCCCGATAATTCTGTTTGTAACCAAGCACTAATAGTATTGCTGATATTGATTGAAAAGGCTGGAATTTCGTGGATCAGTCGTTTGAATCGTGTCTGGCTAATCTCAAGAACAGTGGTATCTATCATGGCTGAAGCCGTTGCTGTGCGTGTGCCACCAGTGAGTAATGATAATTCACCAAAATGATCCCCTTGATTGAGCACGTTAAGATTCTGTTGCTCGCCATCTTGCTTAGTCACTTGTATTAAAACGCGACCTAACAAAATAATAAACATACTATCGCTACAATCACTTTGTTTAAAAAATATCTCACCGCTTTTAAAATTTTTATTTTCTGAGCGATTAAATACTCTTCTAATTTCATCTTCTGTCATGCCTTTAAACAGGGCATAGTTTTTGTGTGAATGATTTATTTTTTCAAGCACGACGATAATAAAGCCTAATTGATGACAGTATTATTTATTATAGTCGAACTTAGATATTAGTTTTTATAAATGACTAAAACGCCTGATTTCCAGGCGTTTTTTATTTAAAACCAAATAACGTTTAAGTATAAAATAGAGATGATGATAGTACTTACAAAAATCCATTTTATCGTATGTGAATAAGACATGATTGCCTCCGTAGTTTATGTTGATAATCTATAACCAAGCGACCAATTGCGCGTGCATCCCAATGTTTCTAACACGGCTGAGAACCGCATAAGGTTTTGTTTCTTCGGGGTTGTACCCAACGATCATCAAATGTGGACGGTTGTCATTTAGATTAGCTGAAACAACGCCTTCAAAATGGCATACGTCATTAGATAACTTTTCTCTGTTTGAGCCATCTAATTTCTCATTAATATGGATGACTATTCCTGTTGAGTTGTTCATAATTTATTCCTTTGGTGTTGTTTAGTTTTTAGTTTATCGCCAACTGGCTTAGGAATAATAGTAGGGAAACTTGGTTGTTTATTCTGTGAAATAAATCACAATGAGTGTGTGATTTATTTACCATTGTTCAGAGGTTCCTTAATGATGTTAGAGAAGTTATTTGGTCTGATGATTATGAATACCCGACCAATTCTCTGGAGTCTTGTTTAAATTATATTTCACGCGTTCGCTATATAATTGATAGAGCGGTTCTTTTGTTTGTTCAAATAGTTCTTTAAACGCTAGGTTTGCTTGATCCCAATCACCAATCAGATAATATTTAAACGCATTTTCATGGCGTGTTAATTGTTGTGACAGTTTTGTGGTTAAATTCATTTTTGTAACAACGGGTTCATAAATCTTTATTGCATCTTGTTTGCCTTTAACGCGCACATAATCAATATAGCGAAAAATAATATCTGGGCATTGTTTACGTGTGTCGTCGCTGACTAATATTTTCACGCTATAGAATTTAGTTAAACTTTCAAGTCGTGAGCCAAGATTAACCGCATCACCCAGCACCGTGTAGGCACGTCGATAATCAGAACCCATATCACCTACGTTCATATCACCCGTATGAATGCCAATACCGGCGGCAACATTGTGAATGCCAATGTGTGAAAATGCAGTTTGCATATCGGTGATTTTTTGTTGCATTTGTAATGCAGAGATAACGGCCTGGCTTGCATGATAGGGGTTGCGAAGTGGTGCGCCCCAAAATGCCATTACCATATCGCCGACATATTTATCAATGGTACCTTGGTTGTCGAAAACGATTTTAGTAATAGGGGTAAGGTATTCATTTAAAAAGGTTTTTAATTCTCGCGTAGAGAGGGGTTCTGATAGTGCCGTGAAATTTCGAATATCAGAAAAAAGAACACTCATTTCTCGGCGTTCACCTTCAGTGGTGCTTTCTTCGGGGGTTTCGATTAATTTATTAATATGATCAAGCGGTACATATTGTCCGAACATGCCGTGAATGCGTCTCCGGTCTTTATTTTCCTGAAGTAAATAATGAACCACGTAAATGCTTGATACTGCCATCACTAAAAGCAGTGATAACATCACCGGAAGGGAGAGGTGTTGTGACATCCATAGCCACGTATTAAAGATAAACGTAGCAATGAGTAAGCCTGTGCCAACTACCACTAGCGTTTTAGGTTGTAACAAAGGATAGAGCAAGGTTATTAATAAGGTGAGAATGATTATCCAGACTATTGTCGCTCCATCCTTCCAATCGGGCACATGCGCAACCGTATCGGGGTTTAAAATTCCGTGTAAAATGTTTGCTTGAATTTCTACACCAGGAAAGCTTGATTCAACCGGAGTAGGGCGTAAATCAGAAAGCCCAACAGCAGAAGTACCTACCAGCACGATTGCATTTTCCAGTTCAGGAATTTCTAGATTGGAATGTAAAATATCGGTAGCAGAAAGATAAGTGAAGTGTTTTTGTTTTCCGTAATAGGGAATTAAAATTTGTCCTAACGCATCGGTGGGAATGCGCGTTTTTCCAAGAATTATTTCAGTGATAGTATGTACGTCGCCGATTTTTTTATGTTGTATACGGATGTTTTCTTCAAATAAATAAAGGCGTGCGGCTTCTAACGCCAAAGATGGATAAATCTGCTGATTGTGCAATGCAATTAAGGGCGCACGACGTACACTACCATCAGAATCGGGGATGATGCTAAAAAACCCAGTACCTGCTGCATTCGCATTAAATGAATCTAAATTCGCGGTATAGCCTGCCATCTCTATAGTTGTGAGTGATTTGAGTACCTTTGCACTGATTTTTTTATTGTTGTTGTGATTGTTGTGTTCGCTTTTGTTTCCCTCATCGTTTTTTGCATCATCAAGAAAGACAGTTCTTTGTAATGTGCCATTCTTAATGGCTAATTTATGATGGAAAGGGTAGCCCAAAACAACTTCTTTGTCTTTAATCGTCTGCGCAAATTGTTTATCTGCATCAAGTGCTTGTGTGATGTTATTAAACCATGGCGGTAATTTTTTCTGTGCGTTTGTAACTGCATTTTGCACTGAAATGGCAGGATTTGTTTCAACTTCTGATTGCAATATATCCAATGCAATGACAGCTGTACCCTGTTGGTGAAGCTTTTCAACTAATCGAGCCAGCTTGGCTCGGCTCCACGGCCAGCGTCCTTCTTTTTTTAAACTCTTCTCATCTATATCAACAATGATAATCGGTGGTGTGTTATTAGTTTTAATGGGAACAGAGAGCTTTAGACGAATATCGTAAGGAATCGCTTCTAAACGTTGTAATACATTTACGCTGATAACATCCTTACTTAGAAATATAAAAATACTAAGTAGACACAATAGAATGCCAATAATGATAGGAATTAAAGATTGTCGGTAACGATGTAGCAATTGGGTTTAATATATCCTAATTATTAATTGTTAAGGGAGAATATAGCAAAGGTCTCATTAAATATTAAAACCATGTTCTAAGCATGTGGATTTTTTCATGTTTGTGAACTATGTCACAGAAGGTGTTAAGCGAAATGGATTATATTTGATTATAGCTTAAGAAAAACTACCCAAATGGGTGATACCGCTTATCAAGCGTTTTCTACATGATGGTAATTATAATCACATAGTTTAGTTTTTTGTTCTAAACTAAATTAGATTAAATTAAATAGATAAATAACAGCACATATTTTTTCGAAGGAGTGAATGTGCAACTTGGAAGGAATCTTTTTTACAATCTTAAAATAGTAATCACGAGCATTCTTATTAGCTTGGTATTTTTGCTGTTAACTTCCTGTGGAGGTGGTTCTACCGCGTCTTCTGATAATGATTTTGTTGGTCATGTTACAGAAAATAATACTTCGGTTGACAATTCAAATACACAAACCCATTTTTCAGGTGTAGCCCAAAAAGGACCATTTACAGCAAAAAGTCGAGTAGTGATTAGTCAGCTTTTCGAATCAGGCAAACCAACAGGAAAAGTATTTAACACAACAACCTCTGGTTTATCGAGCGATTATTCTTACGATCTGCCCAGTGATTGGTTACAAGGTGATCAAAGACTGCCAATAGAAATCACGGTGGTTGGCAATTTTTTAGATGAATCAGATGGGGCTGTTTCTCAACAACAAATTACCCTAAATGCGTTATTAGCGGCTCCATCTAATTCATCTATTAATTTGTTAACGCACTGGGTTGCGTTACGTGCAAAATTATTAATTTTCTCTAAAAAAATGTCCGTAGTCGCAGCCTTAAAACAAGCTGATAGTGAATTATTAGCAATTACGGGAATAAAACAAATCAACACGCTTAATTTAAGAAAAAGTGTTGATAGCGCAAACAATAGTATTTCCAGTTCGAATAACAACGTTGATAACGCACAGTTATTATTATTGTCGGGTGCATTACTTGAAGTAGCAAAAAATAGAAAAATGTCAGATCAAGCGGTTATAAATGATATAGCAATTGATTTTGCTACAAACGGAGAATTAAATAATAAAGGTAAAGCATGGTTTAAGCGTATTCAAGCATTTATCCGTAATAACCCAAAAGCGCATGGTAATCAATTTGCACAAAGGTTAAACGCACAAACAGGTTTTAATTCAAGCGTGAAAGCACCGGATGGTGACTCCTTACCCGAAACGGTAACAATCGTATCTCGTCCGCAAGCAATAGCCCCCGAAATAATATTAGCAGAACCTGGGCAAACGGTTGTGTTAGATGGTAGTGATAGCCATGATAGCGGTGACATTATTAATTTCACGTGGTTTAGGATAGATCAACAGACACAGTTTAATGTGCCTGTGAGTGATCGTTTTTCTGCAAATCCAACCATTGTTGCGCCTAGTCAAGATAGTGAGTTGTTATTTGCGTTAATTGTGACCGATACGGCTAAATTGACGGATACGAC